>Ga0209636_10001222_pt1 | contig 25708 bp, 18 predicted proteins | sample DeeMarSWOR152_54_FD_187464 | JGI IMG/M metagenome (GOLD analysis project Ga0209636, IMG submission 187464) | Marine sediment microbial communities from White Oak River estuary, North Carolina - WOR-1-52-54 (SPAdes) (version 2) | ecosystem: Environmental > Aquatic > Marine > Intertidal zone >...
CAATGGTGAATTCACAGATAAAGGCGGGGCAGGACTGGGTTTTTTTGAAATGATCAAGATCAGCGGGCATGCCATCAAATACAGGTTTGATAAATTATCAAATGTATTCTCAAATTTTGAGTTATTGTTAAATATAGAGAATAATCAGGGAAATGGATAATTTAAAAATAGCACCAACAGATTTTACACCGGGTGTTGATTTCAACTTCAATTCATTGAATTTTCGTTTATGGGGCATTTCACGTCCGGAAGATGTCAGAAACTTTTACGATCAGATTATTGGTTGGCTTACTGAACTTGAAAAATATTTTTCGAAAACTGTTCATAAAGATACGGATGCAGGTAAAATCCATATGGAATTTCGTCTTGCTTATTTCAATTCGTCTTCATCAAAACTTATCATAGAGATCCTGAATCATCTGAAACGATTCAAAACATTCGGATTTGAACTGGGAATTGCCTGGTATTATGATGCCGGGGATGAACAGATGTATGATGATGCTGAAGAGCTGGCAGAGGCCTGCGAACTTGATTTTAAATATTACGAGGTTTCCTGATAACAGGAGCATGATTACCCGTTCAGTCCTAATAAGTTATGCATTGTCCTGATTCGTACATCCGTGTGCAAAACCGGACACCTGCTTCATCAATTTTACATCGTTGAAATTCTTAAAAAACAATTGATGTTCAAATAGTTAACTATTATGGCACAGTATATGATTATCAAACAGAAAAAGGGGTTTAGGGATGTTCAGCAACTGGGTTGTCATAGCTATCCGTAATTTTATCAAATACAGGATCTTCAGTATTATTAATATACTTGGACTTGCCTTTGGTATTGCCATCAGCATCCTGATATATATTTTAGTAAAGCAGGAGTTGAATTATGACAGATACCATAAATTTCATGAGCGGATATACAGAATAAATTTAAGTGCAGAGGCTTTTGACCATCATTACGAATATGCAGTTACTCCGTATAATCTTTCCACAACGATAAAACAGGAGATCCCGCAGGTTGAAGAGTCTGTTCGCATCCTGAAAGGGAGCCATAAAAGAGTCAGTTACAATGACATCCATCATTCAGCCACAAGGTTTTATTATTCAGACCCATCGATCTTCAGAATATTCAATATACCGATTATCAGAGGTGACCCGGAGACACTTTTAACGGAAGAGTTCACAGTTGTAATTACTGAGGAAACTTCCGAAAAATATTTTGGCAGAGAAAATCCCCTTGGGAAAATATTATATCTTGATAATGGCTGGAAGTTCAGGGTAACCGGAGTATGTAAAAATATTCCGGTAAATACACATTTTCATTTTGATTTCATGGCCAGCCTGAGAGGTATTACAACCGACAAGGATGCTGATGACTGGAGCAACTGGCAGTGTGCAACCTATGTGCTTCTGAAAGAGGGATCAAAGCCTTCTCAGTTAAAAAAAGGGCTGGCAGCAATCAGTGATGAAAACATCAAACCGGTTATTAACGATTTTTTTACTTCAGCAGGTATCAGCAGTTCAGGGAATGATTTTTTCGAATTTTATCTCCAGCCATTAACAGATATACATTTTGCAACTGATATTACCGGACAATTTGAAGCCGGCCGGCAACGGGGTTATCTTTATATTTTTGCTCTTCTTGCAGGGATAATCCTTTTTATTGCCTGTGTGAATTATATGAACCTTTCAACTGCACGTCTTTCGACACGGGCAAGAGAAGTAGCCCTGAGGAAAGTAGTTGGAGCCACACGCGGGCAGATGGTTTTACAGTTCTTTTCAGAATCAATTTTTTTCAGCCTTCTGGCAACCTTCATTGCACTGGTGATCATTGAGTTAATCCTTAAACCATTCAATATCCTATCCGGTTTTAACCTTGAACATGAAATTTTTAATTGGTGGTTTTTGTTACCGGTATTACTGGCCGGAGCTATTACAGTTGGCATCTTTTCGGGCAGTTATCCGGCGTTGTACCTTTCCGGATTCCGTGTTGTAAATATCATGAAAGGAAAAAATTACAGTGGTTCTGGCAGCACCCGGTTTCGCGGCATGCTGGTTCTTTCACAGTTTACTTTATCGATTGCACTGGTCATCTCCAGCCTTATCATTTTTAATCAGGTTAAGTACCTTCAGGAGAAAAACCTGGGTTTTAACAAAAGTAACGTAGTGGTTATTCAGCGTGCATATGCTTTATTGAAAGATAAAGAGAAGTTTAAGGAGTTGCTGACAGAAAATCCCGGAGTCATCAATGCCTCTGTATCATATACCCTGCCAGGTGAAGATCAGGAGCAAATACCCTTCTGGAATGGTGAAGGCGAGGAGAAACAGGTTAAATATCTTACCTATATGAGAGCTGATGATGATTTTGTGGAAACCATGCAGATGCATCTTCTGGAAGGCACTGATTTTAATGAAGATAATCAATCCAAAGAACACCTGATTGTAATCAATGAATCAGCAGCAGAGGAATTAAATCTGAAACATCCTGTCGGAACCGCACTCAATCCGGTTGGAGCATGGGATAAGGAAGCCCGCTATACCATTATTGGTGTTGTTCAGGATTATCACTTTGAATCTTTGCATAAGGAAATAAAACCTATGGCGCTTATGCTTATTGATCCGGACACACATGTGCAGAACCTTGCTGTGCGGCTGAGTGGTAAAGATATTCCTGGAACAATGGATTATATTGAAAAAGTCTGGAAGAAAATTACCAGGAATGAACCTTTCGATTATTATTTTCTTGATAAAGATCTGGATATGATGTACAAGGAAGAGGAAAGAACTGCAGGAGTATTCGCTGTATTCTCGATCCTGGCAATATTCATTGCTTCCCTTGGATTATTCGGACTGGCGGCCCATACTGCTGAACTCAGGACAAGGGAGATCGGGATCAGGAAAGCCATGGGAGCATCTATTCAGAAGATCATTGTAATGCTTCTTTCAAATTTCACCCGTTGGGTATTCTGGTCCATCCTGATTGCATTCCCTCTTTCATATTTTCTGATGAAGATATGGCTGGGAAGATTCGCTTACCACATCAATATAGAACTTTGGTACTTTTTCCTGGCTGCTGTCCTTGCTATTATTGTCGCATTCATCACGGTCAGTTTTCAGTCGTTCAAATCCGCTAAAGCCAGCCCGGTGCAGGCTTTACAATATGAATAAATATCACTCACCGGGTGACTGCCAGTCACCCGGTGAGTGATCTAAAATTCAACTGGTAAGTCAATATCAAAATATTACCTGATTAAAATTTTCAATCTTTTCGAAGTATCTTTTGTCCGTAATTCCAGAATATAGATCCCGGGAGGAATACCAGGATTAATAATGATCAGATTTGCCCCGGTATAGATCTGTAATCTTTCCTCATGAATCAGCTGTCCGTTCATGTTATATATGTTCAATATAAAATAACCGGAATTTCCCGGATTAAAAAGGGTAATTCTGTCTGTTGCAGGTACCGGGTATATCTGGAAATGATTATTGTGAATATTCTCAAATCCTATTGCCTTCATGACATAAATGACCATTATTGCTGAATCGCAGAATGAGCTGTTAATCTGAGAACATACTTTGTAGGAGATCGTATCAAGCCCTTCAAAGAGAAAATCCGGTATATAGGTAATGATACCTGAATGCAGTCCTGAAGCTATGCCATGTTTTGGTAACTGATTGATTGTCAATATAACAGCGCCTGGAATCTCATCATTGTCAAATACATAATAATTCAGCGTATCTCCCTGGTCCATGGAAACAAAATCATTTTTAGCTTCCAGTACCAGCCCGATGACCTTTCCCTGTTTGAACCTTTCCACAAATTCCTGGTGATATATATTCGCGATTTCTGCATTATGAATGATGAGTGTATTCTCATCATTTAGTATGTCAGCTGAGGAGCTCCAGTTATGGCACCCGGTTAAAACCAGGGGATCTGAATCTGGATGAGACGGATCAACAATCATTGTTTTATGATGCAGGGTTCCGGGACCGGTATAATCCCTGAAATCCAAACCGAGTCCCTGAAGAATGGATAATACATTTCCTTCATCACACTCTGCTTCTGAATTCACAATTACTTTTGCATCTGTTCCCGCATTTTCCTGTTCTACAATGGCATCGGCAAGGAAATTCCTGGTAATCAGCATGGTATTTACATAGAGTCCATAATCGGCGGTTTTGATGGTTTCTTCAATTCTGGCATTGGTACCATCGGTCGGACTGAAATAAGACTCCACCCTGGAACCTCCTATAATTAACTCATGAGGAGTGTTATTTTTTTTGTAGGGACCAAACCGGGCTGTGGCTTTATCAGGTTGCGAACCTGTACTCCCAAACATTTCCTCAAATTCGATACGATATACCTTTGCCAGGCTCTGGTCCTGTATTATGATCACATTATTCGGGGCATCATTAATCTGAGCGGATGTAAAATTGGTTGAACCGGTCCAGACTATTGGATCATTAGGATCATTGGATAATGCATCAAACACAACAAATTTATTATGCATTATACCGGTATCAGGATGGAATTTCTGAGGACTAACAATCCTGCCAATATCCGGATCAAGGCCTTCCCATCCGGCATTATCTTCCACATTCTTGTCTGTAACAATTCTTACCTCCACGTCCCGTTGATGAGCGAGGTTCAGTGCGGCAGTAATATCGGATATTCCATCATTATTATAATTGTAGATCGCCAGATCGATGGAATATTTGGCCCTGCCGATATAACTGATCAGTGTGTCATCTATAGCATTTATTAACTGTATTGCATTTGTTCCGGAAGATACGGTCGTATCAACAGTGTTGTTAAAATATACTTTCATATCTCCTGTGGAAGCAGACTGGGTAATGAAAATTCCCGGGGCTGATCTGGCTGTATCGGTGCCGAAAACTGAAGAAGCCTGGATATAGATTAATTCTGAAGGACTTGCGCCGGTAACTGAAAGATGATGATTAAGTGTATTACCCTCGCCTTCAAGCCGGCCCAGCTCTAAAGCAGGTGTATTACCCCAGAATGCTTCTGTTGACCCGGTTGTGTTGGTTGACCAGTGAAGATCAAAACCTGTTTGGGTAAGGTTAGTTATGGTAAGTGGGGATGTCAGGTAAATATTACTAATAGGGATAAGGTCATCATAACTTCGGACGAGTATCTCTCTATGGTCGTCGTATTGAGAATTGATTCCAATAAGTGTAACAGGTTGGCTTGGTATGAGTTCACCTACCAGCGGGCTGTCATTGACTCTAATGTATATCTGACAGTTTTGACCAACGGATGAAAAGGTATATGTTCCTCCGGAAAATGTATTGCCTGCATTATTAAACAATACATTTTCTATTTTTACCAGCATTCCTTCATTGGTTTCATTTAATTCTGCGATAGTTACAAGAAAGGGTTCGGGGAGCCTATGCCCTGATGAGTGAACTATCCAGCTTGCTACCGGATCAAGTTCAAGAAGGTTATGATAATCTTTGAGGGTACCTGTTACCGTAACACTATCACCTGTCTCAGCATCTTGTGAAAAATTGTAGGAATAAATTCCTATTCCTGCGGTATTATCCTGTATATATCTGATGGTTCCCAGTTCAGGGCCATTGGTGATAATCCCGGTTACTGTTACTTCAATTTCCATATTTTTGCTCCTGGCCTCTGAAATGACAATAACCTGGGCTGACAGTGCTGAAAATATTAAGACAGAGAGGATAGATATTAATATTTTTTTCATGTTATGAATAATTAATAGATGAATTTCACCCTTTTCCTAAATCCCTGCCTGCATGCTGAAACACTTCGGAAGGCAGGCTCTCCCCTGAAAGGGAGAGGACTTATCCCTTCCCACTTCAGGGGAAGCCTGCCTGCCGGCAAGGCAGGGGTGCAGGGGGATGGGGCGAAATTATAATTGTAATAGTTCCCTGATACTAAAATGTCATCCCAAAACGTGCTGTAAATCTCCTTCCCATTCCAAAGAACACTGTTGCCGACTTGGCATCGAAATCATAAAAGGGAAGGGGATTATAGGGGTCATTATTGGTAGCATCTGAAATATATTTCACATTCATCACATTCAATATACTGAGTCTGAGACTGAATCTGATCCTTTCAAAGTTATTAAATATAAACCGGTATCCGGTATGAAAATCTACCATTTGATAAGGAGGGATTTTCCAAGAATCTTTCACATTACCATTTTCATCAGTTGTATTTTCAGGAGAAAACTCTGAATAATATTTTCCAAAATGAGTAATCCTTGTGTTCATATAAAATCCCTTAAATGGTTCATACCTTATGCTGCCACCAAGCTGGAACTGTGCAGCATCTCCAACATGAATGCCCCGTGCATCAAAATCGATCACTTTATCCACCTTTTCATTGGTTTCATAATCAAGGAACTGTAATCCCGAAATATATTTATCCCACTTCCAGTCGCCAAGAGATATAAGTCCTTCAACATCAAGATCTCTTCTGATTTTATAAATGAAATCGATCTCAACGCCTTTATGTAGTGCATCCATTCCGGGAATATTTGCATATACGCGTATCCTGTTATCAGGATCTTCCGGATCAGGGTAGAAATATGAATAGATCGGGTATGTGGGTTTATTGATCCATTTTGTATAGTAGGTATTCAGATTTGCTGTAAATCTTGGTGAGTGGAAATTATAACCAATTTCAATAGCCTGCACTTTCTCATTGTCAGTATCTTCAAGGAAATTAGTAGTAAAACCTTCAAAGAAATAACGGAAAGCTCTGACCCTGGAAAGATAACCAAGGTTGAAGAAGATATTCATATTTCTGTTAATGTTATAATTTGCTCCTGCTTTCAAGGTAAAGCCCGGGGTCCATTTCCATGCCGATTCACTATCCTCATAGTAATTAATTCTTTTATATCCATTCAGGGCAATAGTAGAATTAATGAATGCAGTTAATGTAGTCAATTTATATTCGGCCTGAAAGAACATTCCCGCCCATCTGGCCAGACCTTCTTCGTGATAACTTATTGTATCGCGGACAAACTTCATAGCGCTTTTAGGATCTGTGAAATAATTCTTGCGTATATCACTTTTATCAATGGCGTAATCACCACCCAGCAGATCAGTAATTGTCGTATAATGAATCCCCTTATAGGACCTCAGGTCAATACCGCCGGCCAGTTCAAGATTATTAACGAAATTGAAATTAACTGTTGAAAGAAGTCCGTACCATACGTGATCGTTATGCTGGTTTGTCATATAATTTGTAGAATAATAGAGACTGTCACTATATTCTGGCAGGATTGGATATTTCATACCAAAGGGTGTTTGGATTGGTTTTGAATTGGCATCATATATTGTTTGCCAATTAATCAATCCATAGTGAGGATCTTCCTGGTCTGTGATCAGATCATTTTCATCCATGCTGGATCTTGGACGAATTCCTCCGCCTGATCCTAATGAGAGATAGATGATATTAGAGATGGATAATTTTTGGCTTGGAGTCCAGAAATCTCTCAATGTTAACTGGGGTTTGTGATAAACATTTGTTCTTTCAGAGAGTTTTTCTTCAGGAGCGTTATCATCAAACCGGTCGCAGTGCAGGTATCCCCAATGCTGGTTGTACCGGATGCCCTGATTATAAATACCCGGCCTGTATGGATAATCGCCCTGGTTATTAAGAGAATCAACAGGTATCTTTAGTTCCCGGGCAATCTCCAGGCTATATGTGGCAACAGGTCTTTTATAGGATCGCTGGTCGTGATGCTGGGGTGCTCCGATGGCAGTAAAAGAGAGAATATGTTTTAAAAGACGTTTATCAACTTTAGCATAGTAAAACCAGGCTTCTGAAAAGGTATTATCCACCCACCCGTTTCCCCGCTTGTATGAGCCGGCCAGTGTGAAACCCCAGCCCTTTTTGAGGTTTCCGCTTGTATAACCCAGAGATGTCCTCAACCTGCCTTCACTGCTTACTTCCTGATCCAGGGTTATTTCCTGTTCAGACTCAAGCCCTTTGGTTATGATATTCATGGTGCCTCCAACTGAAGGGAGTGCAAGTTTTGAAGCGCCCAGTCCCCGCTGAACCTGAATGGTACGTGTAACCGCATCAAGACCAAACCAGTTAGACCAGTAAACCCATCCGTTTTCCATATCGTTCACAGGCAAACCATCGATCATGACTGCCACATTTCGCTGATCGAAACCTCTGATTGTAATTCTGGCATCTCCATCACCCCCTCCCATCTGCGTGGCGTAAACACCTGGTGTTGAATTCAATATCATAGGAATATCCTGGCCTGCCAATTCTTCTTCGATTTGTTTGGGAAGTACATTCGTGAATGCCACCGGCGTTTCCCTGGTTCTGGCCACATCTGCTACCACGATCACTTCATCGATAACGATTGATTCCATCTCAAATTCCAGGAAAACAGGTTTGCCGGAGACCTCGACAGACCGGGTAACAGGCTCATATCCAACGTAAGAAACCTGGATATCATAATTTCCGTTGGGAAGACGTATCACGAACTTACCATTGAAATCGGTTACGGTACCAACTCCTTCACCAACGAGTATATTAGCCCCGATAAGGGTTTCGCCGGTCCTGGCATCCTTCACGAAACCCTGGATAGATCCCTGCTGTGCAGAGAGGATTAAGGGAAACACCAATAAACTAACAATACAAAATAATCTGGATAGAAGCAGATTCTTGAAGATATTTTGGATTACCGGGTGTGGGATAATTAAATCGCGTAAACTTTTTCCTCCATACTTACTCCCCCTGCCTGTATTGACGTTTCGGCAGGCAGGTTGTCCATCCTCCATCGTGAGAGAGGGGGGATTTAAAAGGGGGTTGAGTACGGCATTTATCATAATCCTGACCGTGCAATATGTATTGAATAATTTCATTATAATATTGGAAGTGTATCACAACCTGATTTAAGGTCATTCTGAATTTGTATGACCGGATGAATATAAGGTTTTCAGGATCTCTAAGTAATTGATAATGAGATCCCGAATCCGCTAGCTGGCGGATCGGGATGACAATCCAGTATAATTTAACTGGTTTGGATACAGCCCATATTCATTTAAAGACACATCATCGGATAATAAACTTTCTTGTATACGCTTTTCTTTCATCAGTATAAGCTTTCAGGAGATATATACCTGGCGGAGGATAATTCAGCAATAAAGTCAACCGGCCTGTTTTCCCATTGATTATCTCAGTAAAAATTAGTTGCCCTGTAATATTATATATCCCGGCCCATAAAATATTTTCAGTGGTGTAGAGGGTTATCATTTCATTCATTGTGGGATTAGGAAAAACAAAAAGTTCTCCCTTTTCAGTAAAGCTCTTTGCAAACAATGCGGGATCACATTCACAGATATGCGATCCCAGATAATCCCAGACATCTTCTTTTCCCGGGACAGTATCCCATTCGAGTGTCACATTAAAAGAATCAACAAGGGCAGTTACACCTTTTTTAACAGAGCTTTTCCTGTAAAGTGAATGACCGGAGGTCCATGGGATCCAGTAATATCCTTCAGGGACAATATATTTCCTGATAAAGGCACTATCTCTTCCTATCAGATTTTTATCTTCGTCATAGATATTTCGGTATACCCATTTTTGAGTAAATGGTGCCCATCCTTCATCTTCACTTTGCATTCCGTCTGCTATGGCTCCAAAAAGATCGGTTGCAATAAAATCATTATAATTGCCTTTCCCTTCCGGATCCCTGAAAAGGGCAATGGCATCATTGCCATTCATATATGTTGGTGCCAGGTAGTCTCCATCAAGCATACCATTATGGGTTACTGTAGCCAGTTCCTGTAATGCCTGGTCACATTTTGGAGAGGTGCCACCTCCCGGCAGTTCGGTATCTTCTGTTTGTCCATTTACAAGTATAAATGTCGAATAGGGGAGGATAAAACCCTCAAGTTTTGTAGCCCCGCCATTATTATAGACCGGACTTCCATTACTATAGCGGGTTACCCAATACTCACTGAGATTAATGATATGATCGGTGGGATTATAGATTTCAAGCGCTTTATTGTTTCCGGAACCCTCAACATATTCTGAGAAAAACAGATCGGAGCAATCCTGAGAAAACAACAGGACTGATGAAGATATTAAAATGGACAGGATTATTCTTTTCATCATTTTTTTGGGATAAACAGTGATCCGGATTAATGTATTTGTCTGGTTTATTATAGCTGTTAGTACCTCGAAATTATTTCTTAACGTGTTGTGCGGTTAAATAGACGATATTGATAACTAAGAATTCATAGAGCCGCGCTCCCGATAGCTATCGGGACGGCTCTATATAAAAATTCTATGATTCAATCACTTAGTTCTTTCAATCGCATAATACGTTATTTCTGAATAAAATCGGTGAAATTATTTTTTAATAATATCGATTCTGAAATTTGCCTTATTGCTATTTGAATACAAAGTTACATAAAGGATGTCACAAAGGAGCTCAAAGTTCAGAGATATATTTTTTAGCATTTTTCAGGTCTCCGGGTGTATCAATGCTGATTGTTTCTATATCGGTTAACCGCACCTTTATATGATAACCATTCTCCATCCAGCGGTTTTGCTCCAGGGATTCAGCTACTTCCAGGGATGATTGCGGCAATTCTGTAATTTCCTGTAATACTCTGTACCTGAATGCATATATCCCGATATGTTTCAGAAACTGATGATGGCGTGACCAGGCCGAGCGGTCTGTTTTCCTGAGGTATGGAATAGGTGACCGACTGAAATACATGGCAAAATCTTTCTGGTTTTTGATAACTTTCACAATATTGGAATTAAAGATGTCGTCATTTGACCTGATGGGATTTGCAAGGGTGGCAATATCGACATGTGTGTCATCAAAACATTTCATCAGTAGTCTGATTTGATCTTCCTGTATAAAAGGTTCATCCCCCTGGATATTTATGATGACGTCAAACGGTTTACCTGATTTACTTAGCAAACGGGCAGCTTCAGCACATCGGTCAGTACCGCTCTTATGACCAGGATCAGTCATCATTGCATATCCTCCTGATTCTTTCACAACTGCTTCTATACGATGATCATCTGTTGCAACAACAACATCATCAAGTACTTTTTTCACCTTGGTGTAGACGTGCACGATTAAAGGCTTACCTGCCAGATCAGCCAGAGATTTGCCCGGGAAACGGCTGGATTCGTAACGGGCTGGTATGATTCCTATAAATTTCATGTTATTATGATTTTGTTAGATTACCAATTTAGTAAAAATCACATAAAATTGTAATTTTGTCATACTTTTTCAGGAAAAAATGACAGGGATGGAAATTCAGACAATCAAACAAAGATTTGGAATTATTGGTAATCATGCTGCTTTAAACAGAGCCATTGATATTGCACTTAATGTGGCACCAACTGATCTGACAGTTTTAATAACTGGAGAAAGCGGAACCGGCAAGGAATTTTTTCCACAGATTATTCACCAATATAGTTCACGGAAGCACGGCACATATATTGCCGTAAATTGTGGAGCGATACCGGAAGGCACCATTGATTCCGAATTGTTTGGTCATGAAAAGGGATCATTTACCGGTGCACATGAAAGCAGGAAGGGTTATTTTGAAGTGGCTAATGGAGGGACAATTTTTCTGGATGAGGTATCTGAATTACCACTGGCTACGCAGGTAAGACTGCTCAGGGTTCTGGAGGCCGGTGAATTTATCAGAGTGGGATCATCGAAGGTTCAGAAAACAAATGTAAGGGTTATTGCAGCCACCAATATTGAAATTCTGCAGGCTATTCATCAGGGCAAATTCCGGGAAGATCTTTATTATCGTCTTAATACTGTACCCATTCATGTACCTGCTTTGAGAGAAAGGAAAGAAGATATACATTTACTTTTCAGGAAGTTTGCTGTGGATTTTGCAGAAAGAAGCCGGATGCCTGCTATTACCCTGACTGATTCGGCAAGGAATATACTTGAAAATTACCGCTGGCCCGGCAATATCAGGCAGCTAAAAAATATCACTGAACAAATTTCGGTAATCGAACAGATTCGTGAAATTGATGAGCACAATTTATCAAAATATCTTCCGGATTATCAGCCGGTTAAACTTCCAATGATATATGAAAGGGCAGTTGATGAACGGACTTTTAATACAGAGAGAGAGATACTTTACAAGATCCTGTTTGATATGAAAAATGATCTGAATGATCTGAAAAGTCTTGTTGCTGAAATTATGCAGAAGGGAACAGAAAGCACTGAAGTCAGGCAAAATCATGCCCAGACCATCCAGAGACTATATGAGGAAGCTGAAACCAATGATCTATTGAAAAAGCCGCAGAATATCAGTATTAAAAGAACTGAAGATTCAGATATTCAGGATACTGAAGAAATCATCGAAGAGTCACTGTCACTGGAAGAAAAGGAAAAAGAGTTAATCAACAAGGCTCTCGAAAAACATCATGGGAAGAGAAAGTATGCAGCGGAAGAGCTTGGTATTTCTGAGCGTACGCTTTACAGAAAAATTAAAGAGTACAACTTAGATCTTTGATTGAAGATGCAATTTATCAGGTTGCTAATATTATTCTTATTCCTTTTAACCTCAGCATCCTCCTGTAAGGTTAATTATTCTTTTTCAGGTGCAAGTACAGGCAATCTGAGCACTGTAGCTGTACAGTATTTTCAGGATCGGTCGAACCTGGCACCACCTACTCTTCCACAAGTCTTTACAGATGAATTGAAAGATTTCATACAGCGGCAAACAAAATTAATTCTGGTTAACGGGGCTGCTGATGCAAACTTTGAAGGTGAGATCAGTATTTATGACGGCCAGAGGCCGGTGGCGATTTCAGGTGATGATCTGGCAACCCTTAACAGATTTACTATTGCTGTCAGAATAAAATATACCAATGCACAGGACCCTGATCAGAATTTTGAAGAGACCTTTACCCAGTACCAGGATTATGACAGCAGAAGCAGTTTCCAGGAAGTAGAGTCTGAACTGACAGAAACCATTGTTAAACAGATCATTGAGGATATCTTTAACCGGGCTTTTGTAAATTGGTAATCAGGGTCAAGTAAAAAAGAAAAAGTAAATAGGAAAAAATTCATCCTGTGAAATAATTTTGCTTACAAAATTGCTACCTATTTCACAGAGTAAAAAGTAAAAAGTTATAATCCATTAATATTCAACAAGAATTCTTTGATAAGATAGGGTATTTGTTCATAATGGCAGTAAATTTTTTTAATCATGACAAGAGAGAACATCATATCATATATCAGACAACCGGAAAAACTAAACCGGGACACACTGGAAGATATACAGAAACTGGCAGAGGCCTTTCCTTATTTCCAGACAGCTCATCTTTTACATGTTAAGAATCATCACAATATTCAGAGCCTGAGCTTCAATGAATCCCTGAGATCTGCCTCTGCGCGCATCGGAGACAGGACCATTTTGTATTATTTAATACAGGATATTTATACTGAAAGCATAACAGATCAGGAAAAACCTGAAGGAGATTCTCTTGAACCATCTGAAATCAGCACCTTGAAGAGTGATATTGAAGAACCCCTATTTACACCAGTCATTGAAAAGAAAGATGATTTAAAAAAGACAGCTACTTCTGAACAATACGATTCAACTGTTTCACAGACAGATATTTCATATAGTTTTACAAACTGGTTTAACCATCTTGATCAGGCAAAACTGCAAAAATCTAAAGAAAGTGTTGCAGATCAGAGAAGGTTTAAAGATAATGAACTGATTGAAAGTTTTATTAAAAGCCAGCCAACTATTGTTCCGAAGCAAGAAAAACTGGAAGAGCAGGAAGATATTTCGGAAGTATATGTGAAGGCTGATGACAATTTAATGACAGAAACACTTGCAAAGATTTATATCAAGCAGGGGTATTATTCCAGGGCTATTTATGCTTATGAAAAACTAAGTTTGAAATATCCGGAAAAAAGTAGTTACTTTGCGACTCAAATAAATAAAATCAGACAATTTAAAGACAATCATAATTCTTAGAGCTATGTATCTGTTAATTACCGTTCTGGTGCTTATTATCTGTATATTGTTGATTCTGATTGTTCTGGTCCAGAACTCCAAAGGAGGTGGTCTTGCAGCAAATTTCCAGGGATCAACCCAAATAATGGGAGTAAGGAGAACAACGGATTTTCTTGAGAAATCAACCTGGACAATGGCTATTGCCCTTATGCTTCTGAGTATTTTTGGCAGCATTGTGATTCCAAGAGGTGAAAAGGAACAAAAATCTGTCATTGAGGACCAGATACAAAATGTTATAGACCCGAATGCCATTCCAACATTTCCCACCCTCCCACAGGATGATGGTAGTGGTGACGACGAAAGTCAGGTTGAGTAAACCTGATATGATTATATTTTCCCGGTATTAAAATTTAAAAGTGTCGGATAGCATGACATCCTGACACTTTTTTTTTCAAATCTTTAAGGATTTTTAACCTGATCACTATTGCCTTCATAATCTGAACAAAATAATCCTCAGGAAAAATCTTTAATATATTACTGATATTCAAGCATTTGCGCTTAAAAATAAGAAATGGAGATTAAAATTTATTGGATTGAGAAATAATGATTTGGCGATTATGTATTATGTAATTTTGTCTTAAAATTTCAAATTTGAAGGCAAATTATAGCTTTGGCATAGAATGTGAAAAGAGAAAAATCGAATCTGAAATTTTGTTTAACCACTAAAATAAATAAAAATGGTAAAAGTAAAGATTAAGCCTCTTGCCGACAGGGTTTTAATTGAACCTTTGGCAGCAGAAGAAAAGACCTCATCCGGTATCATTATTCCTGATACAGCCAAGGAAAAGCCTCAGAAAGGTACTATCATAGCTGTAGGCCCTGGAACAAAAGATGAAAAAATGGAAGTTAAAGAAGGAGATCAGGTCCTTTATGGCAAATATTCCGGTTCGGAATTAACAATTGATGGTAAGGATTATCTTATCATGAGACAGTCTGATATACTCGCAATTATTTAGAGCAATCAATTCACAATTAATAATTTTAAAATCAAGTAAAAATGGCAAAACAAATCAAGTATGATATTGAAGCAAGAGATCTTTTGAAAAAAGGAGTTGATGCTCTTGCAGATGCTGTAAAGGTGACACTTGGCCCGAAGGGCCGCAATGTTGTCATAGAGAAAAAGTTCGGCGCTCCCCTGGTATCTAAAGATGGAGTGACGGTTGCAAAGGAGATTGATCTGAAGGGAGAATTTGAAAACCTTGGTGCGCAAATGGTTAAAGAAGTAGCCTCAAAGACCAATGATGATGCCGGTGATGGTACAACTACTGCAACCCTTCTGGCTCAGGCAATCGTTAATGTTGGGTTGAAGAATGTTACGGCCGGAGCCAATCCTATGGATCTTAAAAGAGGAATTGATAAAGCAGTTGCGAAAGTTATCGAACATCTGAAAAGTCAGTCGGAAGAAATTGGTGATGATAATACCAAAATTGAACAGGTTGCTTCCGTAGCTGCAAACAATGATCCGGAAATCGGAAGACTCATTGCTGAAGCAATGGAGAAAGTTAGAAAAGAGGGTGTCATCACCGTTGAGGAAGCCAAAGTATCCGATACATATGTAGAAGTTGTTGAAGGTATGCAATTTGACCGTGGTTATATTTCACCTTATTTTATAACTGATGCGGACAAAATGGAAGCAGTGCTTGAATCACCTTACATTTTACTTCACGATAAGAAGATTTCTGTCATGAAAGATCTTTTACCAATTCTGGAGACTACTGTTCAAGCCGGGAAACCGTTGCTGATTATCTCTGAAGATATTGATGGGGAAGCACTTGCAACATTAATAGTGAATAAACTGAGAGGTTCTTTAAAAGTTGCTGCTGTGAAGGCTCCTGGTTTTGGTGACAGAAGGAAAGAAATGCTGGAGGATATTGCCATCCTTACCGGTGGCACTGTAATTTCGGAAGAGAAAGGTCTCAAACTTGAAAACACTTCTCTGGATATGTTGGGTAGCGCCGAAAAAGTTTCGATTGATAAAGACAATACGACTATTGTTAGTGGCGCTGGAGAAAAGGAAAAAATAAATGGAAGAGTTAAGCAAATTAAAGTGCAGATTGAAAATACAACCTCTGATTATGACAAGGAAAAACTTCAGGAGAGACTTGCCAAATTGGCTGGTGGTGTTGCAGTTCTGTATGTGGGAGCCGCATCTGAGGTTGAGATGAAGGAGAAGAAAGACAGGATGAATGATGCACTTAATGCTACCAGGGCTGCTGTTGAGGAAGGAATCATCCCCGGAGGCGGTGTGGCGTATATCAGGGCAATTGAAGCAATCCAAAACTTCAAGGGAAATAACGCTGATGAAACTACAGGTGGTGCAATTATACGCAGAGCACTTGAAGAACCACTCAGACAAATCGCCGAAAATGCAGGGTTTGATGGTTCTGTTGCTGCCCAGAAGGTAAAGGAAGGTAAAGGTGATTTCGGATTTGATGCAAGAACTGAAAAATATGAGAACCTGAAAAAAGCCGGTGTGATTGACCCAACAAAAGTTGCTCGTATTGCTCTTGAAAATGCAGCTTCAATTGCAGGAATGCTATTGACTACCGAATGTGTACTTGCAGAAGAGCCAGAGAAAGAACAACCCATGCCTCATCCCAATGCAGGTATGGGTGGAGGGATGATGTAGTTCTATATCATCATGATAATCTCAAGCCTCACTTCAGAATTGAAGTGAGGCTTTTTTTTATCAGAGGAGCAGTAAAACTCGAAATATCCGGTATCGAAATTCGAAATAAAACCGAAAAACGGGAATCGAAAATCGAAACCTGCCTGACAGACAAAACCGAAAAAACGAAAGTCGAAAATCGAAATTAATCCGGGGATTAAGTGACGTTTCATACCAACTGTAGGTATTACGGCTTTCGATATTTCGAGTTTTCTTATTTCGATTTTATTACGGTTTTCGCTATTTTGATTTTATTTCGACTCTCGATTTTCGATATTTCGTATTTTAATTACTTTCCTTTTCTATCTTTGTACCTCAATTTTTATGATGAGTTACTCCCCGGATAATATCAGAAACTTCTGTATCATTGCCCATATTGACCATGGTAAAAGTACCCTGGCCGACAGGTTATTAGAAGCAACTCATACACTTACAGACAGGGAACGAAAGGACCAGGTACTCGATAGCATGGATCTGGAGAGAGAGAGGGGAATTACGATAAAAAGCCATGCTGTACAGATGGAATATGAATATGAAGGAAAGAAATATATACTGAATCTCATAGATACACCCGGACATGTTGATTTCTCATACGAAGTTTCACGTGCCATAGCGGCATGTGAGGGAGCATTGCTTGTTGTTGATGCTACACAGGGTATACAGGCCCAGACCATTTCAAATCTTTACCTTGCCCTTGATCATGATCTGGAAGTTGTTCCTGTGTTGAATAAAATGGATCTTGAAGCTGCTATGAAGGATGAAGTTACCGAGCAAATTATTGATTTGATTGGATGTAATAAAGAAGAAATCATTCTTGCCAGCGGTAAAACCGGCATGGGAATTGATACAATTCTGGATGCAATTGTACACAGGATTCCTCCTCCAAAGGGTGATTCGCAAAAACCTCTTGAAGCATTGATCTTTGATTCTGTATTTAATTCATTTCGTGGGATTTATGCTTATTTCCGGATTTTTAACGGATCTATAGGTAAAAATGATTTTGTTAAATTTGTTGCAACAGGCAAGGAATATCATGCCGATGAAATAGGTATACTCAGATTGTCTTATCAACCCAGGGAAATATTGCAGGCAGGGAATGTTGGATACATCATTAGTGGAATCAAAAATTCACTGGAGGTAAAGGTTGGTGATACCATCACTCATGTAAACTATCCATGTGAAAAAGCCATTGAAGGATTTAAAGATGTAAAACCGATGGTATTTGCGGGTGTATATCCTGTCGATGCGGATGATTATGAAGAGCTTAGGTCCTCTCTTGAAAAACTTAAGCTGAATGATGCCTCACTCTCATTTGAGCCGGAATCATCGGCAGCATTGGGTTTTGGATTCAGGTGCGGCTTCCTTGGATTATTGCATATGGAGATCATACAGGAACGGCTCGACAGGGAATTCGACATGGATGTGATCACAACCGTACCAAATGTATCTTTTCTTGTACATACGACTAAGGGGAATATTACTGAAGTGCATAATCCTTCAGGAATGCCCGAGCCAACATATATCGATTATATAGAAGAACCTTATATATATGCCCAGGTTATATCGCAGACTGAGTATGTTGGGGCGATCATGAAATTGTGTCTTGATAAAAGGGGAACTTTGAAAAATCAGGTATATCTGACAACTGACAGAGTGGAAGTAACTTTTGAGATGCCACTGTCTGAAATTGTGTTTGATTTTTATGATAAACTGAAGAGTATTTCAAGAGGATATGCCTCTTTCGATTATTATCCTTCGGGCTTTAAAAAGGCAAATCTTGTAAGGCTTGACATCCTTCTGAACGGGGAAATGGTGGATGCCCTTTCAACACTGATACATCGTGATCATGCCTACGACTTTGGAAGAAGGATCTGTGTAAAATTAAAGGAATTGATACCCAGGCAACAGTTTGAAATTGCCATTCAGGCGGCAATTGGTTCTAAAATCATTGCCAGGGAAACTGTCAGGGCACTGAGAAAAGATGTAACAGCAAAATGTTATGGCGGGGATATTACCCGGAAAAGAAAACTTTTGGAAAAACAGAAAAAGGGAAAGAAACGGATGCGTCAGATTGGGAATGTGGAAATACCCCAATCGGCGTTTCTTGCTGTATTAAAGTTTGATTAAGTCGTGAATCGTGGATTGTGAGCCGTGAATGGGAGGATGGGCGAATGGGCGGAGGGGTGAAGGGATGAATTGTCACGGTCACAGGGTTGCAATGGTTGCAGTGTTGTGTGGGAACAGGGTTTTGGACTTGATATTTCAGACGCATGGATGAATAAGGCCATGAAAAAGCTGACCTGTATAACTGGATCAATTCCCATCGTCTTCAACAGGAAAAATGAAAGGTAACAAGTTCAGGCTAAAAGTTGTATGGAGCATGATCAATTACCGCCGGCTTCAGCCAGTGGAATGAAAAATAGCAGGTTGTTATAGTTCAATCTTTAAATAAATCAGGACAATACAAAAAAAAATTTTACATTTGAAGTATGGGAAAGATCATTATTTAGACTAATTAAAAATAATTTAAAAAACAGAATCAAAGTCTGCTGAATGAGTGAATTTATTTGTTATTTGTGTCTTCTTTTTTTCATTCTAATGTTATAAACTATTTCAGTATGTCCGTAAGAGGAAAAGACAGGATACCGAAAGGAGCCAGGATACACCTGGGGATTGATATTGGTTCTATATCATTGAATACAGTTGTTATAGATGATCAGAAAAAGGTTATTAGAAACCGTTATGATTATTGTCATGGCAAGCCTTTCCACCGGCTCAGGGAAGTTCTTGGAGAGCTGATTGAGCAGTACAGGAATTACAATATCGCAACTTTATCACTTACAGGTACCGGCGGCAAACTTGCTTCTGAATTGGTTGGCGGGCATTATGTAAATGAGATCATTGCCCAATCTACTTCAGTATCAGAACTTTATCCAGAAGCACAGACCATCATTGAGATGGGTGGTGAGGATTCGAAGCTGATTTTTATGGATGGATCGGAGGGTCAATCATCCAGGCTCTCTGATTTTCAGTTGAATACAATTTGTGCAGCTGGTACCGGTTCATTTCTCGACCAGCAGGCGAAAAGAATAGGTGTTTCGATTGAAAAAGAATTCGGTGAACTATCTCTAAAATCGGCAGATCCTCCACGGATAGCCGGAAGGTGCAGTGTTTTTGCCAAGAGTGATATGATCCATTTGCAGCAGATAGCGACTCCTGTTCATGATATTGTTGCCGGGTTGTGTTTTGCAGTAGCAAGGAATTTTATCAGTTCACTGGCCCGGGGAAAAAAGCTGGGATTTCCGGTGATATTCCAGGGGGGTGTTGCGGCAAATGCAGGTGTGGTAAGGGCTTTCAGGGAAATCCTTGGTACAAATGAGAAAGACCTAATCATTCCTGAGTATTATGCATCAATGGGGGCTATAGGAGCGGTTTTTTATACACTTTCCACCAACGCAGGAGATAAGGCTATTTTTAAAGGACTAGAAGGTCTGGAAGTATATCTGAACAGCGGGAAAGCTGAAGGAAAACACCAGGAGCCCTTAGACGAAACAGATGCTGAATACCGGAAAGATGTCAGGTTGATACCTGAAGGTACAGATAAGGTGGAAGTATATCTCGGACTGGATGTTGGATCATTAAGTACAAATGTTGTATTGATTGATAATGAAAATCAGGTTATTGCCAGGAGGTATCTGCCGACTGCCAGTAAACCTCTGGAAGCTATCCGGATTGGAATGGCAGAAATATTTGAGGAAGTTGGGCATAAGGTTATTGTAAAAGCTGCCGGAACAACAGGTTCAGGTCGTTACCTTACCGGTGATTTTGTCGGAGCTGATGTAATCCGTAATGAAATCACCGCTCAGGCTACCGCAGCGATTGCTTATGATAAAGATGTGGATACGATATTCGAGATTGGCGGACAGGATTCGAAATATATCAGTATAGATGATGGTGTGGTAGTTGATTTTGAGATGAATAAGGTATGTGCTGCCGGGACAGGATCATTCCTGGAAGAGCAGGCAGAAAAACTTGACATCAATATCATCAATGAATTCGGAGAGATGGCTCTTCAGGCAAAAAAACCTGCTGCAATGGGTGACCGTTGTACAGTATTCATGGAATCGGACCTGAACTCCTTCCAGCAAAAAGGTGCAAAAAAGGAGGACCTGGTGGGAGGTCTGGCATATTCTATTGTTCATAATTATATACAGAAGGTCGTCAGGAAAAAAAGGATAGGGAATCATATTCTTTTTCAGGGCGGGGTTACAAATAATAAGGCTGTGGTAGCAGCATTCGAAAAAGTAACCGGGAAAAAAATATATGTACCTCCTCACTTCGATGTTACCGGTGCGATAGGTACAGCTATCCTGGCACGGGAATATGTAAAGGAAAACAATTTCAGGACCCGGTTTAAAGGTTTTGATATCAGTAAGATACCATATAAGATTGACAGGTTTACCTGTAAAGGATGTTCCAATCAGTGCGAGATAAGACGGGTTAGAATAGAGGGTGAGAATAAACCCCTCTATTATGGCGGACGATGTGAAAAATATGAACTGGATGACAGAAAGGGGAAGGGACAGGGTATTCCGAATTATTTCAAAGAACGCCTTGAAATGTTGCTAGGAAATTATCGTGAGGAAGAGGAAGATGACAGAATCACTATTGGCATTCCCAGGGCATTGACACTTTTTTACCAGCAATTTCCATTCTGGAGGACATTTTTTGAAGAACTTGGATTCCGTGTCGTTCTATCCGACAAAACAGATAACCAGATCGTCAAGAAATCCCTTGATATGCTTGTTGCTGAGACCTGTTTCCCGGTGGAAGTTATGCATGGGCATATTTATGATTTGCTGGAGAAACAGGTTGACTTTGTATTTACTCCTTTTATTATCAATGCCAAAGCTGAAGAAGGCAATCCAACAAATAACTGCAATTGCCCATGGATACAGACCTATCCATTTATGGTAAAAGCAGCTCTCTCTAATGACGCCCGGAAGAAACTTTTAATACCAACACTTAATTTCAGGTATTTTGGCAAGGTTTTAAACAAAGAGTTATCCGATTTCATGTTTGAGAAATTCAAAATACCCAGGAAGAGAATCGTCAATGCTATCATGAAAGCCGATCAGGTGCAGGTACAGTTTGAACGGAGTATTGAAATCCGGGGGCAGGAAGTGATGGAAAATCTTCCCGATGACAAAGAGTGCGTGGTGATTATGGGCAGGCAGTATAATACCGGTGATCCGGCCCTCAATCTGAGCATGGTTGAAAAATTGATCAATCTGGATGTCCTGCCGATACCCATCGATTTCCTTCCGCTGGCCAGTGAACATATCACACAGGATTACCGTCAAATGTACTGGCCCAACGGGCAGAGGATTCTTGCTGCTGCCAGGATCATTGCAAGGGATCAAAGACTTCATGCTGTTTATATGGGGAATTTCCGTTGTGGCCCCGATTCATTCCTATCACACTTTGTTCATGAAGAGATGGCAGGTAAACCATACCTGGAAATTGAAATTGATGAGCACAGTGCCGATGCAGGTATGATCACCAGGTATGAGGCTTTTCTCGACAGCCTGAAAGGTTCAAGGTTAACACATAAAGCGCTTCGCGAGGTATACAGGCCAAAGGGACTTATTGCAGCGCCTGAAAAGGACCGGGTCATGTATTTCCCTTATATGTGTGATGCAGCATATGCCGTAGCGGCAGCATCGAGATATTGCGGGGTGAATGCAGATGTTCTTCCCATGCAAAATGAAAAAGATCTTGAACTGGGCAGGAAATATACATCTGCCCGGGAATGTTTTCCGATGATTTGTACAACAGGGAGCTTCCTAAAGAAATTATTAGAACCCGGTGTTGATCCGAAAAAAGTTAGCTTTTTTATGCCAGACCACAATGGACCATGCCGGTTCGGACAGTATAATAAGTTTCAGAGTGTCGTAATTAATAAACTGGGGTATAAGGATGTCAGGATCATATCACCCAGCAATGATACTTCCTATGCAGAGCTCTCCGGAGGACAGGGCACAAAGTTCCGTTATGCTGCATGGAAAGGAATCGTTGCAGTTGATCTGCTGCGGAAGTTAAAACAGGAACGGAGACCTTATGAATTGAATGCCGGATCAACAGATCGTGTTTATAAACAGGCACTTGGCGAAGTTGTTGCATCGGTGGAACGGGGCGCTAAAGATATTACAGAGGTCCTGAAGGTGGCCGCACAGAGGTTTCTTGATATTCCTATGAAAAATGGAAGAAGAAAACCTGTTATCGCAGTTGTCGGAGAGATCTTTATGCGTGATAATCCTTTCTGCAGTGGTTTTCTGGTCGACAGACTCGAGAAATTCGGAGCTGAAACATGGATTGCACCTTTTGGTGAATGGTTGAGTTATTCTACTTACAGGTATACACGTGACAGTATATGGAAAGGTGATTATAAAGGATTGATGAAATCCAAGATACAGGATATTGCGCAAAAGACAGCATCGAAGAAATTGCAACATGCTATTCATGGAATGTATGACGAGGAAAGAGAAATTGAATTGCATGAAATGCTTGAATCCTGCGGTCCTTATATCCATAAACATTACGATGGAGATCCCGCTCTTAACCTCGGTACTTCCGTTTCATTGGCCAAAACCGGAATTTCAGGTATCGCAAATATTCTCCCCTTTACATGCATGCCCGGAACTGTTGTTACAGCTATCTCCGACCAGTTTAAAAGAGATCATGACAATATTCCTTATGTCAGTATTGCATATGACGGGCAGGAAGATACGGCTATTGACATGAGACTTCAGGCATTTATGCATCAAGCACGTGAATTTGCAACAGAAAAAGGGTATGATAAAGCTGTGAAATGGATTGAACCTGCGTTAGTCTAATCTTTTCTCAAGAACGGTTTTCTTGTCTTTCTTGATGCAACTGATGCATGGATATTTCCTCCACTCCAGTTTAATCCTGATTTTCGTTTTCTGTATGGTGAATTATTCATGCCCCAGCCTTTAGTCACAGACTTACCTTTTTTTATCTGCTGTGTTGACTTCTTTTGTTTTTTATATGATTCAATAATCATAAGGATTTCGTTACGAATACTAATAATTGATATTGTATTCTTTAAGTTTTGGAATATTCAGGTAAATTGAGTCCGGTTTACTTCTGTTTGCCATAAAAACCTGATCTGCTTCAAGAGAATCTTTTCCGACCAGGTATATCAAATAGCCTTTATAAGCATAGGAAGGCCATGAATTAACATAGGTACTGTCTTCTGATAATCTCATTGGAACAGTCATCTTATGTTCCGAAAACTGGTCATAATACATATAGAGATATAAAGTATTTTGATCAGGTTTTTTTTCAGGGATAATATTAACGGTCAGGGTATGCATTTTCGGTTTACTACCAGGTAATCTATGGCGGAAATGGGAATGGATAAATACGATCATGAAGGAGCCCATGACCAGGGCCACAATCAGGGAATTATTCATATATCGCCTGATTAGAAGGAAGATGAGAAATAAAATGTCAAGAGCGAGAATGATGATGATCAGGTAAAAAATGGATCCGCTCACCTTGTAATATAAAGGAAATGTTAAAACAGATATCACGGCCAGGAAGACATTCAATCCGGCAATCAAGATAAACCAGCGGTTTTTTCTCAAGGCAGAAAGATCGATGGAAGTTTTAAACTCCCGGATATAGTATATCAGGCAGACCAGTGAAAAGAAAAACCAGGAAAAGACCATCAGATCAACACCATGTCCATGGGTATCGATGCCAAAATTACGATTCAGGAATATCAGTATTATTCCTGAAATGGTTCCTGCAAATCCAAGGAACGTTAAAATGGAAAACAGGATATTGACATTTCCTCGTCTTCTTTCCCTGAAAAAATCAATAGCAAGTTTCAGGTATACGGCACTGAGGATGATGAAAGACAACAGGCCGGACCAGTTTGCAGCACTCTGGATGTTTATGATCCAGCTGATCGCAAACAAAAAAATCGCCAGATACAGTATCTTTTTAATAATAATATATTTATGGTTCAGTAAGTGGAGAATCTCCTGCTGGGCATCTTTTATCTGGCTATCACCTAATTCTGAAGAAACCATCCGATACGCTTCATCGAATGATCTTCCCTTATGCATCAGGTTTTCCACATCACAGCAGATGTGGTCGACATACTCATTAAAAAGGAATGACTTTGAAAATGATCTTTTTGCCAGATCGCTTTTGATATATTCAATTTGTTCTTTAGTTAAACCGGTCATGATTTATAGTATTGTTTGAATATTGATATGTTGTTCGATTAAACCAGCCATAGTGAAAATTATATTTAAGTAAAAATGCACCATGGCGCGTCCCTACTTATATATGATTATAATTCAATTACTTAGTTGTTTTCAATCGTTCACCAGGTTTGAAAATCAGTCCCATTGTTTCCATATAATGATGAAATTCCAGCACTTTTTTAGCTGCTTCTTTTTTACCATTCCCGGTCAGTGCATAATATTTCCTGATCCTGTTGCTGACATTCTCTGTCTCTGTTAAGACATAACCATCTGCTTCCAGCTTATGCAAAACGGGATATAACGCAGCAAATGTAAGGTTGATTTTTCCACTGGTTAATTTAGAAACCTCCCGTGTAATCTCATAACCATACATACGTTTATGTTCAAGCAATAACCTTAAAACGATTGAACGCAGGGTTCCTTTTATTAATTCTTTGGATATCATGACACAAATATATACAAAATAATTATATATACAAGATAGAAATATATATAATTTAATTATATATTGAAATAAATTAAAATTTATAAAGAGGCTAAGGCTTCTGTCTCTGTTGAAACTTCGGCAGGCAGCGAGGCTAAGGCTAAGGTAGAATGGTTACCGGTTCCTGATTTTTGGTACCCGGTAATTGGGGGAAAAGGCTAAGATTGAGGCGAAGTAAAAAATGCTGGAATTAAAATTTGAAATAGGTCA
>Ga0209636_10001223_pt1 | contig 25699 bp, 23 predicted proteins | sample DeeMarSWOR152_54_FD_187464 | JGI IMG/M metagenome (GOLD analysis project Ga0209636, IMG submission 187464) | Marine sediment microbial communities from White Oak River estuary, North Carolina - WOR-1-52-54 (SPAdes) (version 2) | ecosystem: Environmental > Aquatic > Marine > Intertidal zone >...
AAATAACCTGCTTTCCACAGGTGCTCTTTAAGATTATCTCCCTTCATGTACTCACCCACTGTTCAATAATGTCGATATTTCTCGTCTCTTCCTCGAAAGGAAGCTCAATAACTGCACCACCATATAAATACCACGTAATTCCTCCCGACCGGTCATATACAAAGGACTGAAGAGTGGTATCCTCCTGGCCTGTCAGCTCCTTCACGTAACGAGGATGCACCTCAGCAGAGACAACCACTTCTGTCTCTCCTGTTTCTAAGAGTACTCTCTTTCTCGTGTCGAAGTTTCCCATAAATTCTCTATTAGCATACAGGTTGAACTGCACATTTACCAGATAGAGCTCCCACGTGGACTCGTTTTTAAACCGAAACGTGAGAACAACTGTATTCCCTTCTATTTCCAAGTCAATGAGGTATCCTTCCATTCCATGGATAGCTCTGAGAAACTCCGTATAGTTGTCAAAAGTGGTCTTCATGAAAATAATGGTCACGCTTGCAAAAAGGAGCACCACCACAGTTAATATGAGTTTTCTATTTTTCTGTTCCATACACTCACCTCATACTAGGTTGTTATATAACTTTCCAACAGTAAGACTGAGCCTTTCGGCATCATGGACAGCGAGGAAGCTGCAATAGTTAACTGCTGCTATCTTCGGTTTCTTGCCACACATGTAAGCAGTAACGTGTACACATCTCTTGAAAGCACAGGAAAGGAAAGTGGCAGTCTTACCCAGTTTCCCCACATCAATGAACATGTTATCACCTTAAAATACCTTACAGGGAGTACATAAATAGCTTTTGTACAGGTGCATATTCAGTTTACATCGTATTTATAGTATATAATAAATTATTCTTATGCGTTTGATACTCTATGATTGACTGTTGACTCCTGGTTCATTCTGGTACACAGTCAGAATTGAAATGGTTGTATCCCCTAGTGATAAAATTGAATGTTACTTTCTCATAGGGTTCAGCAGTTCTGTGATGAGTGCATCCATGACCTCACCCACCTGAGACTTCTCAAAAAAGAACACTGCAGGCGTACTAACCCCTGAGATGGTGCCTCCACGCTCTTCAAGAGAATCTCTTATTTCTGGGGCTAAGTAACTTGGTGTACTCACCTCTAACTGGTATTCCCTGTCTGTACGATGGACCACTGCAAAGGTTACACAGGGACGAGACCTGAAAGCATGACGCAGCAGAGGGTATCCTAGACTTGTGGGTGTGAAATCACCATACACCTTTCTGACAATTCCTTTTCCATTAAAATATTCAATTGATTCTTCAATCTCTTCTGAAGGAAGGTTGGTATGCATTTTTAATTCATCAAGAGAAACGGGAGTTCCTTTCCAGTCTACTGGCCCATTACTCAACGATAGCAACGTTTTTACCACGCGTTTTCTGGTAGGAGATAACTCCAATTTAACCACAGGGTGCGCAACCAACCACGCCCAGGGTGCCCTTTTGGGTTTTCGACTGATGACCTCACGAATTTCCTGTAAGACAGAAGACCCTCCCTCATGGGGAGCAGGAGGTAACACCTCCATAAGGTAATCCAGACATTTTAAAGCTGCTCCTTTCTGGAATTTTTTTGTCCACCGCATGACGGGACATGGACGCAGCCCAATAGATTTCACCTTTTTCTTCAATTTCAGAGACTGGAAATCAGTTCGGTAAATATCTATTTTTATTGAAGAACCTGTGCGCTGCAGCCTGCCTGCCACCATGGATTCTTGATCATGGATCCGGTTACACATGTCAGACCAAAGGTTCATCCCAAGGGGTACACCCACGTATGTATCGTCAGATGGTACATACCTGAGAGTGGAACAGGAGCACTGGCGATCAAATTCCTGAGTAATATCATCAATTTTGTATCCACGTTGGCAAAGGACATCAATAAATGCTTTTTTTGTCCCTTTTTCAGTTTGGCAAATGTAGTCTCTGATTTCTGCATCCAACTGTGTCACATATCCATTATCAAAAAATGATGAGACCAATTCATCCATCTCAGGGGTCATGCATACACCTTCATAGATATTCTGACAATATATATCATTATTACTAGGTAAAAGAACAATATAAAGATTTCGATAAACCTCTTATGAGTAAGGATTGGAAGTTGTATTTTTCAGCTAAAGGTTTTACTATCCAAAAAAACTCTTCTGATACTTTAAAATTTTGTAATTGTATGGTGCTTTAACAAATAGGGCAAATCAATTTATATATAAAACTCTTAATCTGTTCCAATGATATTTTCAGTAGCTTTAGAACAGGGAACCAACAAGTGGTATGGCCGATTCATTGAGCTTCCAGGAACTATTGCCTGGGCACCAACTAACCAGGTGCTCATGGAGGAATTAAAAGCTGAATTAGAATATCACCTCAACTGGTTACAAACCCATGACGAGGAAACACCTTTCTTTGGTAAGGTTTGCATCGTTGTCGCAGAGGAAGTACATAACATTCGTGAATTAGGGGAATCTGGTGGCGAAGTCGCTTTCTTTGAATCTGATAACAAAGTAATTACACAAAAGGAAATGAACTACTTACTTCGACTCATGGGTTATAACAGAAAAGATCTTCTGGAATTGGTCAATAGTATGTCTCCTGAACAGTTGATGTATAACCCACCAGGGAAATCCCGTACTGTTACAGATATCTTACACCACGTGTGTAATGCTGAAGAGTTTTATACATCGAGACTCGGCGAAGAAGCTGACCACTTGTATGAAGATAATGCAGAAATGCTACCGCAAGAAATTGACGAACTGCCAATTTTTGAGCGGTTACAAGTAGTCAGAAAAGCATGTATAAAGACACTTGAAGCGTTAATCCCCCAAAGGGGAGATACCATTTTTACCAGGAGTGAGTACACTGACTACCCTCACGAGAAGTGGAGTGCTTACAAGGTGATGAGAAGGTTTTTGGAGCACGAAAGGGAGCATTACTATAATATTCTGGAATACATGCAGCAACCTATCCGTCGTCACAAATTTCGATGGTAACCTCTTTACAGATTACATAACACCCAAGGGTGTTACACGTGTAACAGATGTGAACCAAACGCTGGCAATTTTTGACCTCATTTTCCGAAAGCGCTGCAAAAAATGCGAAATAGTGACACGAGAAGAGTGCTGTGTGTTATCTTTTCATCTTTTAGTATACCTCCCCTATTCATCATCAAGCTCTTTTAAGCACGTATAGGTTTCATCTATTTACGGGTGCAGCACTAAGTCCTAACCTGTACATTTTTTCAGCTTTGTCAATTCAGGGGGCAAAATCCAAGTAGATATCGCCCCAGCCAATGTATACCCAAACACTATCTGGAAACTCCTTTGCCAGTGCTTCATACAGCCTCTGCTTTTTCTGTGTCTCCTAGTAAGGCGTATTCATGCTTCTGCTCTCAACATCTTCTTTATTATTGTGTCATCTGTATCTGGAAATCGCTGACAGAACTCAGTGACAAAGGTAATTCTTTTCTCAAGATATGATTTTTCGTCTAATCCATGATCGTATAACACCTCTTCGAAGTCCTGACACCAGTTAAAGAGAGATTGTGATAAAGAAGAGTGAGGTAGGGAGTCTATAAATTCATCAGCTTTTTCCACTGAGGTAACTTCTGGAGGGATAACCTTTTTTATCATGTCCCATGCAGCTTCCCATTGTTCTAACGTGCCTGTGTAGTCCCCATATTCTAGATCATCATAACCATCGAGCATTGCATCTTCAATCATTTCTGTGTCAACCTGTTCTGGGATGAGTCTGTTCCACAATTCACAGATAGCCAACCAGATGAAATCTTCATCAATAGCTTCTCTCCAGTCCTGGGTGTAGTAATGATCTTCAGCTAAGTGTATTGCAGAAAGGTAATTCTGAGCCTGTTCTTTGAATTGTTCTTCATCAAAGTGGACATTCATCGATTCTAGTTTCTCAATTATCTCTTTGGTGCTCATTTTTGCTACTTTTTTACTTGACCACCTTAACCCAGGATACTTTTCGGATTCTCCTTCTGTATGGAGGGCCCATACTAGTTCACCCAGCGTTTCCACGATATCCTTATTCTCCAAGATTTTTTCAAGTTCTTTTGCGGCTGAATTCTTAGAAAGCTTTTGTGAGGAATCTTTGCTGTATTTTTTCGTTTTAAAACAACAATCTTTGTATTTCTTTCCAGATCCGCAGGGGCACGGATCTTTTTTGCGAATTTTTGGTGACATGGCATCACTCCTGTTATTGACGAGTCTTCCTTTCGTGTTATTACTGTCATGCAGATAAGCTGCTTTTACACACTAATTGTATGCTGCAGATTTTATATACTTTTGCAGAGGCAGCAATGTCCAATGGTTAGCATTTATCTCAATTTGTTACGCGTGTAACAACTACTTTTGTGTATTCAATAGGTTTTAAAGGACATAGCCTGATGTACGAATGCGATGACTTTTAACTATTCAGCGGAGATAATCCAGTTTATCTGAAAGTATTCTCATGTCTGAATTCTTACCTTACTACTTTAGTTCACAAGTGGAAATAGCTTAGAACTTTTAGAAAATAATCCATATCTTTAAATAATTTGCTTACAGTAGAAAGAGTAGAAATACAAGGAAAGGTATTAATCACTAAATACAATGAAGAGGGATTAAAATGAATGAAAATGTCACAATAGTTGATTGTGTCGGGGAAACGTGCCCCGTCCCATTGGTAGAGACGAGGAAAGCTATACGAAAAGCATCACCCGGCGACATCATTGAGGTCATTGGCACGCACCCTGCTTCCAAAAAAGAGATACCTATGGCAGTCAAAGAACTGGGGTTAGAGTTGATTAGCATAGAAGAGGAAGGTAATATGTGGAAGATCAGAATAAAAATGAGGTGATATCATGAGTAAAGCTACAATCATTGTCCACAGTGGAGACATGGATAAGCTGTATAGTGCCCTCATTATTGGTAATGGCGCATTAGCTATGGGAATGGATGCATCGCTGTACTTCACTTTTTGGGGATTGATGCGGTTAAAAAAAGGTGGGTTAGAAAAAGGGCCTTTGTCAAAGATGCATTTTCTGGGAATAGGAAAGTGGATGGTCAAACGAAAGATGAAGCAGGCTAATGTGCGGTCTTTGGAGAAAATGATTACAGATTTCAGGGAATTGGGCGGGAAGATTTTCGCCTGTGACATGACTATGGAGATCATGGGAATACAAAAAGAGGACTTGCGACAGGATTTGATAACAGAGTACGCTGCAGTGGGCACCTACATTAAGGAAGCGAAAGAATCTGATGTCACACTCTTTATATAGGTGGTATAATGGTCGTGTATCTTGATAATGCATCAGCAACGCGCATGGATGAGCGCGTTTTGGAAGCTATGAAACCGTATTTTTTTGATCTGTATGCAGTAGCTACATCGGAATTTGGTTACTCAATTGGGATAGAAGCAAAAGAAGCGTTAGATGAAGCGCGGAAAACGATAGCGTTGTCTGTTAATGGTTCACCAGAGGAGGTAGTATTTACATCAGGGAGTACTGAGTCCAGCAATTTAGCGTTGAAGGGAGTTGCCAAAGCTTCTGGTAAGAAGGGCAGACATATTATTGTATCTACAATAGAGGATTTCCCCGTGTTGAACAGTGCTAAAGCGCTGGAGAAGCAGGGATTTGAAGTGACATACGTGGGCGTGGATGAAACAGGGTTAGTGGATTTACAGCAGTTGAAAGATTCTCTCACAGATGAGACGATACTGGTGTCTATCCAGCATGCTAACCAGGAAATTGGTGCTATCCAGGACATTAAAGCGATTGGCAAAATCTGTAAGGAGCACGATGTTCTCTTCCATACTGATGCTACCCACACCTTCACGAGGGTGCCTCTTGACGTGCGTGAAGTACAGGCAGATTTAGTTACTGTATCTGCTCATACCATCCACGGTCCCAAGGGGATTGGTGGGTTGTACATTCGAAAGGGGACTCCCCTATCTAAGGTGATGGACGGCGGCTTCCAGGAATTCAATGTACGAGCTGGATTGGAGAACATTCCAGGTGCTGTTGGGTTCGCAAAAGCAGTAGAATTGGTAACACCAGAGGAGAATACCCGATTGAAAGAGATGCGGGACTCACTTATTGATCAGTTATTGTCAAAGGTACCTGATACTGTATTAAATGGTCACAGAGAGAAGAGGGTGCCCCAGAATGCAAACGTGACCTTCCATTATGTGGAGGGTGAGTCAATCACCTTACATTTAGATATGCGGGGATTCGCAGTAAGTACAGGGTCAGCATGCTTCAGCAGGTCACTGGAAGCCAGTCATGTGATCATGGGGATTGGTGGTGACCACGAACGGGCTCACGGGTCGGTGCGGTTCACAGTTGGGAGGTATAACACAATAGATGAGGTTAACGCCGTAGTGGAAGCTGCTGCAGAGGTGGTGGAATCATTGAGGAGGATAAGTCCTCTAGGTAAATAGGAGGTGTATACATGAAGACGCCCTATTCTGAAATCGTTATAGAACATTTCAAAAATCCCCGGAATGTGGGGAAAATTGAAGATCCTGATGGAAAGTCAACAGAAGGTTCTCCCGCGTGCGGGGATATGGTATCAGTATACATAAAGGTGGATGAGAAAACCAAGAAAATAACTGATATTAAATTTGAATCCTACGGATGTGCATCCAATATTGCGACTGGTTCCATTATTACTGAACTGGCTAAGGGAAAGACAATTGCCGAAGCGAAAAAGATTACGTGGAAGCACGCATCAGAAGCTTTGGGTGGGTTACCACCAGTAAAAGCGCACTGCTCAGTATTGGCTGTGGAGGGGTTGAGAGCTGCTATACAAGACTACGAAGAGCGTCATGGATTAATTACAGAAAGGGAACCAACAACTATTGAGATACTTCGCAAACGGTTAAAACATGTGATGAACCCGTTGACAGGACTGGATGTGGTGAGAACAGAATTGATCAAGGACATTCAATTAAAGGATGGTACTGTAAAAGTGGTTGTTGATTTGTCAGAAGACCATCAATTTGCTGCTTCCATCAAAGAGGATATCAGAGAGAAGATAGAGCCTTTATGGGATGTAACAGAAGTTACTGTGGAATTTCTGGACTAGGATAGCCTTAACACTTCAAGGGTTTATGTCTGCTCTCTCCATGTAATAAGCAAAGGGCTTCCTCTGCACTAGATGCTCATACTTTCAAGGTTACAGCAGGTCTAGGTGACCCTATTGAAAAGATTCTGGGAAAGACTAGTAGAATTTTTTGGATAAGAATAATTAACATGTTATAACCAACTAAATTGAAATAGTAACAAAATTAGATTAAGAAAAATAAACGAAGATCATTAAAGATCTTCTATCTATTCTGACATTTTCTGGAGTTCTTCCATCCGTGCTTTTGCTTCTGTGTATGTGATCATTTTTCATCACCTCGCCCCTTACTAAAATAAGAAATATATAAACTTTTTTGAATGAAAAAGCTAAAATTTATTTTAAAACAAAAAATAATACTTGATTTTGCGTTTTTTCAATTGTGCGATTTTGCACATACAAAATAGTAGATAGAATGTTACACGTGTAACAACAATATTCAAAGAGTGATAACCCCACGTGAGAAAAACCTTTTTATTTGTATCCTCTTTGTATGAGCAGGTGACAGCATGAGAATCGTTTTTCTTGGACCCCCCGGTAGTGGTAAAGGAACACAAGCTCAAATTCTCGCTCAGAAGTTAGGAATTCCCCAAATCTCCAGTGGGGATTTACTCCGAGAAGCAGTCCAAAATGATACGCTAACAGGAAAAAAAGCCAAATCATACATGGAAAAGGGAGAACTTGTCCCGGATAGTATTGTCATAGAGTTGGTACAGGAACGCATCAAAGATGATAAAGCGTACATCCTAGATGGATTTCCCAGAAATGTTGAGCAGGCTGAAAAACTGGACAACGTTCTGTCAGAACTGGGGTTACCCCTTGATTATGTGGTGAATATTGAGGTTCCTTTAGAAAAGTTAATAGAAAGACTTTCAGGGAGGCTGACCTGTAAAGAGTGCAACGCTATCTATCACAGCGTGTACAACCCGCCGAAAAAAGAAGGAATCTGCGATGTATGTGGAGGTGAACTCTTCCAGAGATCAGATGACACAGAAGCTGCCATTACTCAGCGGTTTGAAACCTACAAGAAGCAGACAGAGCCTGTCATTACCTACTACAGAGAAAAAGGGATGTTAACCACTATTGATGGTACTCGGTCGATTGAAGAGACAGCAAAAGATATTGAAAAGAGAATTACATGAAAAGAGAATTCAAAGAAGCAACTCCAGAAGAAAGAAGAGAGTACTACACCAAAGAGTGGAACAGTAGGAACCTTCCCTTATTTGTTACTGAGTATTTACCATACTTGGAATTTGCTTTTGACAACGATGGAACTGGCCCCAACGATAGGTATAATGCCTTTTCCACTGTTGAAGAATTGAGCAGAAAAATCGAGAGACAGTCCCCGTACGCTGTCTACTCCAGCGTGTCCCACTATACAACCCCGTCCCAGAGAGAAGAGTGGTTGAGAGCAGAACTCGTATTTGATATTGATGCGAGAGACCTTCCTGTGAGACGATGTGTATGTGAACCAGGACAGGTATGCGAGATATGTTTAGAAGATGCAAAGGAGGTGGCCTTGACATTGATTAAGACGTTGAAAGATGATTTCGGGTTGGAAAACCTGTTTCTCATCTACTCCGGCAGGGGCTACCACGTGAGATGTTCTGATGAAGAGGCCATGACCACTGAGAATAGGGGGAGTATCTTTGATTATGTGACTGGTTCTAAAGTTCCCCAAGATTTATTCATGGTAAAAGGGTATTCAGCAGCTTTCAGAAGAATGACTGCGTTAAACCTGTCCAAGATAAGAGAAGTAAAAATGAAAGGGGGATCTCACATTGTGAAAAATAAAGAATCTATTGTTGAAGTGCTCTTAACCAGGGACAGGGTGAAACTGGAGGAGATGATAAAGAAAAAAGCTTTAGAAAGCCTTTTGCAGGAAATGGTGCTGTTGAATGCAGAATCTGTCGACGGTAAGTGCACCATCGATATCAAGAGAATTTTGAGGCTGCCCACCTCGTTGCACTCCAAGGTTTCCATGATATGCACAGTAGTTGACGATTGGGAGAAATTTGATCCTTTACGAGATGCTACACCAAAATTTTTGAGAAATCCAACGAAGTTTTAAGTGATAATGTTACGGTTTATACAACAAAGGTCCTCTCCCACATTGTGTAACACCATAAAAATGCAGAGACAAAAAATAAAAAAAGAAATAGTGAGACCATTGTTTGACGCAGCAGTTCTAGAGGGCTGGTGGGGAAATGATGGCCATCTTGGAACCACTTGAAGCTACACAAGTAGAATCCATGTAGTCCTCAACTATGGGAGTCATTTTTTTCACCTCCTTTTTTTTGATTTTTTCTTTTCTCCTTCAGGGTTATTAAACTTTTCGATTGTTGCGAATTTCAGGAAAAGACTCGATTTTGGACAGATATCACAAGGAAGAATAAAAAACAAGGATTGCCACCTTTTATTAGATTCCAATTTGATTTAGATCTTTTTTAATGTTAAAATGATTTAGAAATAAAATGAATTGTTACACGTGTAACAAAAATGAGATGAACACTAAATAAAGGCAACACCAGGAAATAGTATGTACAGCCTTATTCATTACGTGTTGATAGTTGTGAATTTGTGGTTCTTCTGCCAGGATTGTGAAAATGTCTGATTTCGCATCTCGCTTTTCAGGAATGAAATGTTCAGGACAATGTACTGGGTCTACTTCCGATCTTGTTGTCCACCTTCCAGTTATTTTTTCCCTGTATCAATCTGGCAGTATCAACGTCGAAGAGATCAACAAATAGAGTGAAAGACAACTGTAACTACGTTGTACTGCTTTCAGTGTGCATTATTAACCAGAATAAGAATGTGTGACGTGAAAATATCCACTGCAACAGAGAAAAAAATAGAAAAATAGAAAAAAGAAATAGTGAGACCATTATTTGACATGCCTCTAGTAGGCGGTAACTGGGTCTAAGGCCATCTTTCCACCAGTGGAAGCGACACAGGTGGTGTCGGTGTAGTCCTCAACTTTAGGGGTCATTTTTTTCACCTCCTTTTTTTGATTTATTCCTCTTCTCCTTATAGTTATTAAGCTTTTCGGTTGTCGAAACTTTCCGAAAAAATCTTAATCTTAATAAAATAAATGTATGATGGGGAGATATATTGGGATTTTTTTATTTTTATTAATAGATGATATGAAAATCGCTTGATCTAGAAGGTAATCAGTATTTCTTTTAATACTAGTGAAAATGAAAGTGAATGAAATACTGATACAGAACTATGAGATGTTACAGAGGATCAGGATGGACATAACAGTAGGGATCAGGTTCCTCAAATGAGCCGGTGACCTGGTAGGCTGCTGCAATACATCCCCCGCCGCATTCAGAAACGTAGTTGCACTGTTCACATTTTCCCTTGGAGATTGCTGCATTTCGGGCCCGTTGGAGTACAGAAGAATTCTCCCATACGTGCTTGAATCCTTTCTCGAAGACTGATTCACCTGTCACCAAAAGGTAGGGACAGGGCGTGACGTACCCTTCTGCAGTTACGTAGCATAACTGGATTCCTGCAGGGCATCTGGCACCTTCCTGTTCCGAAAAGTCAAATGCTTCTTCTATTTCGTAGTGGAGTCCTTTTTCATCGTACTCATCACGTAATGGTGCATATTTTAAGAGTATTGGTGTCAATATCTCCATGTCTGGTAGTAACTTGTCTTTTGGATGCTTTGGGATGTACCTGCGGACATGAGCTAAAGGAATTCCTTTTTCCAGGGCCCAGTCAAAGAACGGGGAAAGCTCTTGTACATTGGGTTGAACCACCACGAAGGAGACAAAGGTTCTCACGTTGTGCGAGGTTAGAATGTCGATGGCTGAAAACAGCTTTTCAAAGGAACCAGGAACTCCCGTGATGGAATCGTGGGTTTCTGGTCTAATTCCGAACAGGGGAAGGTCGCACGCACCCAAGCCTGATTTGTTCAGAGATTCAGCAATGTCATCTGTTACGAGCAACCCATTGGTTTGGATTAAACTCCAGATAGGGTTCCCCTTGATGTGCTCTAAAAGATCGTACAACCCGGGGTACAGCAACGGTTCTCCCCCTGTGAAGTACACCTTGAAGACGCGTTCTTGTATCAACTGGTCTAGTAATACTTTAGCCTTTTCTGCAGGCATTTCTACAGGTTCTTTTCTGATCAAACAGTGGTTACACTCAATGTTACAGTCTCGTGTCACTTCCATGTAGACGGTTAAAGGAGCTCTCATTCTACCTCCTCCACAAAACATTTGTAATCTGAAGCATACAAATCTCCTGTTTTTGCGTAAACTGCTGCCCTGCATCCTCCTCCACACTGATAGAGGTATCTGCAGACATGGCACTTCCCGTGGATGTTATCTAATGTTCTGAACTGGGATAGCACGGGAGAGTTAACCCAGATGTCAGTAAAGTCCTCATCTGGCACCTTCCCGCAGTAGAAGATAGGGTCAGAAAACATAGGACAGGGAACTACCTGCCCATTGGCTTTTATCCCTGCTATCGTTCTCCCTGCCTGGCATCCCACCCCTTGATGGGGATTCTCTCTCCCGTGGAGTAAGAACCCGAAGGCTTCATCTGCCACTGCAGAAATTTTCCCCTTGTGACTGTATACCTCCTGTAATGCTTTCTTGTATTCAGAAGATGTTAAATCTAGTGAAGTCAACTCTTTTCCTCTCCCTGTGTAGATCAACCGGTAAAACCGTATAGTGAAGGCACCCAGCTTTTCTGCTAACTCGATCATCTCTTTTATTTCATGGACATTCTTCCGGTAGATCACAGAGGTGACGCCAAACCGAAGTCCCACCCTTTTTAAAATTTCAATAGTTTCCATCAACCTGTTGAATGCACCTTTTCTCCCTCTCAGGTAATCGTGAGCATCTTCTAACCCATCAAAACTCAACTGCATGTAAGCAATGCCTGTGGATTTCAATTGGTTGGCAATATCTTCATCAATTAACAATCCGTTAGATGCCACATCCACCACAAGAGATTTGGTAGCATATTCCAGCAGCTCAAACAGATCATCCCGTAGTAACGGTTCTCCCCCTGAAAAGGACAATGTGAACACTTTCGCCTTTTTCAGTTGATCTATAATAGCTTTAGCCTCCTCTGTGGAAGGCTCTTCCGTTTTCTTGCTTTCAGCTTCCACGTAGCAGTGCTTACACTTCAAATTGCACCGACTGGTAACATCCCACACAATACTGTTGGGAGCTTTCAAATACGTTTTATTCATGTTTATCCCTCCAACAATACGGATCTTTTTTTGTTATGTCGCCATACCTCCCGTAGGCTGCTGCAGGACATCCTCCTTTACAGAAATCTGCTATATCACATATGCACTCTCTTTCTATTTTCCTGAAATCATCAAACTTTTGAGAGTTCCACACTTCATCAAATGCAGACTCTAAGAGGTTACCCATACAAAACTCATCATACATGAGAAAAACGCACGGGTAGACATTCCCCTCAAAATCAACAGCACATTCTGTTCGCCCTGCAGGGCACCCGAACCAGGAAAGTCCGTAATCATGAATTTTTTCTCCCACAAAGCTCATGCACTCATCAGGGAGGATTTGGATCTTATCTTTAAGGGTTTCCCGCTGTTCCAGTATGTATAGAATGAAAGATTTGGTCTGTTCTGGGGTGAGAACCTCCCTTTCTAGATCTTCACCTCTTCCCATCAAGATGAGGCGGCTGGTTCTAAACTCTTTTACTCCTAACTGAATCAAATCTCTGAGGAGCTGGGGGATTTCGTGACGGTTCCTTTGTGATATTAAAGTATTAACCACCACAGGAATATTCTCTTTCAAAAGGTTTTTTACACCTTGAATCGTCTTATCAAAGCAGCCTTCAACCCCTCTCTGGTACTCGTGAGATTCTTTTAGCCCATCAATACTGATTTGAACTGAATTGACGCCGTAATCCTTTATTTTCTTGGCAGTTCTTTCTGTGATCAACGTGCCATTGGATATGAGCTGGACAAGTTTTCCCTTACTTTTGAACTTTTTGACAATATTCCAGATTTCAGGTTCCATCAAGGGCTCACCTCCGCTCAGACTCACAAAGAAAATGCTTGAATTGGAAAGCTTCTCTGCAATAGTATGCAGCTGGGAGGGGGAAAGTTCTTCTACTTGTGGCTGGGATGAATTATAACAATGTCTACACAAGAGATTGCATTTCATGGTTAAATCCCACGTTACCCTGAAAGGGGCACTTAACGTCACGGTATCATCTCAGGTTCATTTATCTGTTTTATCTCTTATTTATTTTTATTCTTTATTCTTTTACCTTTCCACTTACTGGACAGCCAGGATCATATTCAAATGACCCAGTCACGTGGTATGCAGCAGCCCTGCACCCTCCGCACAGCGAAAGATCAGAACAGTTCTGACATGCCTGTAACCCTCTGCGGAATTCTTTGATAAAATCCCATGTATTCCAGATAGTACTCAAATCTATGTCCCAGATACGGGGAGCGTCAATGGACTCTGCCACCTTTTTGGAAGCAAAATGGGGACACGGTACTACATACCCGTCGCAGGTGATCACTGCTGAAGTATTTCCTCCCACGCATCCCTGGAACCTGTCAAGGTTCATCTGCGTTACGTACGGTGTTTGCTTGGCGAATGTGTAACAATTGGTGGGAGCGATTGCTCTTCCCTTTTCTCTCAATGCTGTAATTCTTGTCAGAATATCGACGCACTGCTCTGGATTCAGGTACTCAGTGTCATGGATATACCGGATCACCCTGTGTATTAACACGGGATAGGATGAAACAATATCAGATATCTCCTCCAGGTACTGAAGGTTTGAAGGCGACATCACTGTCCCTACATGGGTGTCAATACCCAAATCACAGAAGGTTTCAATAGCTTCAATCGACCTTTGGAAACTTCCTCCTCCCCGGATTTTGTCATGGTACTCCTCAGGCCCCTCAATGGGAAATTGGACCATGCTCAAGTCTGCCTTCTTCAACTCTTCAGCTAAAGATATGTCCTCTCCACTAGAGACCATGGCAGTAGCCATGGGTTTGCTCCTGAAGTGCTTCACCAGCTCTACAATCCCATCCCACAATAAGGGTTCCCCCCCATCTATTAAGACGATAAAGACTTTTGCATCCCACAGTATGTCGGCTATCAATTTGGCTTCTTTTAACGAGAGGGAACTCCCATCGGGAGGGGCGTAACACTCTAATGTACACCCTCCACATTTCCGGGACACCTGCACATACGCGTAGGTAGGGCCTGAAAACCTCATCTAGTGCCACCTGATCAAATTTCTCTCTTCCATGTCCTTCAAAAATGCTTCCACCGCTGACTTAGCCTCTTCTACGTCTTCTCCCTCCTTTTCTGCCATTTTCTTTGCAATCGTATCTACATCGGTTTTTCCATCACATAAATTCCAGATGTCGTGTCCTTCCGTGTTCAACTTGTGCATTCGTCCTGCCGATGGATCGAAGATAATAGCACCAAATTCTTCTTCACGACAGATTACATCGTCACGTTTCTCAGGAATCATTTGCTCACCTCACGTTTCTCTTTGGGCAGCGCAAAAAAGAGCATCACAATAGTTGCAACTACCATCAAGCCACACAAAAAGAACGGTATCCGCAACCCGACAATTCCTCCAATTGCTGATCCCAAGAGAGGTCCAAAGATATAGCCTGTTCCGCTCAACGTCGTCACAGTCCCACTGGCAACGCCCCTCTGTTCTTGCTTTACCACATCACCGATAATGCTGTAGGCCACAGTAGCATAGGGAGCAGCTCCTATACCCACCAGCATGTACGCACCGTAAAACATCAGATAGTTGACAGAGAATCCTGCTACAACAATACCCACTACGTAAATAATCAAGGGATACACCAAGAGGGTCTTCCTCCCATACCGGTCAGACAAAGTACCTGCCACAAACTGGGAGATCGCATAAAGGATGCCCATGGGCACGGAAAGAAATCCTAATTGGGTGTAACTCATTTCAAGCTCCTCGATAGCAAATATCGGCATAATAGGAGTCAGAATACCGCTGGCAAAAAACAGCATGGCAAACATCACAAGGATTACTGCAAAGATTCTATTACCGACGAGCTCTCTGGTGGGAAGTCCCATTTTCTGTACAGCAAACCCTTTTCCCAGGTCTCTAACAGCTATTAAAAGAAATATGGCAGTCATTACTGGAAAGATGGCAGCAGTATAGAATAAAGGATTAAAACTCCCTGTCTGGTCTCTTAGAATCCCTCCGAACGTGGGTGCCATCATACCAGCTAACGATGTGAAGAGTATAAAGGTACCCATGGTTTGTCCTCGATTCTCTTCTGTAGTCTTATCCATTACATATGCACGCGCCACCGGAAAGATGAAAGCAGTAACAGCTCCGTGAACTGCTCTCAGCAGTAACAGCTCTGCCTTAGTATCGGCAAGCGAATAGGAAAAAACAACAGCAGCCAAGGCAAAGAGAAAAACGACAATAATTTTTCTTCCGATGCGATCAGAAATATACCCTGCAGGAATGGCAATAAGTGCGCTTGCTGCAAAAAAAGCAGTAAAGAAGACTCCAATTCCTTCTCTTGGAATTCCAGATTCACTCAAAAAGTTGGCTATGAATCCCCCGTAGAACGATTCACCAAAGGCCACCAATGTCATTGCAATAGCGAACAGTAACAGGAGCGCTTCAACTCGGAAGATATTTCCAAAAGCTCCTTTCAGTCTTCTTGTCCCCTCTTTAACAGTTCTTGTCAGTCTTGACTCCTCAATGATTCCTGGTATTTCTTCTTCTGGTACCATGGTAAAACCTTCCTTTTTCATTTATTGGCAATGGAAAGGAGTTCATGGTAAAAGGACCCTCCCTAGAGCTGAGAATTCGAGAACACCCATTGTGTTCAATCCTCTCGGTGGAACCTGTTCCTGGGAGCTTCCATCTTCACCTCCCTCTCTCCATTGGTATTCACCCTTTCTTATTACATGCTTTATAAACCTTTCGAGACCCCACACTCTTTACTGCAGAGAGGGGGTCAACTTTGGTGGTGGTAGTTATTTCTTGATTGTCTATTTGATCAATAATTTTTTAACAGGCAAGAGTTGTGCATACTTATAAGGAAGATATCTGCAGGGGGCTGTCATCTGTGGGTGTTGTTTGTTACACGTGTAACATTAGGTGAATTTATCTTTGTTGTTTTTACATCATTAACAAAAAGATGATTTACAAACTCAGAGAGGTTCTATCCCGAACCCTTGACAACCCCATCTGCATTGGTTAAGATTCTCTTGCAATGCAAAAAGGTATTTCTCGGTACACAACACCAATTACAGTCTTTTCTTCATCCTCACATGTTTTTGAGCAGATTCAAATTCCAATTCCTTTAATAACGTTCTCTCCGGTATGTTATCCTCCATGACCATGTAATCCAGTATGTACTGCACATTCCACTTTCGCATTTCCTCTATCATTTTCACGTAACAAGCAGTACCTATCCCCATCCCCCTGAACTCTTTTAAGACACCATTGTTGATAATTCTGCCCACTACCTGGTTCTTCCCAAAAAGCTTCTGGAACGATATCAACCCACCAATGAACCCTCCAGGAGTACCATCCACCTCTGCAAAGATCCACACACCAATCATGTGTCTTCTGCCCTCAGTAACGAGGGAACGCAAATTATCGTAAGCCAAAGGTGACATGTTGTCCACGTCTTTACTGATCTCATTTACTAGTCCTATGTAGGTTTCTATATCCTCTTTTATATCTTTTGAGACTCTGAAATTCACCTTTTTCTGGGTCTGTTCATAGTAGGAGAGTATCACCTCATTTATGGGGAGGTCTGCCTTTCGTATAAAGGTATCCTCTTTGTATTCCTCTTTGTAGCCAGCCCCCGCAAATAAATTGGTGAACCGTGATTGATAGTCCGGTATTCTTGACACTATGGATCTTGCTCCTTTCTCTTTCAGCATGTGGTCACATTTTTGTATAATATCCTTTTCTATCAATTCCCTGTACTTTTTCACCACCCACATATCCAGCCAGTATCTACTCCCATAGGAACCTCCCTTGTTCTTCTCATCCATCTGGAGGGTTAACCCTGCAGCAGTATCACTGTCAACCTCCACCAGTAAGTAGGACTTTTTCATCCTTGGAGGATGTGGCTTTTCAATATCTGTCTTGTTTACTGGGGCGATAATTCCACCATGTTCCCACTCTTTCTCGCAGTACTCCTCCCATATATCTGCTTCCTCTGTGGATATTTCTCTTATTTCTAGTTCCGTCATTACACCACCTTCTCATTCATGTAGTCAGTTTCCGGAATCTCTAAGACGACATGAGAAGAGTTCTCTAGAATATCCCCTTCATCTAAAAAGAATGCAAACAAAAGAATATCTTTCCCATCGTTGGTGTGTCTCCTCAGACATCCCTCGTAATGATACCCTAAAAAGTTTAACAGAGAAACCATCATAGGATTTCTCCCAATGACTGAATCAGTTACCTTCCTCCTGCCCTCAGCTTTAAATACCTTTAGAGCTGCAATATACAAGTTGGTACCAATTTCTTGTCCTCTGCAGTTCTGATCCACCACAATGACACCATTTTTCCCCACCATCTTGGCAGGTCTGTGCAGCACGTGGGCACCTACAGTTTTATCGTCGATGCACGCACTCAGTATGGATATCTTTCCTCTTTTGTTTGCATTTATTGCATTTCTGATCTCTTTTTCTCTTTTGTCGTAACTTGACTCTGAAAAGATACGTACGATGTCCTCAAAGTCATCATAGGTACTGGGTCGGATAACCACCTTCATTCGTTCACCTCTTGTTCTTCCTCTTTTTACTGAGGAGTATAAAAAGGTTGCGGAATACAAGGGTTATCAAGTCTTTAGAGGTCACTGTGTTACACGTGTAACAACCCAGATAATTTATCATTTCACCTGCAATTCAATTATAAAAGGAAAATTCGTGAACCCAGATCCATTCCCTGAAAATTGACAATCCCGGAATACACATTTAAGAATGGATTCTGAACATCAATACTGTAATCGTGTAGGTTCAACTTCTTTCATTATACCAGTAATTTATTTCAACCAGTTGGCTGCGAACCTATCCACCTCGGTGTTTTTGGTCGGTAATGCACAAAATCAGATAATTATCTGCCATAATTCATATCCAAAAAAAGAAAAAAGAAAAGATTCCTAAAATGTTTCAGGTTGTTTAAGCTAACATCTTTCCACCGGTGGAAGCGACACAGGTGGTGTCTGCGTAGTCTTCGACTCTTGGTTCCATCTTTTTCACCTCTGTTTATTGGATGAAAGAGATACTCTTTGTCCTTATTAAACTTTTCGGTCTTGTGACTTTCCGAAAAAGATTTAACTCTAATAAAATATTTTCAGGATGGAACAGGGGTTTCGTGGTATATCCTTTTATTGATTACTCATGAACAGTGATTGTTAACATGTCAGAATTATGAAAGTATGATAGGAATTATACTATTTTCTGTGCATTCGCCAGCTCAAGAATCGAAAACGACAATTATGCAGCCACATCCTTATCCTGGGGCAGCACAAAAAAGAGCATTACTGCGGTTAACCCTACCATCAAGCTGCACACAAAGAAGGGTATCTGTAACCCAACGACTTCTCCAATTGCTGATCCCAAAGGAGGTCCAGCCACCCCGCTAAGAGCGTTGATAAGAGCCACCACCCCACAAGCTGTGCCCCTGTGTTCTTGTTCTACCACATCACCGATTAAACTGTAAGCCACAACAACATAAGGTGCAGCTCCTATAGCTACGAGTATGTAGGCGTCAAAAAACATCTGGTAGTTGACGGATAACCCTGCCACGAAGACAGCTGCTGCATAGATAATCAAAGGATACACCAAGAGGTTCTTCCTCCCGAAGAAATCAGATAGTACACCCCCCATGAATGCGGAGGCTGCGTAAAAGATACCTATGTACAGGGAAAGCGATGCCAGTTGGGTGTAACTCATGCCAAGCTCTCTGACAGCAAATATCGGCATAATGGGAGACAGAATACTGCTGGCAAAATACAGCACAGCAAACATCACAAGAATTACTATAAAGCTTCTATTACTGAAGAGCTTTCTGTGGGGCTGCATCATTTTTTGTGCAGTAAAACCTTTTCTCATGTCTTTGAATACTATTAAAAGAAGAATAGCGGCTATCACTGGGAAGATAGCAGCAGTATAGAATAAAGGGTTAAAGCCCCCTGTCTGGTCTCTCAAAGAATCTCCGAAAGTAGGCGCCACTATACCAGCTGCGCCTGTCAAAAGTCCAAATGTACCCATGATCCGTCCTCGATTTTTCTTTGTGGTCTTATCCATGATGTAGGCGCGTGCAATAAGAAAGATAGGGGCAGCAGCAGCTCCGTGTACTGCTCTCAACAGGAGTAATTCACCTCCGGTGTCAGCAAGCGAATAGGAAAAAACAGTAACAGTCAAGGCAAAGAGAAAGACAATGATAATATTTCTTCCTAAGCGATCAGAAATATACCCTGCAGGAATGGCAATAAGTGCGCTCGCCGCAAAAAAAGCAGTAAAAAAGACTCCAATCTCTGCTACAGGTATTCCAGATTCATTCAAAAAGAGGGACAAGGATGCAGGATAGAGTGATTCACCAAAGGATACAAGTGCCACTGCAATAATGAACAATAAAAGTATGGTTACAACCCGAAATGTATCTTCACTTCCTCTTTGTGTTCCTATCTCTTCTTCTATCATGACACCCAACTTTTCCTTTCTATAGGTCATGTATAAGGACGATTTTTATATCTTTTTCTGCATTCCTTATAAAATCTTTGGTTCTATTAACCTGTCACCTGTAGTAACTTTATAGTAAATTTTGCTGCTCTTGAGCAAATTATCCTTTTATCACTAATCTGTAAGCAAAAAGACAAATTCACTAAAATGTTACACGTGTAACAAAGTGATGCCTGAGTGGGATCTCGACCCACCTATAACCTTTTAAAGAGAATTCTTGATGAAGTATCATGAAGAATGTTGTTATCGTTTCAGGTGTCAGAACTCCTATTGGACGATTTCAAGGTGGATTGACTACTCTTTCTGCCTGTCAATTAGGATCTATAGTTTTACAGGAAGCACTCAAGAGAGCTGGCTTGAACACGGTGGATGAGGTCATCATGGGAAATGTGGTATCTGCCGGGTTGGGCCAGAATCCTGCACGACAAGCAGCCATAAGTGCTGGTATACCTGTGGAGGTGCCTTCCTTTACACTGAATAAGGTATGTGGTTCTGGATTGAAAGCTGTCATGCTGGCAGCTCAGGCCATAAAGGTGGGTGAGGCAGAGGTTGTAGCTGCAGGCGGCATGGAGAGCATGACCAATGCACCTTATATGCTGTTTAAGGCACGAAGTGGATACAGGCTGGGAGATGGTAAATTGGTGGATGGAATGGTTCACGATGGACTGTGGGATGTCTACAATGACTTCCACATGGGATTAACTGGAGAGATCATCGCAGAAAAGTATGATATCACCAGAGAAGATGCAGATGCTTTTGCTTTTGAAAGCCATCAAAAGGCAATGAAAGCCCAGGAGAATGGAAAACTCAAGGAAGAAATTATCCCTGTCACTGTGGAAACAAGAAAGAAGAGTTTTGTCGTGGAAAATGACGAAGGACCCAGAAAAGATACGTCCTTGGAAGTTTTATCAAAGTTAAGGCCTGTATTCAAAAAAGATGGCGTCGTCACTGCAGGGAATGCGTCCCAGATCAGTGATGGTGCATCCGCCGTCGTAGTGATGTCAGAAGAGAAGGCAAAGGAATTAGGGTTAGAACCTTTGGCAACAATTGTGGATTCCTGCGCCAGTGGTGTGAAACCAGAACTAGTGATGGAAGCTCCCATACCCTGTGTGAGGGAGCTGTTCTCAAAAACGGGAATGACCATCAATGATGTAGATTTATTTGAGCACAATGAGGCTTTTGCCACAGCATCATGTGCAGTCAAAAAAGAGTTGAAAGTACCTGGAGAGATATTTAATGTCCATGGAGGAGCTGTGGCTTTGGGCCACCCCATTGGGTGCAGCGGTGCACGGGTTTTGGTCACTCTAATGTATGCTATGAAGGACAGGGATGCACACAGAGGCGTTGCCACCTTATGTCTGGGAGGAGGAAATGCAGTGGGTATAATGATAGAACGCTGATTGTTCTTTTTTTTTACATTTAGGCAGTATGTCCACAAGGTTTATCTCTACCTGTTTTTGGAGGTAAAAGCGTGGACAGAATTGATATCAAAACCACGGAAACCCAACTCAGACAGGAGTTCATCCAGGAATATGGGTACCCACAACGGATAGCTGAAGCATTGGTGAATAATCACCCTAAAGAGCTGAGAGACGGACAGGTAATCTATAGAAAATGAACCAACTTCTGGCTGGTTCTCGGAAAACTTTTTAAGTATGCAGACGGGAAGGAATCGATAGTATGGCCCAAAAATATTTTTCAGCCATTAAAAAGGAATATGATTCCGAAGCTAAAAAAAACCTACTTGAAGCTATCAAAAACATTTCTATCAAATTTCGTCAGCAAATTAAAGGAAAGAAAACTTTGGAAGACCTGCTAATACATTCAAAGCAATTAGTCTCAAAAGATTTGGTAGTCCCCCAAAAGCCAGAGATTTTTACTATAAGTGAAATTGTGAAACCACTTTTAAGGTCTTTAGGATACGGAAAGAGTGATATAATAAGTGAAACATATCAAGAAATAAATGACACAGGAAAATGGGCCGATTTCACTCTTACTGCAAAGGACAAGAGGATCTTGGTGGAGGTTGAACCTCTTAATAAAGATCTAAAAAGAAAAAATTGTGGAATAGATCAGATAAAAAAACTAATACTGCAGAAGCCAATTGAAACAGATTATGGCATGGCCACCGATGGATTTAAATGGATCCTGATGAAATACGACAGAAATTCCCACAAAAGCCGAAATCTGGTAGAAATTGACCTCCAGCCTATTTTTGCCATGGAGGCGCCTGATCAAAGAGTCTTAATTGAGAGCGATATCGACAAAATATTGAAAGAATTCTATGAATCTTTTTCTAGAGATAATATTTCAGCTACTTTAGAAGAAAGATTTTATCAGCTGGAAACACATAGAGAAATAATCTCTCAAAAATTTTATTCTGGATACATGAAAATCGTTTTTGGAATTCATCCCAAGAGTGGTACTAAATTAAGAGAATATTGTCTTTTGAAGGCAATCAAGTCCCCCTCAGATACCACACAAGAGGAAATTGGTCTATTTGCTGTTAATTTTATGAATAGACTTCTTTTCATAAAATTCTTGGAGGATGTAGGCATAGTCCCTAATGACCTACTAAAAGAAATGTGGAAGAGGTTTGCTGCCAGCAGAGAGAATGTGCTCAGTACCTTCTATAAGTCCATCTTGGAACCTTTGTTCTTTGGAGTTTTTAACACGCCGCTCTATGAGAGAGATCCCCATATTCAGCAGAAACCATATTTCAACAAAATTCCGTACTTGAATGGTGGTCTGTTTCGAACAATATTAGAAAATGAAGAGAAATTTAACGTAGAGGATGAGATATTGAGAATTATCATAAATAATTTTATTGAGAAGTATTCTTTTACAATTTCAGGAGAAAGAGGTCTCGATCCTGATATCTTGGGTAATGTCTTTGAAAAAACTATCAACTACATATCAAAACCTGGGTCTGATGCGCAGAAAGCGAAAGGTGCCTACTATACGCCAGATGATGTTGTCACATTCATTACGAAAAAAACTCTCTATCCATATCTACTGGATAAAATAATTGGAGCTTATATAAAGACAGGATGGAGTGAATCAGACCTCAGAAATTACACAACTCTTGAATCATTTTTGTCAAATTTGCCGCGAACGAAGGGAGACATCAAAGAAGCTTTGGACATTGTGGACAATGTCTTGATACTCGATCCAGCATGTGGATCTGGACATTTTTTGACATCTGCTCTCAAAGAACTAGTCTACATAAAGAGAAGACTTCTTGATGAAATTGGGGAGGAATATGATCTATATGAGCTCAAAAGAGAGATCATCAGACGGAATTTATTTGGGATTGATATAGAAGAACCCGCAATAGAAATTGCAAAGTTAAGACTGTGGCTTAGTCTTATGGAAGATATTGAATTGTCGAATTCCCAACATATCGGAACCCTTCCAAATATAGAATATAATATCTGCCAGGGAGACTCATTGATAGGTTGGATCGACGAATCAATGGAACAAGAAATGCTTACAAAACCATATGATGACAAAGAAATTCAGGAAATATTAAAGGAATTGGAAACAGTTTATGCTGAAAATCATATAAGGCTGATAACAATCAAAGAGGTCAAAGAGAGTTTGAACACCCACAATGTCGACAAAATACTAAGAGCGTATATCTCCTTGAGGAAAATCTACAAATTGGAATCAAAAGAAAAAGCAGCCACGCTGAAAACATTAATAGAGAAAATCCATGAGAAAATCTATTCATTTGTAACAAAAAAATATGCTAATTATCTTGGTAAAAAGAAGTCTGAGATCCGTCCTGAAAATTTGAAGGACGTTTTTCACTGGGGAATCAATTTCTATGATGCTATAGGAGAAGGCGGATTCGATATTGTAATCGGTAACCCACCGTATATCGAAGTTCCGAAACACAATAGAAAACATCTCAAGGAATACCGCACAAGAAAATGTGGGAACACTCATGCTTACTTCTATGAGAGATCACTGCGTCTCGTGAAGAGTGGTGGGTTTTGTGGTCTCATTGTCCCTATCTCAAGTGTTTCCACTGATAGAATGAAGGATCTCCAGAAATTGCTGATGGAAGAAAGTTCTGATCTTTGGATATCAAACTATGATGATCGACCTGGGAAGCTGTTTAGTGACTTGGAACACTGCAGATCATCAATAATTATCTCGCAAAAGAAAACTGAAGACAATCAACCCCTCAAAATCTTTACCACTAAGTATAATAGATGGTACTCAGAAAACAGAAGCGCACTATTCAAAGATATTGAATATACAGAATCAACTGGTTTTGTTCTTGAAGGTTCTATTCCTAAGCTTGGCATTGATATTGAGAAATCGATTCTTACAAAGATTAGGAAAGACAAGAAATTGATCAATTATCTCGATGAAGAAAAAGGAGATGGAACAATATGGTATCATAATGCACCTCAATACTGGATTAGAGCATTAGATTTTGTTCCTTATTTTTGGAATGAAAGAGATGGACAAAAAATTTCATCTCATTTAGTTGAATTGAATGTCCGGCCAGCAAATTATAGAAAAATAGTGGCAGCTATCTTGAACAGTTCATTGTTTTATTGGTTTTTTGTAGTTCACTCTAATGGAAGAGATTTGGTAAGCAGAGAAATTGAAAATTTCCCCCTTTCCATAGAAAAAGTACCTGAAAGTTTGTTTGAAAGACTAGAGAAGGTATTTGATGAGCTAATGGAAGACTATAAAAGAAACGCCGAAAGAAAAGAGTGTTATTACAAGACAACTGGAAAAGTGAAATACGATGAGTTTCAACCTGGATTGTCCAAAGGGATAATAGATAGGATTGATGATCTCCTTGCTGAATGTTATGGTTTTACTGACGAAGAAAAAGATTTCATGAAAGACTTTGATATCGAGTTTAGAATGAGAGATTAAGACGTGATGTCTGATTTCGACTGGAAAAGACAAAGAAAACTGTATAGAAATAAAAGTAGGCAAACAAATGAAAATTAGGTGAAATTCAAGCCAATTAAAATGAACCAACTTCTGACTGGTTACGGAATTTTCTATATTTGATCATTCTTCACTTCTATAAATCAACGAGCCCCTCTTGAAGACAGATATACCCAAACATGCTCATGATGACACTCATTCCAGCATAACAGGTTATCCGCTGTACATCTAAAGGGGGAGCAATTTCCACTAGATCAAACCCTGAAACTCGCAAGAAATGGCTGGACATATTTGTGAGGTACTCTCTTTCCTTCTCAAATAAACGGAAAATCACATCAAGTAAGAACCGTGATGATATCCCCCCTGGAATGGGAACACCTGTACCGGGAGCATACGCCGGGTCCAATACGTCAATGTCAAAACTGATGTAGACAGGGACATTAACGAACTTTTGACCAATTCTTTCTACTACAGCAGTTTCAGACATCTTTGAAAGCTCTTGAGCATAAATAACCTCTATCTGATTTTCTTGGATGAACTGGAGCTCTTCTGGTATGAAATCTCTTACCCCAACTATCAATACATTCTCTGGATTGACGTGAGGCAGTTCACATATCCGTCTCAAAGCACAGGCATGGTTCCACTTGCTTTCTGTTTTCCCCTTTAACCCTTTGTAGGTGTCCATGAGATCAGGGTGGCTGTCAATCCACAAGACTCCTAAATCCTTCGGTTGAAACGCTTTCACAACAGCACTGGTAATACTGTGATCTCCACCTAAAACGAGCGGGACAGCTCCTGCTTCCACGAGAGGAGTAACTGCTTCAGTGACTGCTTGTTGGGTGGCAAGCGCATTTTCATTGTCTATAGTGACATCTCCGAAATCTCGTATCTGTAATTTTTCCAA
>Ga0209636_10001225_pt1 | contig 25664 bp, 16 predicted proteins | sample DeeMarSWOR152_54_FD_187464 | JGI IMG/M metagenome (GOLD analysis project Ga0209636, IMG submission 187464) | Marine sediment microbial communities from White Oak River estuary, North Carolina - WOR-1-52-54 (SPAdes) (version 2) | ecosystem: Environmental > Aquatic > Marine > Intertidal zone >...
TGTTGAGAAAGGAGGATGTGGATGGCAAATAGGTACTACAAAAGGAGCGCAGTCCTCGAGGTTGGAGGGTTTAACGAAGATTTGCATGTGATGGAAAATCTAGATATTCTATGGAAGTTAGAAAAGGCAGGATATAAACAGGGATCTGGAGAAGGTATCGTATTCTTTCACCACCGACCAGCCAATCGATTTAAAACGCGTTTCATACTTTACAACGCTTTTACTTATGGCTACTACTGGCACAAGCTTCGCCACCTACATCCAGACAAAATTGGAATTTCGGCGATGCCGCTGAAAATTGTAGCTTTCGCCATACTTGCTCTTATTTCCTACTTTTATCCACTCATTTTATGGATACTTTTCGCTTCGATGTTATTTTGGTTTGCCTTTAGGTTTTACCGGGATAGAACAAGGGTAAAGAACTGTATAACGCATATGGAAAACAAAATCGAGAAAATTGGTGCCGTTATTTTTGGCTTTTTGCTTCATATATTGTTTGAAATAGCTGAGGAACTGGGCAAATTATGTGGCATGATATCATCTTGAATGCGCGCGCCGGTTGATCACGAAAAACTGAATAATATCGCGAATCGCTATAGAAGATGAAAAAAGTGAGCAAAAAAGCAAACTTCCCGAAAACCCACAGAAATATTCTCTTTCTGTTGATAGATGACCTGAGAGCGGACAGATGCTGGGGTGCCGGAAGAACTGTCAAAACTCCTACCATCGACCTATTGTGTAGAAGTGGCACAGTATTTACTCAGGCAATATCCGTAACCTCTACTACTACTCCTAATATCGCTAGCATCTTTACGGGCAATTACCCATTTACACACGGAATCAGATCTCTTACGAGTTATAAACTAGATTCGGGTGTTAAAACGCTTGCAGAGATCCTTAGGGAAAACGGTTATAACACGTATGCAGAAGTGACGGGGCCGCTAATTCCTGAAACTGGATTAAATAGGGGTTTCAATGAGTACCGACTTAGAGATGTTGATCATGACGTATATTCACAATGGGGCGACGATTTGGCAAAAAGATTCAAGAATAAGGAATTTGAGGAACCATGGTTTGTTTTTATCCACTTTTGGGAAATGCACTATCCTAGAAGGATCCCAGATGAAATCAAGAGTAACGTTCATTTTTTCCGATCTGTGGATCGAAAGATGTACGACATGGCCCTCACATGTCTTGATGACTATCTTAAGAAATTGTTAGAGAGTATTGATGAAGATGCGATCATAATCTTCCACTCAGACCACGGTGAAAAAATAGCCGAAACATTTGTGCAAAAATACTCCCTCGGATTTAAAAACTTGTTATGGCAGTTAAAGGGGCTATTGGGATTGAAAGGAGAATATGAAATTCTTCCTACAGTTGGGCACGGATTTCATATCAAAGAATATATGATTAGAGTGCCTTTGGTCTTTGTCGGTAAGAGGATATTCCCAGAAAATAAGACGATCTCAGACCAGGTTAGTCAAGTTGACATTTTCCCGACGATTGTTGATGCACTTGAATTAAAGATCGATTCTAGGATTACAACTGATGGGCGGAGTATGATGCCACTAATAAAGAATGAAAGAATGCCAGAGATTCCAGTATTTTGTGAGGCATGTGGTCACCATTTGGGCGACAGAAAGAGATGGTTCGTAGGGATTCGAACGCCGCGATACAAGTTCATTTATTCACCCTATAACGATGAAAAACCAGAGGAATTGTATGACTTGAAAGACGACCCTGCCGAAAAGAGGAATATTGTGGGCGAACGGAAAGAAATAGCTCAGGAATTAAGAGAGATATTCGAAGCAGCTTATACAAAAGCTGAAAAGGAGAGAACGGAACATGAGTATTCACCAGAAGAGAAGAAGAAGATTAAGGAAAGATTGAGAAAATTGGGTTACATTTAACGCTGTAAAGTTTGCGAGCGCGTGTTTGTCACAAGTGTTTGGGTTTCTATTCAGATCATAAAACTATTCGGGATCGCGAATGTTACAATGAAACAAGAAGCGTGTAGGTATGGCAGTTAGAAAAGCGAGTCGTGTCTTGGTGTACGGGGTACTGAGTATTTCCATCATTCAGGTCGTGAATCGAATTTTGTCGGCATTGACTACTATTTTTCTCACAAGATCTTTGGGGCAGAGTGGTTACGGATTGTGGAGTATCATAATGTCTTCGATTGGAATTCTCTCACTGCCCGCAGGTATTCTGGGAACTGGTACTGCTATCATTAAGTTCGTTTCTCAATATGATGCCGAAGGAAAGCCGAATCTGGTCAAAAAAGTCACCGTACTAGGACTAAAAGTAAAAATCGTAACAGGCCTTGCACTTGGTGTTTCAGCCCTTTTCCTCGCGCCCTTCATGGCGGAAAACCTCTTGAAACTTCCTGAACTAACCATCTTAATACAGATCACAGCAATCTATTTCATTGTGACCCAGATTAGTGCTGCTCCTGAAGCAGTCCTAAAAGGTTTAAAGCAGTTTCACGTTTCGGCTCTGCTTACAGCTCTTGAACGTATCCTCTTTTTGTCGATCATCGCTTTGGTCTTATTTTCAGGTCTTGGTTTAATGGGGGTGGTAATAGGCAATGTAGCCACCTATATAATTTTGACAGCCATTACACTCATTGTGGTTTTCGCAAAATACGTTCCTAGGCCCATGCTTTCTTCTGGAGGAGATAACGGAACAGGACTTTTGAAAATGATGATAACATATGGTACGCCTGCGGCCCTAGGTGATTTAATTAGCAGTTTCTACAGTGACTTCATTGTTATTTATTTGGGAATATTGACTACGGCCGCCTCCGTGGGCCTTTTTGGCGCGGCTAGAACCACGCTGAACTTCCTATTAATTACTCCTATGTTAATTGTAGCCAGGGTTTTTTTTCCTCTAGCTTCTGAAATGCATTCCAAAAAACAAATAGAAGATCTTCGCAGGTTTCTTTCATTAATATCTAAATATACACTGTTTTTTACGTGCTATATGGTCACTTTCACATGGTTTTTTGCCTCAGAGATGGTGGTGCTTCTCTATTCAGCAGAGTTTGAAGCGTCAGTTTTCTACCTGCAGATTATGATGTTTCTAGCGATAGCTGGGGTGTGGACGTCACTCTCAGGCAATGTGTTGCTCGGCGCAGGGTATTCGTGGCTGACTCTAAAATTGAGCGTAATATACGTGATTTCAGGAACCGCTCTAGCCTTGTTGATTGTGCCAGCCTTTGGTGTTGTAGGAACTTGTCTGTTACTAGTCTTTCTTCAATTTTTCGTAGTTCTACCGCTTCATATAATTTATACTAAGAGAATTGTGGGAAACTTTCTAAACCCTAGAGCATATGCAAAGGGTGTTCCGCCTGTTTTGATATGCATCGTATTGATGCTTTGGATCAAGTCTATTTTTGCATTTCAATTGAGCAATTCTATTCTTTCTCTCATACTGCTCCTGTGCATTTTTTCCTTGGGCTTACTGCTTTTCACCGTCGTTCTCTGCCTCACTGGAGCCGTAAGGAAATCCGAAATTTCTTCACTTAACAAAATCCTTTCCACCTCACGCGTAGCAAATGTACTAAAGCCGCTAACCTTCCTCCTAAACCTTCTTAGCAAGCTTGCTCGGTCTTAGAGGAGCTCACATAAATGCGTAGGATGTCGTGGCCTTTCGATAAAAAATTTGCATTCGCCATAAGGGACGACGACGTGAGTTATTTTACGCGACCATGGATGATAGACAAGTTGTATAGTGAAGCATGGCGATTGGGATTTAAGGTAAGCTTAGCTGTGGTCCCTAACATTAGATCCACTCGATTCAATGCCCCCTCTGCTCTCAGAGGCAGTAATAAATATTTTTCAATATCGGAAAACAGGGAGCTTGTAGATTATCTGATAGATAAAATTGCGCGTGGCTATGTAGACATAGTTCAGCATGGCTATACGCACTCTCGTATAGATGGAAAGCCGGAATTTGCCATCAAAAATTTTGAACTTATTGATGAATGGCTGAAAAAGGGGAATAAGCTCTTACGTGAAACATTCAAACAAGACGTAACTGTCTTTGTAGCTCCGCATGACAAAATATCATCAGAAGCATGGAAAAGCATAGTTCAGAATAAAATGTGTCTTTGTAGAAGGTTTACCTTGGGACGCTTTCTAATGACAGCCCCAATTTTTAGCATTGATTTCAGCAAACTTGTCAAAACTGTTTTTCGTTGCCCCAATCCATATGAATTGGTACCAAACAGCATAATAGATTTAGCAGATACGTTCGTGATTCAGTGGTATCATTTTTTTTCATCAAATGCGGCTCCTGAGGCCCAGTTAGAAAATGCGAAACAACAATTTCTTGAACGTCTAAGCGAAGGAGGCGCCTTTGTTACAATGCATCATCATTGGGACTATTTTTATGACCGTGAATCAAAGAGGATGAGACAGGAGCTATTGGCGAGTTTCAATAACTTCTTGAACTTCGTTTCTTCAGCCAAAGGCTTGTGGAAAACAACTTTAAGTGAAATATGTTCATGGATCAAAACTCGAAGATTGAATTATAGCTGAAACTGGTGAGAAGTTAGATTCGAGCTGTTATAAAACCTAGACAGGCTATTTGGGGAATGTAATGGAGAAATTACCACTAGTGTCAATAGTTGTTCCAACCTATAATAATGGGGACACTATTGAACGCTCTCTCATTTCCCTGATAAAGCAAAACTATCCTAAAAAGGAGATAGCGGTGGTTCACGATGAGGGATCAGTAGATAACACCAAACAAATACTATTGAAAATGGCTGGAGAATTTCCCAAACTCATCCGGATCATTTTCACGAGTCACGTAGGTAGATCTCAGGCTAGGAACATAGGATGGAAAAACTGCACCGGTGAAATATTTTTCTTTGCGGATGCTGACGACATTTACAATCAGGATTATTTGGATAAGGCTGTTGCATGCCTACTTTCAGACTCTAAGTTTGGTGGTGTCACAGTAACTGGGGCGTCCCTGAAATTTGAATCTACTTTCGTAACAGAGTGCGTCGAAGTGTACAGCAAAATCCAACGCAAATTGACTGACGAGGGAAAGATTACGCCCGATTGGGCTTGGGTATACCGAAGGGATGCAGTTGAATCCGTTGGCGGCTTTGACGAGAGATTGAACCAAGCGGAAGATAAAGACCTTTATTTGAGGGTGAAGAAAGCGGGCTATTCTTTTGGCCTCGTCACTGGGATAAACTGGCGCCACACTAGGAGAGGGAATGTACATTCTTACACGAAGAAGAGTTACCTTGCGGGGAAAAGAAGGATCATGTTTGTGTTAAAGCATCGTCGCATAGATGACTTCTTTAAAAATGTAGTCTTCTTTTGGATCTTTTGCGGTGCTCTTTTAGCATCAACATTCTTCACGCAACTATTTTACTTGGTTATCATTGGAATCGCAGTCGTGCTAGGTTACAACTTGTTTGTCACGTTGAAAGCAGGCTGGAATGTTGTCTCGAACAAGAAATACCTCTTCTATTACCCACTTCTTAAAGCCCTTACCTATCTTGCGTCTGCGATCGGACATACTCACGGGTTCCTACTAGTTTGTTTCGAAAAGATCACTGGCAGACGAATTGATTGGTCGCGAGTCTAGACTGGAGAGTTGAAAGTCTGTGAGGATCTGCAGGCTCCTGTGGGGGTTTCCGAAAGCCCACGAATTGTCCTATGGTTTAGGCCCAAACTTCTATTTCATTTCGAAAGAACAAGTTAAACTCGGTTTGGAAGTTCACGTCATCGCCCGTAGGAAGCCAGGTGAAGCTCCTTATGAAGAGGTTGAAGGCATAAAGGTCCATCGAGTTGAATTTCCCTACAATGTAAAAGCTATAAGAAAGATTGGGGAACTCAACAAAAAATTGGGTATTGATGTAATTCATGCTCATGGCACCTGCGGCATCTTGTATCCACTCTTTCGCAGGGAGATCGGGATTCCCATTGTCGCGCATGCTCACAGCATAACATTGGGAATGACGAGACATGCGTTCAGATTGCCCGTGAAGTCCTCTTTGAAACTATTTTTGAAATCAAGATTCAGAGAAGAATCCTCAATAATAAGGGAGAGATTCTTCTGGCGAAGTGCAGATTTGTTGATAGCGGTTAGTGAAGCACAGAAAGAGGAACTAGCAACGCTTTATGGCATAAAAAGCGAGAAGGTTCACGTCGTTTACAATGGGGTAGAAGTTTCAATTTTCAAGCCACAAAAGGATACTCAACATTTGAAGAAAAAACTTGGACTCGAAGATAAACGTGTAATCCTTTCCGTTGGGCACTTTGTCTTACGTAAAGGCATACCATACCTCTTAGAGGCTATGCCGGAAATCCTTCGCGAGGCCCCAAACGCTTTCCTATTATGCGTAGGAGGGACACCCAAGTGGTTGGGAACCCGCCTTTACTGGGAGCACCTTCAAGAGATGATAGATAAAAAGGGCCTCAGAGATCATGTCAAACTGATGGGCCAGATCCCTCATCAAGAACTTCCCTACTATTATTCCATGTCAGACGTTTTCGCTTTTCCGTCGCTTTACGAAGCTTTTGCAAAGGTTATCCTCGAAGCAATGGCCTGCGAAACGCCTGTTATCGCATCAAGAGTCGGAGGGTTACCTGAAGCTATTGAGCACAACGTTAACGGAATTCTGGTAAACCCAAAAAATGTCAATCAATTGGCCCACGCCATAGTTGAAGTTTTGCAGGATAAAAAATTGGCGCAAAGGCTCGGCAAAAAAGGGAGAGACGTGGTGACAAGAAGGTTCACTTGGCAACACACGGCGAAAGAACTTCTCGCGGCGTATCAAGAATTGCTTCAATTAAACTGATTTACTATCGAGGATGGCAAATAGATTGTTGGATTAAATACTTTTTATCAGAGATGATAAATAATGCGCGTCGCCATTCTAGGTTTGGACGGCCTTGAATACGAGTTGGTTAAAAAATTTGATATGAAAAACTTGATGCAGGAAGAATACGGCAAAACAGATTTGACTGATTTTGATCTAATCATTACTCCACCAATATGGGCAAGCTTTCTAACTGGATTGCCTCCGGAAAAACATGGGATTCAAGAGATGTATAGATGGGAAAGCAGTTTACTTCAAAGATTAGCTGAAACATCTGTTGGAACGAGATGGCTGAAAAGAATTACAAAGAGCCCAAAATTGAAACGCCTTGGATTCAGAAAGACCTACCCCAGAATAAGAGATAAAGGTATAAAAACTATGTTTGATTACGTAAGTAGATCTGTTGCGTTTGATGTACCAACATATAACCGGAGCCTGGACAGATACCTAGCGAACCTAAGAAAGGCTACACTGAAAAATCCTAGGGCTTTCGATGAGAAGTTTGAAAAATGTGTATACAACAAATTCCTTACAGGGAAACATAAATATGTGTATACAACAAATTCCTTACAGGGAAACATAAATTCATGGAGACGTTTCGCAAAAGTGGTTGGAACCTTATTATGGGATACACGCTAATGCCTGATTATTTGGGACATAATTATAGAGGAAATCTAACCAAAATGTGGGAGGCTTATGCAATTTTGGATGATTTTGTTGGTGCTGTCAGATCTTCAGCTGAAAAGAATGTGCACATTTTGGTTATCTCTGACCACGGAATGAAATTGTTCGGGGAAACTATTTATGGCGACCACAGCGACTACGGGTTTTATTCGAGCAATAAGATACTTGGCCTTAATAATCCCAACATAACTGACTTCTTTCAGATTATTTTGAACGAGGTGGGGTGCGATGTCAAAGTTTGAGGATAAGTTGTTCGAACTCAAGATCCGAAAGAGTAAGCAAATACTTATGGATGAGATCGAAAGGCAGCGTTCTAAGATAGCGATTGTGTGGACCACAGGAAGAGATAGCACATGTCTACTTTACTTGATGAGGGATATTTATGGAAAAGTCCCAATTCCCGTTCTGTTCCCTGACACAGGCTTTCATTTCAAAGAGACCTACGAATTTAGAGATAAAATCGCAAAAGTCCTTGAATTACATTTGATAAACGTTAGGCCTACAAAGTCTTGTGACGAAGTAAAGCCTGACAGAGAACTTTGTTGTCACATACTCAGAGTAGAACCTGTGCTTCGTGTTATGAAGGAACGAAAGTTCAAAGCTCTAGTATTGCCTCTTCGCTGGAGTGCGCCGAAGACTTTCATGGAAAGGCACATTTCAAAAACATCAATTGACAAGATACCCTTAGACTTCAGCACGATCGAGCCAATAGCTCACTGGACCAAAAAAGACGTCCTCAGATTCACAGAGGAGCGAAAGATCCCCCTTAATTCTCTCTACACCAAGGGATATCAAAGCGTATTTTGCAAGATATGCAAGTTTCATCTACCAGAGGAAAAAGAGATCTACAGCACAAAGGACACGAAGAAAATAGTGAAAAGACTGGAAAACCTTGGGTACTTCTAACAAATTCCAATTCTCTCCCCCCTTTGTGGAAAACAAATTGATAAGGGTTGTGACCACTCTACGACTTCTACTAATGGAGCAGAGTCTGTGAATTTATGACTTTCTTGAATCTTAAGGGAAAAGTTGTGGATACGGGTCTTTGTACGAGCTGTGGCACTTGCGTAGGTATTTGCCCAGTTTCTTGTATCCATATAAACGAGAATAATGAACCACAACTTTTTGATGGATGTACCGATTGCGGATTGTGCCTCGAGTTTTGTCCATCTATAGATTTCGATTTTAGCAGATTTCGTAAGGGGAATGAAAAGGTGAAAATGAACCCTTTCGTTGGTGAATACCAAAGCATATATTTCGGTCGTACCGTTGATCAAGAAATTCGAAAAAAGGCCTCCGGTGGAGGAATCGTCTCCACATTATTAATTTCGGCATTGCAAAAAGGACTTATTGACGGTGCCATCGTTGTAAAAATGGACGAAGAAGATATTACGCGTACTAAGGTCGTCATAGCCGAAAATAGAGATGACGTGCTTGAAGCAGCGCAGTCTAAGTACATTCCAGCTCCAATAAACACGGTTTTGAATCAGGTCAAGTCGAAAAAAGCTAAATTTGCTTTGGTTGGACTACCTTGCCACATTCATGCCATCCGAAAATTGCAAGCAGAGGGCCCCAAGTGGTGCTCAGATAAAATCAGATTTCTCATCGGACTGTTTTGCGGATTCACCCTGCATGATAACTTTATTGACTTTATCCTTTCCATTTTCAATCTCAAAAAAACAGACGTTAAGGAACTCCATTTTAGGTATAGACGCCATCCCACCACATCTTCCCTTTTGGTCGTCACGAAAGATGAAAAAAGGTTTTTCATAGACAAGGAGGACTATTCCTTTCTTTTTTATTTGTTTACAAAAAGAGCTTGCCTTTACTGTATAGATCATACAAATGAGTTTGCAGATATTTCGGTGGGCGACATGAGACCATTCCCAACTGATAGCCCAAATTATAAGGTTGTTGATCCTCTCCAATCCGTAATTATAGTTAGAACAGAAAAGGGTGCTGAACTTCTAAGAAATGCTGACAACGTTAGTCTCACTGATTATGACATAGAGGATCTAATAGCAAGCAAACTCACGAACATGATAGATAAGAAAATCTGCTCGCACACAAGAATGCAATTGAGAAAAGGAAAAGGTCTGCCAATACCTAAATTTAATCAAAACCTTATGGGGGACTACCGCCTATCCAGCTACGGGTTCAGAATTTGTCCATCAAATGCGTTTAAGCCAAGCCGATACTTGTATGAGCTTTCATGGTTGATAATCCTAAATTTAATGCAAAGTAAAAACGTTACAAAGGTTTTCTCTAAGATCCCTCTTCAATTATTGAAAAAGATTGTTAGACCCTACCTGCACTTTAAAACCAGAGGATTTTTCTATGGAATCGAGTAAAATGGACGATAAACAACTTAATGTAGGTCTCGTTTGCAGCGGCGGCATTTATGATGAGGTTGTCAAAGAAGTTCTTAATCATCAAGGGATATTTTCAAAAGAAATAGATGGGTCGACGAGCAAGCGTCTAAAATTTCCTTGCGTAATTTTAGTGCACCCTACAGACAAGGCCCATAGGTTAGCAAATGAACACTGCGAAAGTGATGATAATGTAATTGTCGTTGGGGAAGAAATTCCATTAGATGTTATTTTAAAAGCCCTTGGAGGAACGCTGGATGACTCATCTGTTGATCCGCTAGATCCCAGGGTAAACAAACTCGAAGTCGAATTATTCACCAAGATAAAAGAAAAATTCTTTTCTCTCAACTTGCCAATCGTAAGAAAGTGGTTTTGGCCCGGCTTTTCCAAGGCATGCTGTGTCTTGACGCATGATATAGATTGGCTTTATTATTCACCTTGGCACCTTGCTGTTATAAAAAATAAATCAATTCCTCAATTAATGAAACTTGCATATCAATCGTTCATTCATAGGAAAAACTACGGAAATAATATAAAAGAAATTATCCTTAAAGAGAGAAAGAGAAACGTGAGTTCATCTTTCTTCTTTCTGACGAAATACGAGGGCTATCATGAAGAATTTATTCAGAGTCTAAAAATGTTACAAGAAGAAAAATTCGAGATAGGCTTACACGGTTCTCTCTCTTCTCATAAGAATGCCGATCTATTAAAGAAAGAAAGGAGAAAGTTAGAAGAATATGCGGATGTCAACGTGAAAGGTGTAAGACAACATGAACTTAGTTTTTTAACTCCGCTCACTTGGAAATACCAAGAGGAAGCTGGTTTTGCTTACGATTTAACTTTCTCTCATAATGATAAATTTGGCTTCAGAAGTCATGTATGTTTCCCTTATCACCCAATCGACATTATTGAAAACAAAAAGTTATCTCTATTTGAAATAGCAACGGCCTTCATGGACTGGACAGCCTTTCACAGAAAAATGAACTATGATGAATCCTTAGAGATAATAACAAAACTCGAAGGCGTAGTAGAAGAATTTAATGGATGTCTCGTGATGAATTTCCATAATACATACCAAAATAGAGAAACTTTTCCAGCCATGGAAAAACTTTACTCTGACATTCTAGATGATGTGAAGAGAAGAAACTACTGGGTAACAATGGCAGATGAATGTTGCTCATGGTGGCAAATGAGAGAGGGCGCCCGGGCAGAAATAGTAACCAAAAATGGCTTGATAAAGGGAAAAACTTCGATGTATCCTCTTCCGGTAGTTATAGAAAAAACTGAAGGCGACAAAATGTATGCAGAAATTCGAGAAGCCAAATTCAAGGTTAATCTCACTAAAAAATACTGAAAAGTTTCCCAAGAAAACAATAGTCCAGAAGCGATCGTCGTTTTAAGACCTGGATTGACCACTTCGATAAAAATTAATATTGCGCTTAGGGTTTCTCGCAGCTATTACGGTTATCCAACACCAATCTTTCAAACAGAGGATTCGCTTTGTGAGTACTTTGTCAAATTTGTTTAGTGTATTCCAAGTGTACGTATATATTAGCTGGCTCTTTATTAGCTTTTTGAATATGTGGGCCGCCGGGGATATTAGATGGTGTTCTTTGTGATGTACGATTTTGAAGCGTTTTTTGAAAGATTCTAGAGTCTTAGACAACAGAAGCGGTTTCTCGTACGGTGTTCGATCGTACTTGTCTAATAAACGTCTATTCACGTTTACGATAGGATTTAACACCAAAGGTTCCACGAATATACATTTATCGCGCGTTACTCGTCCGACTTCAAATAAGCAAGCATCTATGTCCACATGATGCAATATGGCTCTTCCAAAAGATTTGTCGAAGCTTCTATCGGCAAATGGTAAACTCTCGGCACTTCCTACTATGAAGTCGCATTGAATCTGCTTTCTCGTTGCGAGTTCTTTGGCTTTTTTAACACTTTTGGGTGAAACGTCTAGACCAACAACTCCTGCTCCTCTAAAGGCGAGGCATATGGAGTCGAAGCCGAGTCCACAACCAATGTCGAGAACCAACTGTCCTTTGAGAGAGCCTAACTCTTTGAATACGTCTTGCCAAAGTTCCCATCTTAACCTATCAGAAAGCCACTTCGTCATCTTCTCCTCATCGAACTCTATTGAAACTTTGTCAAAGAAGGATCTTTCATAGAGGACCCTCTCATTCTTAAAGTGAAGTGGCTCAGGCGTTTCATGAGCATGTTTCTCGCGTGACTTTTCTTCAGTCAAATTATCCACTACTAATGAGGTTTATGACATTTGATGCATTCTTAAGAATTTTAATGTAGCTTTTTCCCACGAGAATTTCGAGATGACGCGGTCATAGGCGTTCTGCCCCAGCTTCTTCGCCAAGTCTTCATTAGTCAAGAGTTGTTCCATTGCTTTTTCTAAAGCCACAATGTCTCCCTGAGGAATCAGGATTCCAGTTTCCCCATGTAGCACGGCTTCAGGAATACCTCCAGCCCATGTACCTATCGATGGTTTTTTAAAAAGACCGGCTTCAAGAAAGACCATCCCAAAGCCTTCCATGTCCGTACGGGTCTCTTTCGAAGGCATCACAAAAACATCACACTCCCTGTACTTCTCCCAGAGTTCCTTTCCAACCAATGTGCCAGTAAACTCCACCTTATCTTGGATTTCTAGTTTCTGAGCCAAATTAAATAATGCTTCCCTTTGAGGACCATCTCCCACGACGATGAGCTTGGATTCTGGAACTTTCTCTAACACTCGGCTAAAGGCTTGTAATAAATCATGTACGCTTTTTCTCCAGATAAGCCTTCCAACGAAAAGCACCCTTTTTTCTTTTTTGTCCACCACTATCCGATTTTTAAATTCTCTTAGAACTTGAACGTCCACACCTGGATACAAAATTGTGACTTTGTGTCTAACCCATTTCGGGATCAGTCTGGAAGTAGCTTTGGAATTTACGCCGATCTTATCTGCAAGAAATACCGCAAGCCGCCAAAACAGGGTGAAGACATGTTGCGAGTCCAGAATGTCTTTACCATAGAATGACACTCCGGTTTTGATTCCCTTTACCTTGCCGTACAGAAGAAAGAGCAGGCCGATAGGCGTGTTGGCTCCACTGAACACGTGTATCACATCGATGTGGTTATTTGAAATGAATTTAATCGTTTTGAAGAAAATTTTCAATGTGTTTTTTACCGAGGAGGGATACCGATAAATAGATGCCCCAAAATTTTTTTCAGCAAAATGAGTGCTTGAGCCAAAAAAGGTTTGCAGTACTTCAGGAGTAAGCAAATGTATAACTGTAACCTTGTTTTTCATATGGACTAGGTTTTGCACATAATTTTTGCCTCGAGTCTGAATGCCTCCCACCGTCGGAAAAAAATCAAAGGTGACTATGAGGAAATTCAATTAATGCTCACCATCAGTACTGTCATCACTAATTTGATCTTAGGAACATAAAATGATTTATGGAATTAAGATGCAGCGCCCAAGTATGTCTCACACCAGTTTTCAATTTCCTTTCGCTCCGCATCTTATCTAGGTTCATCGTCCCAAGGGTTCAATAGGGTTCATAATACCGCTTATTAGTTGGTTTACCAACTGAATTTATTAGGAAGTGCTAATATCAGCCTTCGTAAGGGTTCAGGATATTTGTTCAAGGATTCTAGTGTTCTCCAATAATCGCTTCTCTCCCTAATTAAACAATATGCCGCTACCTCATTCGTTTTATGGAAGATCCCCACAATTTCTTCATCTTTCTTAGACGTGAAAATTACCTTTTTTTCATCTTCCACAATTTTGTAAGGTCCTTCATTTTCTTCGACATCTGTCTCCAAAATCTGCGGAAATACAACAGTTGGCTTATTTATATGCGATTTTTGTGGGAGTAACTCGGCTAAAACCCAGAAGTTCCAGGCGTTCCAATTCGGGGTAGGAAGCAAATCTCGCCATCGTTTAATCTCAGGTCTCGAGGGGAGCCCTTTTGTATAGGAAAGATCTTCAAAACCTATAGAAAGCGGAAATCCTCCGTGTTCATATTGCCGGGAAAGGACCTTAGTTAGAACATCATCAACGTTTATGGGAATTTCTATTCCTTCGTTTTCTAGCCATCTGGTGTTAAGAACGAAAAGCAAGGTATCTGGTATCCATTGGGGAAACCCCTTTCTGTGGTAATGGCAGATGAGTCCCGTTTCACTATCAACATAGTTAGCAAGGTTCCTAACTAATTCATCTACACTCTTTAGGATTTTAGGATCATTCGTCTCCTCATATAACCCAAGAATACCAATTGATGTAATCAAGGAATACAAGGTTCTGTAAATTCTTTGTGTGTCTACGTATGGATAGGCTCCGTATTGGTGCCCTGTCTTCACTTGGCAAGCGAGAATGTGCTTTGCAATTGGTCTAGCATATTTTTCGATGTACCTTTCATCCTGTTCGATTTCAGAAAGCGCAGTTAACGCGAGAACGGCCGCGCTATTCATGTTATGGATGTGCGAAGGCTTTCCATGATATATACTTGTTAAGGCTCCGGTCGACTCGTTTCGAAGTTGAAGTAGAAAATTCAAAATGTTGTCTTTGGCAATTCTGTGGTACTTCTGCCGAGTAGCGCTTTTCACCTCCTTTGCCACCTCAAGCAGAGCATATGACGGAAGCGCGTTGTGAATGATTCCTGGTTTTCCTAGAGGTTTGCGTTCATGGTTAGAATTGTGATAGAGATGTAGAGGATGTAGATAGGTATTTACCACGTAATCACAGAGTTTTGTAGCCAATTTAAGCCATCTTTTCTCCCCTGTTTTCTGATAAATTCTCAACAAACCTAAAATGCATGGTGCCTGCGTCCACGTGTCAGGGGATAAGAACCTTAGATTGTCACGATGATGATGAACCACATACCCGTGGACCCCCCCTTCCTCATCAAGCCACGTTTCTAACCAAGCCCAAAGATTGCTCACCGCCTGATTGATCGACATATTTTTCTCTCCGAAATAACATTTTAGTGGGAAGTTAACTCATAAGCCTTATGACAATGAGATTCCATGGCATACCCTAAAAGAGGCAATGACGTGATGAGAAAAATCCTAATCATGAGTCTGTTGATGATTCTAGTGCTGTCCCTTGTTCCAAACAGCTTAGCCCTAACCAGCAGTGAGCAAGATGCTATCATGACTGGTGACGTAGAGCAATCTAGAGCTGGTATATCTACCTATGTTACTGGCGCCTGGAACATGACTTATTCAACTTTGCGAGCGTTGGTCGGCGGTGACATGTACATGAATTATGGCAACTTTTGTCGAGTAATTGAGGAGTATTTTATTCCTTTAAATCAACGTGTGGTTGGACTTTTCATCGGTTGGGAACAGCATGCTAATACTCCAACAACGGACATTCCATATTATGCGTGGGTGGACAATTGGCTTAGCGCCTGCGATCAATACGGTATAGCCAACTTCTTTTATTTCGGGCAGTGGGGAACTTCTTCCTCTGCGCCCTCTTGGTGGAATGACGTACTTGAAACGTACCCTGATATGCAAACATACGACAGAAATGGCTTGCCAGTTGCGTTAGGTGAAGCCAATCCCATATCTATAGACCATCCGCAACTGGTAGAACAGTATAAAGAGGACTTGAAACAACTGTGGCAATACTACGGTGAACATTCGTCTTGGATTGGATGGGGAAGCTTTCCCGGTGACTTCGCTCATTACGCACGAACAGACTCTAGGGTAGGGGACGTAGGATTTGCCAACTATTCTATAGCTAACTTTGCTAAAACAACGTACTATCTGAGAGACGTGAACGCTTCAGGATTTCATAGTGACGGGACCAAGTGCGAAATCTGGGAATCGTTCGTAGAATATACGCCATTGACAATTTTTGGTTGTGGAACGCGGCAAGAGTCAGATGAACTGGATGTTTATGGTGGAACAGGAACAGGTGGACGATTGGTCGCTATGAAGTTTAAAGCACCAGAAAGTATGGTAGGTTTTGAAATAAAATGGTATGGAACAAAAATAGGACAACCACCTGGTCCACTGATTCTCGAACTGTATGAAGACCAAAACGATATGCCATACAATATTGGCAAACCCATAGAATCTGTCATCCAAGAAACAGAAAAAATTGGCGTATCCGCAGATTGGCAACCCTCTGTATCATTTGGATCAGAGTTGATTAAAGACAAATATTATTGGATTGTCTTTCAGACGGAACGCGGGGACAACTCCACCAAGTACGAAGTTTACAGTAGAATCTTTAAAACGGATGAGTCCACCTGCAAAGCTAGCATAGATGGTTACTTCCCTACCAAGTGGAATTTCGAGGGATCCGCTATTCTATGGATACGGAACCGAAGTGGAGTCGATAAGAAAATTTATCCGAAACAATCGATCGGAATTCTGGTAAATAGCGGAGCAAACCTAAATCAACCCTTCACACTAACTGAAGACAGAACCGTCAACGTGATCTTTCTTTACGTTTCAGATAAAGCGTACGATGACATACCATCAACGGTCCAGATAATAAGGGACGAGGATGGTGTAGTCTTGGCCAGCGGGTTGCTTGGTTCAAAATCGGCCAGTGGACTTTGGCGTTGGATTCCCGTTATCTTGGATAAAAGAATTGAATTACGCGCAGGGTTGCAATACATTATAAGGCTTTGTCGAACATGGGCCACGCCTTGGCAGTGGCATCAGCTAATTACAGATCCCTCAACACAAGGATTTCAGGGTCAGTATAGAACATTCCTGTTTAAACTCGCTGATATGGACCTCTCCATTCTCCAGAACTTCATCCGATGCAATTACCCCACTGGTACCGGCAGTGAAATTGGTGACCCAGGAGTGACAGACACTAACTGGTATTCAGTGCGATTCAAACCTAAAATAGATGCTCCCCTCTCAATCGTAGATGTGAAGATATATAGGAAATATGGGACACCTGCCGACTTCAAGATCACCTTAAGAGCTGACTATGACGGCAACGGGGCAAGACCGGGCGACATTGATCTTGAAAGCAAGATCATCCCAGCTACAGACATGCCGGCAACCGGGTGGGTTAATACCACAGGCTGGACCACTCCCCTAAAGGCTGATAGCTGGTACTGGATAATCTTTTCGACGGTTGCCCCGGCTACGAGCAGCGGCTATAGGATCTGTCAGACAGTGAATCCTATCGAGTATATGTTATTGCTTACTCGTGATAGCGGGTTCTCGTGGGAGAGGCCGCGGGAGATTGGCGAGTTGATATTCAAAGCCGCTACGAGCGTTGAAGTCTTTAAGGTAGAGCCTGAAAACGCTCAGTTCGGTGCGGATGAAACTAAGATTACGGACCAAGCCTTAACGGCTCAGTCTTTTTCTCTCACATCCAACATTGTTGTTAAAGGTGTTCTGGTGTATATTATAAGGGGGCCTTCCGACCCAGGTGGAGATCTGATTGTTGAGTTGAGAGATGACAGTGGAATGGATTATCCTTCGATGATGCCTTTGACTTCTGGGAACCTTTCCCTCAAATCAGTCACTGGGGAGGGAGTTCATTACGTAGACTTCAAGTTCCCGATTACTTTGTCTGCAAACAAAACGTATTGGATTGTTCTAAAATCGACTGAAGACGCGACGGTGTTTGCCCCATATTATATGTACAGAGAGCCTAAGGATAGCTTTGGGGGGATTGAATACAAAGCAAAGCGATCCACTGATGGTGGAACATCTTGGCATCTACCCGCGGGCACAGAGGCTGACATAATTTTTAGCATTGTACAGCCAATGACTCTGGACGATTACAGATTTCGTAAAACAGCTGAATTATCTGCTGACATAGTCAATTATCATGCGCACGACATTACAGATGAACCCTTGCGCGGTTGGAACACATACCTAAACCTACAGACAAGTAAAATACTTAAAGAGGCGACAGAGTGGTTCGAAGAATACACAGGCAAAAGATGGTACTGCATTGACACCAACGATATGCAACTGATAGAGGAAGCCGGAGGGTCAAAATACCTTTTCAACTTTGCTTTCGGCACCAAAGGGCCAACAGAATTTCCACCTCCAGATATCATGTTCTTCGATGATAGCGTGAACAAACTAAACGGTCTTCTCAAGTCGAGTGGAACAGGCGTATATCCTTGGTCAAGTTGGGGCTACTGGGGCCATGAAAACGGGCGGATTACATCTGAACAGATCGGGTTGTACTATAGAATAACTCTCCCCTTGCTTGCAAGATCTGCCAACTTCTTTGACTGGGACCCTGAAAGGCTTTCAGATGTGGAGCAACAAAAGTGGAGCCGTGCATTTGGCGAAATTTTGAGCCGGATGACATATTATGGTGGGTACTATGGAAACGAAAAGGGAGCCATTAATGCTCTGTTCATTGGAGATAAGGATATTGGCGTAACGTTGCAGTTCTTAACTCCAGCTTTGAACGTTACACTCTACGGATTCTATGATACCAACGGAGACTTCAACCTCACAAAGTTCGGGGATTTTGGTCAATTTGATGTGATAGTTTGGTGGACTGACGGGCCGAGTATGTGGGAAGTTAGTGATAGCGTTCGAGAACGTGTAGAAACCTTTGTGAAGAATGGTGGTGGTTTGGTGGTCACAAAGGGGTGGCCTGATTGGGTTAATCCTATTTTAGGCTTTGACTTCACCGAGGAAAGGATAACTCCTGGAAATATTGATTACGTGGACTATAACAATCCAATACTCAAACCATACACTGAGATTTCGGGTTATTCCTACTTTTGGCGTGATTGGAAGACCGTTTCCTACGAAGCGGATCCCGGCACATATATCGTCAAGGATACCAACGGGGTACCTTGGATAAGTGAACATACCTTTGGTTTTGGAAGAGGAATTTTCTGTGGAATGCCCTTGGAAAATTGGTTCCAACTTGGGGAAGGAGTGTATGGCTCGCCTCGCGAGAGCTACTTGACGTTGCTGAACAACGCCGTCTTTTATGCCGCCAAGAAGGAGAACATGTTACCTGTTTGGTGGTTTTCAGACTACAAAACCCAATACCTACCTTGGCATACACAACTTTGGTTCACTGTCTCCGGCAAGCCTGGATGTCCTGTTCTTTTATGGGTAACCAACAATGATAATGCCACAAGCTTCGAAATCCATTTGAACGCCACATTCTACGGCATTGACCCAAAGGGATGGATTGCAATTGATGTGTGGAATTGGGCAACGGTAGCCAAAGGCTCTGGAACCGACATCAAAATTAACCTAACAATCCCGGCTGAGTCATGGAAACCAATCTACATCATGAACGCCACATCAGACCTCCAAGCACTATACTCAAACATCTTCATTCTGAAGCGTGTAACATCCCCAATGCAAATTGTCTACACGCTTCAAGGACCCTGCAAGCAGACTAGTTGGCTAATCATTAACAGTAGCCGACCCATCGCAAAAGTTCTATTGAACGATAGAGATGACTTACCTAGATATGCGTCCATAACCAGTCTCAACGCTAGTGATACTATATGTGGTTGGTTCCACGATACAGCAAACGATCTTCTCTACATTAAATTCAAACCAGCAAGCACAATCCATATTGTTAGAATCAACCTGGAAACTGCAGTGCCCATCTACGAAAGATATCCATACTTGATACCGATTGCAACGATTGCAATTGTATCCACGATTGAAGTTGTTATATGGATCAATCGCAGAAGAATGGCCAAAAAAGAAGAATCATAGACCGTGAAGGCTCTGGGCTGAGTTAGATTCAATTTGTTGATTATCGATCAAAATCCAATCGTGACGATGTTAAATAGTGGCGTAAAGTACACAATGGGGAATATTGGCATGCGTAAGCGACCTTTACACGTAGTGATGATTTCCGCCATTTTTTATCCAAAGGTAAATGGTTATGTCATAGCTATCACCAATCTACTCAAATGCTTGCAAGAACATGGTTGCAAAGTGCGCTTAATAACCCGTAAACTTCCAGGAACTCTGCCTATCGAAGGCTGGCAAAATATTCCAGTTATTCGTGTTGGACCCGACTCCAAGTTACCTCTTTCTCGTTTGGTGCTCAGCTGGAATCAAGTTCGAGCTGGCATCAGCCTCATGAAAAAGGAGCACATAGATATCATCCATGCCCATGGCGTTCACTCGCTGTTAGCCGGGTTGATACTAAGTAAGATATTTCACAAACCTGTAGTCGCCACTTTTCACGGTTTTCAAAGACTTTGGTTCAAGAGCGCTCGTTGGAAGCCAGAACTAAATTTAGCATTGACACACCCGATTCACAAAATCCTAGTCAACAGTGCAGATGTAATAATCGCCCAATCCCAGACTTTGAAAAAAGTAATTTTTCAATTGTACGGGATCGATCCTGAAAAAATTCAGGTCATACCACACGCAATAGACGAAACACGCTTCAAATTTGTGCCCACACCTTCTTCTGCTGAGCCAACAGTTCTGTTCGTAGGCTCATTGATGAGAGTGCATGGAGTTGACCTCCTTGTAAAAGCCGCGCCAACCATATTAAAAGATTTTCCAGAAACCAAGTTCATAATAATTGGCGATGGGCCTCAAAAAGAGACCTTGCAGAGATTGATCGAAAGTCTGAAGCTTAAGAAATCTGTTTTTCTTATTGGACCCGTTTACAATCAAAGTGCACTGATTAAGTACTATTCTTCAGCGAGTGTTGTAGTTATTCCCATAAAATATAGAGGCTACATTCTATCTCTCGTCGCTCTGGAAGCCATGTCTACTGGGAGACCAGTTGTGACAACGATGACTTTAGACCCTGACCTTGGCAAATACGGTGTCCGCAAAGCAGGGTTTAACCCAGCTGAACTCGCCCAAGCCATCAAAGAAATATTGTCCTTAAATGAAGAAGAGTACTCGAAATTAGCCGCTTCAGCTAGGAAGTACGTGGAGGAGCGATGTTCAAAGAAAATTGTGGCTTCGAAAATAGAGAATGTATATAGGCAGTTAATTGAAACGTTTTAGTTCAATAAACAAGGACAAATACGAGTGATGACAACGCGATTGTGTAATTGTCAATTAGATTCAGTGTTTTCGGAGCCTAGATCAGGGGGATATAAGGAAGCTTGCCAATATCTCGTTGGCAAGTTCTACCTGGGGATACGAGCCCAAAGTCCAACTAGAAGACGGAATTTTGAGCTACATAGATTGGTGTATGCACGATCGCGCAAAGTTATCATAAGTATTTTAAACCTACAAGCTCGTTGTAGATTGGTGTATGTTTGTTCAACATATCGACGAAAAGGTTTATTAAATATTCCGACACAATATTACACATGCGGTTGCGCGGGATGAAGGCTAAAGTAGCGCTTTTTCTGTTGTTCATACTCATATCAACGCAGTTTGTTACATTGGGTATAGTCAAAGACGCAAAGGCTTTGGTCCCAAGCCAACAAGACGCCGTCATAACAGGCGACTTGAACATATCAAGTGCTGGTGTTTCAACATATTGTACAGGGCTTTGGGGTTTGGACTACGCTGAACTTTACTCGTTAACAGATGGTCGGATGAATTATGATGGGTTTGCATCTATTATTGAGGACTATTTTATACCTCAAAACATTCGCTTTGTGTTACTATGGGAATCTGCTTGGTTAGACCATGCTAATACCACCACTCAAAACATAAGCAATTATGCTTGGATAGACAGCTGGCTAGAAGCCTGTGATGTCTATGGAATATCCAATGTTTTCTATTTCAGACAATGGTCTTCAACATGGAAAGAACCTTCATGGGACTGGGATGTGTATCAGCAATTTCCAGACATGCAAACCTTTGGCAAAGCTGGAGAAGCCATCAACCCAAACAATGCTAAGGATATTATACCTGGAACAAAGAAATCGGGAGGATGGTACGCCCCTGATGACCCTCGCTTTATATATCAACTTAAAGAAGATTTGAAACAATTATGGGAATATTACGGCGAACATCCCTCTTGGATTGGCATAGGTGTCATGTACGGGGACTACGCAACTTATGGCGCCAGAGACACAGGGACTCGATACGTTGGCTTTGGTAACTTCACAATACGAAACTTTGCCGATTCCATCTTCTTTCTCAGAGATGTTGATGAAAATGGTTATCATCTCAAGGACGGAACAAAATGTAAGATATGGGAGATGTTCATTGAAAATCAATCGCCGATTAAACTTGAGTCGGGCGAATGGCAGGATAGCGGTCCGTTAGATGTCTATGGCGGAACGAGTACAGGTGGAAGGGTGGTAGCCCTTAAGTTCCAAGCTCCAGAAAATCTAAATGGTTTCAGAATAGTTTGGTGGGGCAAAAAGACAGGTTCTCCACCCAATCCACTAGTAATAGAACTTTATCAAAATGACGGCGCATACGAAGATATCTCACCCTATGGAAATGATAAACCTAAAGGTTTGGGCTCTCCCATAGAAAGTGTAAATGTACTGACTGTAACGCAAACAGCTGAGTGGCAAACACCAGTACAATTCACTTCAAGATTAGCGAAAGGGAGCTATTATTGGCTTGTTTTTCAAACGTCGGGAGGAGAAAACAGCAACAAATACCAGATTTATCAGAGAGATTACAAATGCGACGAATCAACAACCAGATATGTTACAAACGGTTATTCAAGCTACTGGTTCTGTGGAGGCGGAGCTATTTTAAGGATACAAGACGTAGCTGGCAAAGACTTGGAGATTTATCCATACCAAGCTATAAGTTTAAGCTCGAACTCAGGAGGTGCTATCGAACAGTTTTTCACTCCACAAAAAACCGTAACAGTCAATACCATAATGCTTCATATGTCCGACAGGTTTAACGACGACTATGGATACTCATTAGTGAGGATCACATCCTTAGACAATACTGTACTAGCCACTGGAACTTTAACACAAGCATTAATGGGTGGTCTTTGGTGGTGGATTTCGATACCGTTAGATACAAGGATAACTCTCACTGGAGGAGTTCAGTACAAGATAAGAATAGAGAAGGCTGTTGGTTACACATGGCAATTTCAAACATTGGAAACGAATCCAGTTTCTGAAGGCTTTGGAGGTTCTACAGACTACCTTCAGAGCATACCAAACCGGGATTTAATCTTCAAACTCGCTGACTTTGGAGATACCGTCTTTGAGAATTACTTCCACATGACAGAGATTCTTGCTTACGGAAATGAGGTCGGTAAACCAGGGGTCACTAGCACAAATTGGTTGGCTATACGCTTTAACCCCTCCTATAATGGTCCCTTTACAAGCTTTGCCTTTAAAATAGCCGATAAAGATGGTTCACCGTCAGGACTTACAGTTTCTCTTTACGCTGGAACTGCCAACCAATCCACTGGTTCTGCTTTGGAGAGTTTTACAGTTTCTCCAGGTGTAGGCTGGACCAACATCACAGGATGGTCATACTCTATGACAGCTGGTAATTACTATTGGATAGTTCAGAAAGCTGCAGGTTCTGGTGGATATAGACCTGCAAGAGTTCCTAACCCATACTTATATCGTTGGGTGTGGTCGGATGATTCTGGTGTAACATGGAAGCCTAGTCAGCAAGAAGGTGATGTTGGTGATTTTATACTAAGGGCGACAACAGCAAATGAAGTTTTTGCCTCTGAGCCTGACCGTCGTGAGGTTGGAACTGGTATTCTTCTCTCTGATACGAAATGGACAGCCCAATCATTTTACGTCCCTGAGACTGTTCAGATTAAGGGTTTCATGGTGAGTTTGGACAGAACTGGAGATAATGGCTCTCCCATTATTCTTGAAGTCAGGAGCGATTCCGGTAGCGATACACCATCGGATATAGTTTTAATGACGGGAAAGTTAGACTATAGCAAAATAACTCATCAAGCTCTTTACTATGTTGACTTAGAGTTTCCGATAACACTTGTAGCATACACAAAATATTGGATAGTTTTCAAATCAGTCGAAAATTCGGGGGCAGGCGTTCCGGTTTATGGTTTTAAAGTGCCAAATGAGAGCTATGGAGGAACTGCCTATCACACTAAACGATCGACTGATGGTGGTTCTTCTTGGTCTTTATTTAATGGCTTTGAAGGAGACATAATCTTTGCTCCAGTCAAAACAGTTACACCTCTAAAAGTCTACAATACCTCAGAACTATCGAGTGAAATTGATTCTTATCATGCACATGCCTGGACAGACGAACCATTAATTGGCTGGAATTCGTACCTCAATTACAAAACCAGTGAGATATTATATGAGACTGCGGAATGGTTCACCGGTTATACTGGACGTAAGATGATAAATTTTGATGTATCAACAATCAGAATTTTAGAACATGGTAATGAGCAGGAATATAACTATCTGATAAGTTACGGTAGCGTTGGACCGTTAAGTCAAATACCTCCCCCAGAATTCTTTCAATATGATACTATGTCCAAAATATCTGGTCAGCATGCTGCTTTAAGAGGAAGTTGTATCAGTAATTACCCTTGGTCAAGCTGGGGACATATGCAAGATAATCTTGGTTGGATTACACCTGAACAAATTAAGCAATATTACTTAATGACATACCCTCTACTCGCCCCAGCCGTTCATATTTTTGATGTAAGTTCGGCAACAACACCTAATCATGGTCTCGACAATTTAACCCAACAACAATGGAGTAGATTCTTTGGAGAAATACTGAGTCGAATGAGGTATAATGGCGGTTATTTTGGAACTGAAAAAGGAGCTGTAAACGTACTTCTGATAGGAGACCAAGATGTTGGAATTGTTCAACAATTCTTAACTCCAGCGCTAAACATCACTATGTTGGGTTTTATAGATATATCAGGTGACTACAACCTCACAAGGTTCGGAAACTTCGACCAATTTGATGCTATCGTCTTTTGGGCGGGTAGACCAGGAATGTCACAAATAACACCCAACGCTCAACAACGTATCAAAAACTTCGTCAATGCAGGTGGAGGAATTGTGTCCGTCGGTGCGTGGGCAAGCTGGGCTAACGAAATGTTCGGAGACGGAGCTGGTGGACACAGTTCGGTTCTGCCATCAGACCATATTGTGTGGAAGCCATACGGGGAAGAGGACTTCATCGATTCAAGACCACACATTTGTGAACGTGCTTATGGCTCTGGGAGAGGAATACACATAGCGGCGAAAAAAACGATAGGAAAGATTGGTACAGACCCAGAAATATATGGAGCCCCAAGGGACAGCTGGTTAGTGCTACTTACAAACGCCATATTTTATTCAGCAAAAAAGGAATCGGTGATTCCAGCATGGTGGTATCCTCAGTATAAAGACTTTCAGGCTTGGAGTAAACAGCTCTACTATAGTATCAACGGCAAGCCAGGAACACCTATTCTATTATGGCTGAGCAACAACGGCACCACTACAGATTTCGAGATTCACTTAAACTCAACTTTCTACGGAATCGATCCTACTGGATGGTTGGCTATCGACGTGGTAAGTTGGGCAGTAGTTGCAAGCGGCTCAGGGACTGACATCAAAATCGTCACAACAATCCCGGCTAAGTCGTGGAAACCAATCTACATTATGAACGCCACATCAGATCTCCAAGCATTATACTCAAACATCTTCCTCATAGACCAGTCCACGAATAGTGATACAGCAACTTATGTGCTTGAAGGACCATACAAACAAACCAGCTGGCTCTTAGTAACCAGCACAAGAGAACCGATAAGCATTAACGCCAATAACACTGGATCATTAAATGAATATTCTTTAGAAGACCTCAGCTCTAGTTCCACCCTCGAAGGATGGTATTACGATTCAACCAACAAAATCCTTTACATAAAATTTCAT
>Ga0209636_10001226_pt1 | contig 25661 bp, 24 predicted proteins | sample DeeMarSWOR152_54_FD_187464 | JGI IMG/M metagenome (GOLD analysis project Ga0209636, IMG submission 187464) | Marine sediment microbial communities from White Oak River estuary, North Carolina - WOR-1-52-54 (SPAdes) (version 2) | ecosystem: Environmental > Aquatic > Marine > Intertidal zone >...
GTGGAAGAAAAGAAGCTGGTGTTGGTGAATACGTTTCTCAACACACATAACGTGCATGCTGGTTTGAAGAATTGTCCCAAGAAAAAAGATGCAGAGGCGAGGGAATAATCGGTGTCTGGCTTACGGCTTGTTGCGGTTTTGTGTGTGCTCTTTGTGCTGGTGTCGTCTGTCTTTGTGTTGGGCGTTACGGCCTCAGCGACTGAGAGTGAGGCGGTCTCAGCTGTTGAAGGCGCTGAGGCGGCGGTGGCGGAGGCGTTTGGGGCGGTTTTGGAGGCTGAGCGGGCGGGAGGGAATGTTTCGGAGTTGCTGGACCGGTTGGATGTGGCTGCCGCGTATTTGGCTACGGCGAAGGTCTGCGTGCGAACGGGTGATTTTGCGGGGGCGGTCGGCAACGCTGGCTTGTGTGTTGAGGCTTTAGAGGGGTTGGTGAAGGATGCGGCGGCGTTGCGGGATACGGCGGCTAGGGCGTCGGTGCAGCGGCTTTGGATTACTACGAGCGGGTCTGTGGTGGGGGTGGTGATTGTTGTTTGCGGCAGCTTCCTGAGCTGGCGTTGGTTTAAGCAGCGGTACTCTAAGCGAGCGTTGACGATGAAGCCGGAGGTGGCGGACGAGTGACGCTTGAGGGGTATCGTACCTTGTTTCTGGTGGGCGGGTTGATTTTGGGGTTGGTGGCGCTCATTCCGGGCTTGAGTGTGGTGTTTTCGTTTCCGGAGGGCGAGCGGTTTTCGGAGCTGTGGCTCCTCGGTTCAGAGCATATGGCAGAGGGGTATCCGTTTAATGTGCGAGCTGGGGAGATGCAAGGCCCGGTTTATGTTGGGATCTGCAATCATATGGGTGATTCGCAGTATTACGTGGTCCAAGTGAAGTTTCGGAATTGGACGCAGCTGTTGCCGAATGGCACCATGACTCTGGCTAGTCCGTTGCCGACGCTGCATGAATTCGGCTTCTTTCTGGCCGACGGAGAAACAAAGGAGGTCCAGATGGGCTTCGCCATCGTGGATGCAGCGTTTGAGGGGAATGTAAGCGTTGTGGCTAAGATCCTGATTAATAATCACTCTTTCCCAGTGGATCTTTCTTCGCGTTGGAACGTGGAGAAACAGGGATTTTACTATCAGCTGTTTTTTGAGTTGTGGCGGTATGATTCGATGATGCAGAGTCTTCGGTTTCATAACCGTTTTGTGACGTTATGGCTGAACATGACGCGTACTTAGGGTTGCAGAGCTAGTTGGCAACAAAAGAATCGACATGCATGTTTTCGGTGATTGCTGCCAGATGTGGCATAGCCTGACTTGCGTTCTAGAAGATTTCGTATATTATTACAGAATATCTCTCCCTATGTGCTTAACTAAGGCGAAAAGAGCAGTTAATGTGTTTAAAAAGTAACGAGACCTCGGGTGTCTAGTGGACAAATTGGAGAAGAATGCTAGTTCCGCCCGCAGAAAAGCTAGAGGCAGCGAAGTGAAAACAATGAAGATACCAGTATGCGCCCCGAAAATAGGCGAAAAAGACATCGATCTTGTAGCACGTTGTGTTAGATCGACGTGGGTAAGCGGCACCAGCGACTATGTTACAGAGTTTGAAGACGCCTTCGCAAGGTTTTGCGGATGCAAATACGGAATCGCTACGAATAGTGGAACCACAGCGCTACATGTGGTATTGGCCGCTCTGGGAATTGGGAAGAACGATGAAGTCATTATTCCCACTTTTACGATGATCGCTACTGCAAATGCCGTGACGTACACAGGGGCAAGACCGGTTCTTGTAGATTCGGAACCAGATACGTGGAACATTGACGTAGAGAGTATTGAAAAGGTAATCACACCCCGCACTAAAGCCATTATGCCAATTCACACGTACGGTCACCCAGCCGACATGGATCCCCTCCTAGATTTAGCCGAGGAACATGACCTCTTTGTAATCGAAGATGCCGCCGAGGCCCATGGAGCTGAGTATAAAGGCAGAAGAACCGGAAGCCTCGGAGACGCTGGCTGCTTCAGCTTCTACGCGAACAAAATTATCACAACAGGAGAGGGTGGAATGATCGTTACTCACGACGAAGAACTGGCCGAGCGGGCGAAATGGCTGCGTGCCCACGCCTTCGGCAAGCATGGAAAACATTTTTTCCACGAAGCTTTAGGATTTGGATACCGAATGTCAGGACTGCAAGCCGCATTGGGCTTGGCGCAGCTTGAACGAATCGACGATTTCGTCTCGTCTAGAAGACAAAACGCGAAATTGTACAACTCTCTCCTTTCTGAACTTGGTGACAAGATTTCTCTTCCGCCTGAAGCTCCTTGGGCAAAGAACGTTTATTGGATGTATTCCGTGCTCCTCAAACACAAGTTTGGGATGTCGAGACAGGATTTCATGAACAACTTGGCCAGTATGGAGATCGAGACCCGGACTTTCTTCTATCCAATCCATCTGCAACCGGTCTATTCGAAACAGTTCAGGAAGCACAGGTTCCCTGTGGCAGACGACATCTCACAGAGGGGCGTAAACCTTCCGTCTGGGACAGGTCTGAACGCAGAGGAAGTATCCTATGTATGTAAATGCATGAAAAAAATCACAGAAGGAAGAAGAAAAAGAGATGAAAGAAGATAGTCTAAAACTTAAAGGAAAAAACGTTGTTGTAACCGGTGGAGCAGGGTTCATAGGTTCAGCGCTGACACGAGAACTCCTAAAGCGAGAAGCCCACGTCATCGTCTACGACAGCTTTCTCTACGGAACCAAATCAAATCTAACAGAGATAGAAGATAGACTAGAAATTGTGAACGGAGACGTCCTTTCTTGGAAGATGTACAAGACCCTGAAGAGGTTCAAGGTTGATTATGTCTTCCATCTAGCTGCCGAACCATACATTCCGAAATGCTACGATAACCCAGAGAAATTCTTCGATGTCAACGTAAAAGGAACTATAAACGTGCTCACTGCATGCAAGATCTTTAATGTCAAGAGAATAGTTCACTTCTCAAGTTCAGAGGTTTATGGAACGGCGAAATACGTCCCTATGGACGAAGAACATCCAACACTTCCATTGTCAACATATGCAGTTAGCAAGCTCACTGCTGACAGAATCTGTTACGTCTTCAATCGAGAACATGACATTCCCGTTATCATACTGCGTCCTTTCAACTGCTACGGTCCCAGAGAGACTCAACCATATGTAATACCTGAAATAATCTCACAATTGAGCAGAGGAAGACTATTGGAACTTGGGAATCTAAACGCTCAAAGGGATTTCACTTACGTCGGAGATACTGTGCGAGGAGCTGTAGATCTGTTGACTTCGGACCTACCCAACGGAGAAGCGGTGAATCTGGGTTCAGACAGAGCTTATTCAGTGAAAGACTTGGCATATCGAATAGCCAACACGTTGAATCTAGAAGATATCAAAGTGAAGGTTGATCCTTCAAGGTTGAGGCCTTGCGACGTAGAATTACTTAGATGCGACTACAAGAAGGCGAAAGCCTACATTGACTGGGAACCGACCATCGACATCGATGAGGGCCTCAGACGCACAGTGAATTGGTACAACGAAAACGGCAACAACTGGCCTTGGGAACGTGTCGTTTCCGGCACCAGAATGGATACTTGACGCATCCTGATAAAGCCATCAGTTTTTTTTCGCCCACACATTCGCACGATAACTGATTGAGTGCATCAGAGGGGCTAAAATTGAACCTGCCCAGAGAGCACGAGCTATCTGTGGTAATAGGAACAAGGAACGAATCGAGTTGCATTGGAAAAGTAGTTGAAGACTACGCATCAGTGCTGTCTAAGATTCCGTTCAATACAGAGCTCGTCATCGTTGACCATAGCGAAGATGATACGTTGGAGCAGGCGATGGCGGCGGCCAAAAGATGTTCATTAGCGGCCGTTCCGTTGCGTGTGAAACGGCCGGGCAGGGGCTTTGCACTGAGGGCAGGCGTCGAACATGCGAGATATGATTTGGTTTGTCTTGCTGATGGAGATGGTAGCCATGACCCAAGATACATTCCTCGGTTGCTCGAAGCATACAGGCCGGGTTCGATTGTCATGGCTTCTCGTTTCCCCCCGCTTGGGTGGAGCGATGAACATACGTTCTTTCACTATTATGGAAATAGGATAGCCGTTGCTACGGTGAACCTGCTGTTTCGGGCCAACGTTTCCGACGTGACTAATGGCTTTGGAATCATGAGTAGAAGCGTGTGGGATAGTCTTAGCCTTGACTCTGACAATTGGTCGTTTGATGCCCAGATAATATGTCGCGCACTGAAGAGGGGTATTCCAATAATTGAGATTCCAAGCTTTGAGCCAAAACGCTTAGGCGGTAGGGCCAAGCTAAACCTTCTCGATGCACTCTGGAGAATAGCAGGACGCGTATTTCTGGAAAGGATAACGCGATAATTTCGGTCATGAATGCAGCATTCTGAAAGGAAGGAGCCTTTAAAGGTTGAAGATAGTCATCATCGGTTCTGGAGTTGTAGGACAGACAACCGGCGTTAGCTTGCTTCAGAGAAGACATGAGGTCATTTTCCACGACATAGATAAAAGGATTTTACAGAATCTCGAGTCGAAAGGACACAAAGTAATTGATGATTTATCGAAGCTACGTTCTAACCCGGCTCCAAGCATTTCTATGGTTTGTGTTCCAACTCCTACAACTGATGGAAGGATGGAGAAAAGAAACCTTGAACTGGCAATAAAAGAAATAGGTAACTTCCTGCAGAGAACGGAGCAATATCATGTTGTTGTAATCCGATCGACAGTTCTACCTTCAACGACGAGAATCCAGATTATTCCATTGTTAGAGAAATGCTCGGGAAAGAACGTTGGGAAAGACTTTGGAGTCTGTATTAACCCTGAATTCTTTAGACAAACAAGCGCTCTTGAAGATTCGCTACATCCTTGGAGAGTAGTGATAGGAGAATACGACAAACGTTCAGGTGATGTATTAGAATGTTTGTACTCCGATCTTGACGCGCCAGTTTTCAGAACAGATCTAGATACCGCCGAGATGATAAAATATGTTGCAAACACCTTTCTTGCCACAAAAATCTCGTTCTTCAACGAAATCTATCTCATCTGCAAGAAATTAGGATTAGATGCACACCTTATTGCAAAAGCAGTCGCGCAGGATCCTAGAATAGGCCCCTACGGCATATTCGGAGGACGACCATTTGAGGGGAGCTGTCTGCCCAAGGACTTAGAGGCCTTCATTTCCTTTGTGAGCGATGAAAATATGAAAGTCCGTTTACTGAAAGCAGTCCAGTTTATCAATAGAATGATGAAAAAGAGAAGCTTGAAGGGAAACAGCTGATTCAATGGTGCTACGTTTTGTGGCAGATACTTGCGTCAATATCTGGTGTAATTCTTGCTATTCTCGCTGCAGTTTACCTAGTCTACTACAAATATGTCCTAAAAGCTATTAGAGAATCAACTGGAAACCCAACCAAACCTAGTTTAGAGACGAGAGTCACCTTGGTTATTCCTACTTATAACGAAGAGCTTACAATACAAGGTAAGTTGTTGAATCTGATTGAGCAGACATATCCTCTCAATCTTGTGGAAATCATAGTAATTGACAGCAACTCAGAAGACAAAACTGTTGACATTGTGAAAGAATTCATGTTTAAACACCCAGAATTGGACATGAAGATAATAGAAGAAAACAAACGACTAGGTAAGTCTAAGGCGATCAACAAAGCTTTTTCATTGGCATGCTCGCAAAGTGAAATCATAATGATGACGGATGCTGACGCCTACTTGGAGAAGCACGCCATACAGAAAGTTGTTTCGAATTTTCATGACCCAACAGTTGGAGCTGCTTGTGGAAGACAAGTGTTGACTAATCCACAAGAGTCAAAAGAAACAAGGATGGAAGCGACCTACAGACGCTTCTACGAGAAGCTGCGCATAGGGGAAAGCGTCATTGATTCAACTCCCCTTTTCGAGGGTCAGTTTGCTGCATATCGAGCAAAGGTTGTACGAGGTGAAAGTGTGAGAGAGACTGCAAGCGCAGACGACTGCCAACTAGCAATCACAGTACGGCGAAAGGGATTTAGAGCGATATGTGACAAAGAAGCAATCTTCTACGAATATTCACCTCCAGACCGAACTTCTCAACAAGTACAAAAAGTCAGAAGAGGACAAGGGTTGGCTCGTCTATTCTGGTACAATAAAGACATGATATTTGACAAGAAATATGGAAAGTTTGGACTCACCATCTTACCAGCCAACTTCTTCATGCATGTTATTTCCCCCTTCCTAGTGATGAGCGTCCCTGTCCTATTCTCCGCAAGCTTTTTCTGTTACTTGTTACAGGGTGGCAACTTAACATGGGGCGCAGTTTCTTTAACGATTACATGTATCACGGTGGCAATAGCGTATCTTACTACTGAGAAAAGGTACTTGAGCATCCCATGGACTTTTTTGGAATATCAGTTGACTCTATTGAAGGGCATTCTCCTTATTTTGGGAGGAAAGTCGCTTCACAAATGGCGAAAAGTGGAGATAGTAAGGGAAAAGTACAGATAGGAATAGGAACCTCATTCGAATTCAAGAAACGTATACACGCGCCGTCCTCAGTCAGATATCATAGCAAACAGGAAATCCGGACGAAGGGAAAGATTCTACTTAATTGACGGAGTGACCAGTGATTTGAATCAGACGCTTGTTTCGATAATAGTCCCGAACTGGAACAGCAAAGACTTGCTTAGAGCATGTCTCAAATCCATTGTCAATCTAACATATCCAAATTACGAAATAATCGTTGTTGATAATGCATCGGCAGATGGCTCGCCCGAGATGGTGAAAACGGAATTTCCCAATGTGAAGATAATAGCTAACGAGAGGAACTTGGGTTTTGCTGCCGGATGTAACGTCGGGATCAAGTCAGCAAAGGGAGAAATGATCGCCCTCTTCAACAATGATGCTGTAGCAGATCCGTCCTGGCTAACTGAACTTGTAAATACAATTTCGTACTCATCTGATATTGGTATAGTCGGAGGTGTCATACTCTACTACAAACCGAAAGGAATCATATGGTCTGCAGGTGGTAGAATTGACGCGATAACGGGAACTAGTTGGCGTATAGCCTACGGGAAGCCAATTGGTGAACTTGGGAATGTAGAAGATGTCGATTACATCTGTGGTTGCGCTCTCTTGATAAGAAGAGAAGTAATAGCAAAAATCGGCTTACTCAACGAAGATTATTTTATGTATCGGGAGGATGTCGACTGGAATTTGCGTGCCAAAAGGGCCGGATATAAATGCACGATTTCACCTTCGGGTGTTGTATGGCATAAAGTACCTTTCAAGAGGAACACGCCATTGGCGGCATATTCTCACTATGCTACAGGAATATTTAGACTCTATCTTGAACATTTCCCCGCTAGATACCTCTTTACGGCCTTACTTTTTCAATCGGTCATTGTACCGATTTTTGAGATTCTGTTGTTTAGACGTCCAGTTTCTTTTGCGGCGAGCAGGCTAAGAGGACTTTTCAAGAATCTCCTTGGGCTTAGAAAGATAATCGCCAAAAGGAGAAAAAATGAACTCCTTGGAGAACTGCCTGCGAAAGCTAGAGTGAGAGAATGTCTAGCGATTGCCAAGGAAGCAAAAACCTCTGGTCGTCGCCCACTTGCGTGATAGTTGAGCGAAAACAGAAATGCAGGAAAAAGTCTTATCAGAAATCTCAGTTGTGATTCCAACAAGAAATCGAGAGGCAGACCTAGAAATGTGCATAGAAAGCTTGATAGCACAAACGTGTCCACCTCATGAGATCATAGTGATCGATGACTGTTCTTCAGATAACACGCCGATTGTCTGCAGAAAGTACAATGTAAAACTCGTAAGAAATCATAGGAGAATGCGGCAATCGTATGGAAAGAATGTTGGCATCAAGAAATCGACCGGACGACTAGTCGCGTTTATCGACGACGATTGTGTTGCTCAGCGGAGTTGGCTAGAAGAGCTATCAGAAGCTTTGAAAAATGATCAAGACATTGGTATTGTAGGCGGCAGAATAGCAAACATATCCAAAGGTTTAAGCAATGCAGAGAAAGTGGAAAATAGCGCAATCGCCCGAATTCTGATCAGACTTTTCTATTTGAGATCTAATAAAACAGGAAGATTATACATAAACGGTGAAGAGGATTCCAACTTCGATTCCTGTTATGAAGGCGAAGTTGATTTTGTCGGCGCAGGAAATATGCTAATCGATAAGACAAAAGTTGACGTTCTGTTTGATGAAGAGCTGAAGGGCAATTGCAGATATGAAGAATTCGACTTTTGCCATCGAGCAAAGATCAAGAGTGAAATAAAAATATTCTTCACCCCAAAGGCGGTAGTCTGTCATAAATCTTCGGAAAAATCTAGAGTAAACACGTTTGAAGATCTATATTTCAGAAAAAGAAATAGAATCTACTTGATATTCAAAAACAGAATTCCTTTTTCTGGGGTTTTGAATTTTTTGAGTTTTGCATTGACCCAAATAATAGACGTTTTCGCATACATCATATTATGTATGAAGGACAGACGTTATTTCAACGCCATCCTTGGAAAAAGAGATGGATTAACCGATTATTTTGGAGAATCAGAATCACGAACCTACAAGTCCTGGTGAATCTTAGTGAGCTTAGTGAGCTTAGTGGAAATCCAAAAAGAAAGTCAGGTAAGAGAAGCCATTCTTGACGCTCTTGATCTAATAGGATATAAGTTTCCAGCAATACGAAAGGTCGTCATAAAACCTAATCTATGTTATTATTGGGATTATTCTACCGGTCGAACTACTGATCCAAGATTTATGTTAACGTTGATAAACTTAATTCGCGATCAGGCATCATCCAACATAGATCTCTCAATAATTGAATCTGACGCTTCAGCTATGAAATGTAAATACGCTTTTAAGATGCTAGGCTACGAAAAATTAGCAAAACAGTATGAAGTAAATCTAGTCAACCTAACGGATGATGAGACAGAAGATGCGGAGGTAACAGTTGATAACGAAGTTTTCCATTTCAGAGTCCCTAACACCATAAGGAAAGCTGATTTACGAATAAATGTTCCCAAACTCAAGTATATGAGCGTAGACCCGAAGATAAAGATAACATGTGCCCTAAAAAATGTATTCGGCTGCAATCCATATCCAAGAAAGTTTGAGTATCACGGCATACTCGGAAAAGTCATTGTCGCGCTCAATAAGCTTATGAAGTTTGATCTTTGCATACTAGACGGTAACATAGTCTTCGGCGTACGAACCAAAAGAATGGGTCTCGTAATGGCTAGCCGAGATCCAGTTGCCTTCGATGCGGCTGCAGCAGAGATAGCTGGAGTCAATCCAAAATCGATAAATTACCTTTTTTTGGCTCAAAGAGAGAAGGTGGGAAAGGTCTCCTATGTTTCAAAAGGGGATTGTTTGGAGCATTTTAAGGCAGCCTATCCCAAAAAAGAAACCAAAGACAAAATCTTCCATCTTTGCCGCAATCTGGTTCATGCAATTGGCCTAGGAGATCGCCTTGGTATCTGAAATAACTATGTTGTGTGTTTTAAATGAAAGCAGTTAAACTTGGCCTAATAGGTCTAGGATTTCAGGGAAGAATCCACCTCAGGAGCTGCACTAAACTCAGAAATGCTAAGCTAACCACAGTGTGCGACACGTCAAAAAAAGCATTGAATTACGCAAAAAAATGGGGAATAAAAAGAAGATTCACTGATTATCATAAATTGCTAGAGGATGAAAATATAGATGCGGTAATCATTGCGTTGCCAACGTTTCTTCATAGGACTGCTGCAGAGACTGCGGCGGAAGCTGGGAAGAACATACTTCTTGAAAAGCCACTGGCGAGGAGTGTGAAAGAAGGAAAAGAAATTCTCTCAGCCGCGGACAGAAATGGCGTGAAACTTATGGTTGGATATCAGATGAGATTTCATCCACCCTTCATCCAGCTCAAGGAAAAGATGGACGACGGAATCCTAGGTGAGATACAAACCGCCTATGCCACATATATTCAAGCGGGTCCATTCTCCCATAGATCTGAAAGGCATATACCCCGTCCTGTTCCAGAATGGTGGTTTCATAGAGAGTTAACAGGCGGAGGCTCGTTAATAGATATGGGATGTCACATAATAAATCTCTTACGTTGGTATTTCGGAGACATCACAGATATTCAAAGCTATCTCAAATACAGATTCAATTTAGAAGTCGAGGACAACGCAATATGTTTGGCCAAGTTCAACTCGGGTCCCTTATCCATAATCAACCTAGGATGGTTCTCACAAAGACTTATCCTACGAATCGAATTGAATGGAACAATGGGACATACCTCTGTTCAAAGGGAGAGTCAGAACTTCATAGTTACTGCTTTTAAACGACTTTTGACTAGCTCTTCTGATTGGACGCCGTTCACCAAAGAACTGGAACATTTTGTGGAATGCATTACTCACGACTTTCAACCAGGTCCTTCAGGAGCAGACGCCCTAAAAGATCTAGAAGCAATAGAATTGGCCTATGAAAATCGACACAAAATTCTGCCTTCTCAATCATATAGATATCCTGAAAGAGAATCACTTGCCTGATTCATTTGGTGTTAGTTGATCCTTTTCTTAATGATAATTCATCTCTTGAGCTTTATAGACAAATGCGTGCGCACATGAAGTGATAGCGGAGAGTGATTCAAAATGAAAATTGGATTGATAGGGTGCGGAAGAATTTCTGAACGCGGACACATGGTTGCCTATAGTAGTATGAATGATGCAGAAATAGTGGCTGTTGCGGATATCAACTCTGACAAAGCAAAATCCTTTGCTGATAAATTCAGAATAAGGAAGATATTCACAGACTATGTTGATCTTCTTGAAATCAAAGATCTAGATTTCGTAGATATATGCACACCAACTTCAACACATTGTAGTATAGCTTGCGACGCTATGAGATACGGGCATAATGTCTTTTTAGAAAAACCTATGGCTCTAAGTGTTTTCGAATGCGAGAAAATGATGCAGGAATCAAAGAAGAACAGAGTTAAACTCTGTATTTGCCACAATCAGATATTTGATCCCTCTATTAGGCAAGCTAAGTCAATCACGGACGGTATGTACGAGGATCTTATATCATTTAGAACCTCCATTAAAGAGAACGAATACATGTTTGATGCCCCTAGTTGGAATACATCTCCCAAGGAAGGAGGATTTCTTTGGGAATGGGGCATTCACCTGGCTTATCTTCAACTACATTTCTTGCAAAACATAAAGGAAGTTTATGCTATTGGTGGAAAGCTAAAACATCAAGTATATGATGATTTCGTCGTTCTATTTCGAACACAAAATCAATCCTATGGTATTATAGAGTTGTCGTTGTTAGCCAAGGAACCAGAAAGACTATATGAAATCAACTTTTCTAATGGAAGTCGCCTGCAATTAGATTTCACATTCAACTATTTCACAGAAAAGTCCAGAAACATTTCAAAATCATGGAAACGTGAGCTGCTAAGTGGCTTCTACTCTGACTTAAAAAGGGTTTTTGGAAAAAGGGTAAAATATACTCTTAGCTTTCTTCGAAAAAGGCAGCTATTCCTCCACTATTCGCACTTTCAATTGATTAGGAATTTTATAGAAAGCATTAAAACCGACAGTCCCCCGCCAGTGGGACCGGAAGAAGGAAAGAATGCAATCAGACTCCTTGAATGCATCAGAAAATCCTTAGATGAACATCGAGTTGTTACAATGAAATAGTATTCACAGAGTTAACAATGGTTTGTGATGTTTATGACAGATGTAGATTCTATTAATAGAGACACATTGATTGAAAACGATCATCCTTTAATCTCAATTATAATCATCAATTTCAACGGATTAAAGTATTTTGGAAAAATACTAGACGATTGTATATCATCAATACTTATAAATGAATACAGTAACATAGAAATCATATTTGTTGACAATGGATCGTCTGATAGTAGTCGAGAGCATATTCATAACGCTTTTGGATACGATGAGAGAATTAGAATCGTAGCCTTGGATAAAAATCGTGGAACTGTCGTTGCGAAGAAAATAGGAATACGCGAAAGCAAAGGGGATTTTGTATTTCTGATGAATAACGACATAATCCTAAAGAAAGACACTTTGACGAAGATGGTGGAAGCACTAAAGAATAACCCTGACATAGGAATATTAGGCTGTAAATTGGTTTATCCTTGTGGTGGAATTCAGTCAGAAGGCGAACCATTCGACACTGCCGCGCCAGTGTCATTGCTTCATGTTATATCTCCTTCGATTTGGAAGAGAAGAATCAAAACTCTAAGACGAGGAGATCTTAATCTGGTAGACTGGGTATACGGTGCCGCAACAATGATGAGGAAAAATTCATTGAATCTATATGATGAAGAATATTTTATGTACAACGAAGAAGTCGACCTAGCCTATAAAGTTAAGAAGATTGGATACAATGTTGCTTGTTTGACTGCTTGTGAAGCTATTCATTACCGTAATGCAACAGCAAGACACTTCTCCACTTGGAAAAGAGACCTTGTTGCTAGAAATGAGCTACTGTTCATTTGCAAGAATTTTCCTCCCACTCAATTGGCTTGGTCAGTTGTCATTTTTGCAATCAGCATTATTGATGGATTATTGTTCAGCCTTTTGAAACTCAACAAGACCCAGTTATTAAACAACCTATCGAAAATAAAGGCATTCTTTTCTGTTAAAAAGGATGCGAAATCTCCAGGTGAACCAAGCGCGAAATCGCATTAAGGCATAATTCGAGTGTTGGGTCAATCGAACTGGCAAAGGATAAGACACATTTCACGATTGAAAACGAGATCATTGAGGAGGCTAAGCTTGCTTGTATGTAGACAAAACAAAAATTGTGTTGGGTTATTTTCTTGCGCATATACGCCGAAAAATTGAAAACCTCATCAATGTCTTTAGATTTGTATCCAGATTTAATGATTGCTTGATATGCTCTCCTCTGGAATTGAATCTTTCAAATCTAGACAATGTACATATATCAGAAAAAGTCATTATCAGAGCAAACTCAATGTTACGCATTCTCGATGATTGTCAATTGTACGTAGGAGAAGGCACATATATTAGTCCTTATTGCCATATTTCTGGAGCTAAGAACAGAATAATTATCGGACGAGGTGTTATGATTGGTGATAGAGTATTCATTTCATCAAGCCATCATAGATATGATGATATTACCAAACACATAGATAGACAGGGATTTACATCAAAGGGGGATGTTGTTATTGGCGATGGATGTTTTATCGGGATTGGATCATGTATTTTATCAGGTGTAAATATAGGAGAGCATTCTATTGTTGGTGCAAACTCTGTAGTGACACATAATATTCCATCATACTCGGTAGCAGCTGGTAATCCGGCTCGCGTAATCAAGCAGTATGATTTCGTTGAAAAGAAATGGCTGAGTAAGGACAAAGCATATGCAATTTGATGTCCCTCGCAAGCAATTGTCAAAAATGATGTATGCAACAATATTCGAGGATCAAAATTAACAGACGGTAGAAGCGTTGACCAAGGTTACAGTAGGAGTTTGTGTGAAGAACTCTGAGAAAACCATTAGAGAAACTATTAACAGTATTGTTAATCAGGATTTCTCTCATGAGCAAATCGAGATAATTGTTGTAAAGGGAGAAAGCAAAGACAGAACAATGCCTATCATCAAAGAAATCCTTTCGAAAACCGATATTCGAGTAAAGATATTCTCCGACAACGGCGAGGGGCTGGGAGTAGCGAGACAAATAGTCGTCGATGAAGCTAACAGCAAATACATCCTGTGGATTGATGGTGATGTCGTAGTGTCAAGGGATTTGATAAGAAAACAAGTAGATTTCATGGAACGAAATCCGCATGTTGGGATATCTGCGGGAAAAATGATGTTTAGGCAACAGACTGGTGTGGTAGGTACGCTCAACGCTCTATTCCAATACACAATAGAGGGTAGGATAGGATGCCACGCTACCATGTATCGTACAAAGGCCATAAGAGAGATAGGTGGTTTCGATAAAGAGATTAAAGGGGCAAGCGAAGACAGTGATGCCCAATTTAGGATCAAACAAAATGATTGGTCTGTTTGTGTGAATCAAGAAGCGCGATGGTACCATAATTGCAGAGATGAGTTAAGGGATTTGTGGAATGAACGGTTTTGGTTTGGTTATGGAGACTATTACATGTACCACAAACATAAGAATGCGAGAAGGCACATAAAGAATATGGCACCTTTTCTCTTCAGCATTTCTGGGCTTCAACATTCATTAAGGGCGTACAAACAGACTCACCTGAAAAAGTCATTTCTCCTACCGATACTGTGCTTTGTTATGAGCATATCTTGGTTATCTGGTTTTGTGAAAGCTCGGCTAGATGGCTACACGCATGCTTAGCTGTTGAGCTATGTCCCTGCATGAGTTAGAGGATCAAAACACGATTAATGAGCAGGTCTATAGAAATGAGAAGACTTCTCAAAACAGTATTAGTTATGCAATTCTTAGTGTGGGTTGCAGTAATCCTAGATGTCCCTATTGCGAGAGAAATAATCACAAGCATCTATTTGGCGACTGTTCCAGGACTTCTCATTCTTAAAGTTCTCAGACTCCACAAAATGAATTTTGTAGACACTGTCCTTTTATCTGTGGGTTTAAGCATCGCATTTCTAATGTTTGTTGGACTGTTGATGAACAAATTATTGCCTTTTTTAGGTATTTCACGACCGTTGTCAACAGTTCCATTAATGCTAGCAACAGGCGTTTTCGTGTTGGCTTTAATGTATACTAGTTTTAAACAGGATTCAACTGGCGAAAAAAAGACAAATCTACTTAAGACAAAATTGAACTCAATCTCTTACAAAACACTCTTCTTGTCTCTCATTCCCATACTAGGCATAATTGGATCGCTCTACGCAAACACTTTCATTCTGATTTTAATGATCATAGCAATAGCGACGTTATACGCATTTAGCGTATCTTCAGAAAAAAAGACCTTAACCAGATTATATCCTTTAATAGTATTGACCATTTCTATTGCTCTTCTGTTTCACACTTCGTTTGTATCAAGGCATCTTTTGGGATATGACGTTCACGGAGAGTATTATGTTTTCAAATTGACTGAGCTCAAAGGCAATTGGCATCCTCCTGAGAAAATTGTTTACCCCCCCGACGAGTGGCAATTACAGCTTTTTCATCGTGATGTATCTAATTTGAGATCCGTATTGAGCACTACGATACTGCCAACAGTATTTTCTACTTTGTCAGATATTGAGGGAGAATTGATATTCAAAGTAATCTTTCCCTTGCTGTTTTGCTTGGTACCCTTGGCTTTGTACCGAATATATGAACTGCAAATAGGGAAGTCAGTTGCGATTCTATCAGTATTCTTCTTCATTTCAAGCCCTATAGTTTTTTGGGGCGTTGAACCAATAAGTCTTACCAGACAAATGATTGCAGAATTGTTTTTGGCATTATCACTTTTTCTTTTAGTGGATAAAAGGTTGGATCCGAGGAAGAGACAAATGCTCTTTATGATTTTTGGCGCTGCTCTAGTAGTGTCTCACTACTCTATCGCATTCATTTTTCTTTTTTACATTGTTCTTACTTTCATCTTTTTGTATAGAAAAGCGGATAGGAAAATGCTAAACGAAACGGCAGTCTTATTGTTTATTGTGATGGTTTTCTCATGGCACATGTACGTTTCTTATGCTCCATCAGAAACACTTGTGAATAATATTCAAGTGATGTACGAAAAGTTCGTAGTCGATTTTTTGAAAACTGAAGCAAGAGTGTCACAAAGATTCTTCTCGACTCACACCTCGATCTTTGTAGATCTGTTTGATCGGATATTGTTCTATGTTCGCCATCTCTTTATCGTAATAGGAATTACGAAGTTGGCAATCAAACCAAAAGAAACAAAATTCGACTCGAAATATCGTTTAATGTCAGTGCTGAGTATGTTTATTATGCTTCTATGTTTTATTGTACCCCATTTTGCTTCCGCCCTCAACCTAACAAGATTTTATCATATAGTGCTTCTATTTCTGTCACCATTCTTTGTCTTGGGGGGTATGACGTTCTCTAGCTGGATTAGAAAGATGGTTGGGTTTCTACACCGTAAATCACGGAATGATTCTTGGAGAAAACTAGAGTTACGAATGATCTCCATCGTGTTAATCGCTTCTTTTCTTTTTCAAGTCGGATTAGTGAATCACATTTTAGGAGATGTTCCCGTCTTCGCTTCTCCATTAGACATAGGTAGACTGAAAGCCACAAACGATCCCTTTCTAAAAACCAGTCTATATAATGTTTACACTCCAGAACAAGAAATTTCAAGTGTAGTATGGCTTTCCAGAGAAATGAATGAAACATCAGTGGTTTATGCTGATCTGCGTGCCCGTGTCCTTTTGATCTGTTACGGCCTAATCCCCACAGACCAGACATCCCTTCTGTACAGTGGCACGACATTAGACCAAGGCGCCTACGTGTACTTGAGAACTGTAAACACTGTTGATGGGCTGGTCTGGACATTTAGGAAGGAAATAATTGGCTTCAATGAAATCTTACCACTCCTAAATGAAAACAATAAAGTATATTCTAACGGAGATAGCGAAGTATACTACGCACCTTAATGAACTTCATCAAGGGAACCCAAAAAAATCGTATAGGATACATTCCTGGCGCTCTATTATGATATCTTGAGACACATTGCATTCTGGGATTGCTACGTCTTACTCAGCATATAGATTAAGGTTTTCTGCCCACTTCTGTCCAACTTCGGTCAGGATGAGCCAGGCGCTTCCTTCAAGGACGCCGAATTTGTCGTTAGCTCTAGCCAGCTGCCACTGCAAGACGCCGATACCTTGGCCGTAGCAGATCTCGTAGAAGTCATCACACACCCGCTCCCAGTTGGCGAACATACTGTACTGATCTCTTCCCTCGCTGAAGCCGAACTCCTCTATCAGAACTGGAACATTATCGCTAAGTAAGTCAAAAGCCGACCATTGAAGCCACTCCTGTAGTTGTGAGTATCCAAGCGTAAAATCTCCGTTTTCGTATGTTTGTGCGTAGTTGTTAGTTGGTGACCCTTCAGGGAATCCGCTTCCTGCCCAGTTATGCAAATGGTCTTCAGGATAATGATGCACAGTATAGACGACATTACCCTGAACTGGGACATCACCGACAAAGGCTTCAAGCCACGCGCCGTAGTTAAGTCCGTCCCCGTTTACGAACACGAGCAGATCAGGGTTAATTGAGTGTATGTGTTGAACGGCGTCCACGATGAAACTTCTCCAGGCGGATCGCAGGTCGTCGATGGAAACTCCAAGCTCGGTCGCCCATCCGAAAGGTTCATTGGCGATGTTGATGCCCACCATGTACTTCTGCTCGCCATACCGTTCTGCCCAGCCTTCATATAGCGTGAATAGGGCGTTCCTTTTGGCTTGGTCGCTTGTCATGGCTTCGTACATCCAGGAATGCCAACTTTCCTCTGGAGGTGGCCCATATCCAGAGCCAACATACCAAATATCATGCAAATCCAAGTAACTCCTTATTCTACGCTCTGCGAGACCGTTGACCCACTGATCTATGCATTCCTTGTATCCTACCTCATCATCCCATGCCTCTTTTACTAAGGTGATCCTGACTAAGTTCGCCTTCAGAGTCTTCAGCTTGTCCAGTAGTGCGGGAGTTGGCTGTTCGGGTGGTCTATCAATGTCATAATCTGGAGGAAACATAGGGGACATAACATTCACGCCAAAAGGAACGAAATCATTCCCAGAACTATCTACAATTCTTGAGCCTTCTGTTTTCAGTGTTGGATCATCCGCTGGATATTCGACGAATCCCGTGGAAGGAAAGGTATAGGCCCTTTCAATTAGACCGGGAGATGCATTGACAGGACAAGAAGTCATCGAAACGAGAAGAATTGCAGCAAGGAACAGAAAGCGTGTTTTCATTTATGATTTCCATTCCTTATAGTATATCTTAATATATGTGATTTAAAAATATTACTTAGCAGTCTATGTTCGTGAAATCTATAAAGGACACTGGTACCATCTAAAATACTTCAATGCTACTGTGTAGAAATGAGAGTGAAATACTTGACGAAAGTCGTTGTTATTGGAATAGACGCAGCGTCATATGATCTGATTGAACGTTGGAAAGAAATCCTTCCAAACCTCAAGAGATTGATGTATAATGGGACATACGGCATTTTGCAGTCTACGACGCCTCCCAACACCTGCCCTGCTTGGCCTTGCTTTTATACGGGCAAAAACCCAGGTAAATTCGGGATATATGACTTTGTCGTAATAAATGACGATGGGAAAATCAGAGTTATCGATTCCACAGCTTGTGATTCTCTATCTTTGTGGGAAATTTTGAGTCGATCCGGTAAGCGCGTTTGCGTTCTGAATGTTCCTATAACATATCCCCCAAGAGAAGTAAATGGTTGCATGGTTTCGGGTTTTCTGTCTCCATTTTTAAGAGAGGATTACACTTTTCCATTGTATCTGCAAAAGGAATTGAAGGAAATTCAGGCAGGCTTTCCAAACCCGATTATTTCTTTCAAGCGTGGTGGAGAAGAAGCTTATCTAGATGAGATATCTCGGGTCCACCAGATGCAAGTGAAGCATGCTAAGTATCTTCTTAGGAAAGAAAAATGGGACTTTTTCATGGTGTATTTTCGAGCACTAGATCTGATTCAGCATCACTTTTGGGAATACATGGATAAAAAATATCAGAAAAACAAGCATCGCAAGTATGCGAACGCTATCCGCGATTGGTATATTAGAATGGATGAAACCATACGTGAGATGCAGCATGAACTTCCCGATGATGCTTTTTTAATGATTATGTCAGATCATGGTATGCAAGCAACAAGGTACGTCATTTACATAAATGAATGGTTGAGACAGAAGGGCTTTCTTAGGTTTCTACCTAGGGAAGTTAATGCTGATGTGCCACTTCGTTTACGTCTCAGAAATTTCTTTTTGAGGCATGTGAGCCACCGTCTGATAAGAGGGTTTCTAAAGATCGTTCCTAGCCGTCTATTGTCAGGAGCGACTCAGAGAGATCTCATAAAAAGTGATGCAGACCAGATTTTTTCGAGTATTGATTGGTCGGGCACAAGAGTATATTCTTTAGGTGGAACGAATGCCAGCCTTTATGTAAATCTCAGGGGGAGAACCCCCCAAGGCATTGTAGATCCGGAAGAATATAAACAACTCAGAACCTGTGTCATGGAAAGCTTTGAGAGCTTCCCTCGAGCAGAAGCAAACAAGAAGATACACGTATGTATGAAGAAAAAGGAAGAGGCGTATTGGGGGAAACATATAGACATGGCCCCAGATTTGGCAATCGATTTCTTTGTTGATGACTCCAAGTGTATTGTCAGTCTAAAAACGGGGCACGGAAAGATCGTGGATGGGCGGGGCTTATGGGTCTCGGGTACTCATTCCAAGGAAGGGATCTGGTTAATGGTGGGACCTGGGGTCAGGAATAATACATGTATAAATGCTGGTATTGTTGATTTGGCTCCTACCATACTCTACTTACTAGATGTTCCAATTCCAGAAGACATGGATGGGAAAGTGCTTAGGCACGGGCTCTCGTTGACTCGAGAGCCCCAGTACCAGAAACCTATGGTGACAAGTGCTAGATCGCGCCCAACGTTCTCTGCTGAAGAGCGAGAAGAGATGAAGAGACGCCTTCGAGCACTTGGATATATGGACTGAAGGCGCGTTCATGCTTGCCAAATCTGATGTTCTGCTCATCACTAATTGTGTGTGGAAAGATGTTTCGGTCAAAGAGTCAGAATGGCTTCATTATTTGGCAACCTTGTATTTTTCGGTACGATACTCGCTCATTTGCTCAAGCATAACGGCTCAGAATGTGCTATCCACTCATTACGTAGTTGATTTATATCTTAAGGATGAACGTCTATGAGGTATAAATGCATTGTGACCACTAGTTGGGACGATGGACACAAGTTAGACCTGAAATTGGCAAACCTATTGCTTCAGTATAAATTGCGAGGAACTTTCTTCATCCCGATTAATTACTCAGACAATTGTCTCTCAAAAAAAGACATAGTGTTCCTATCAAAACACTTTGAAATAGGAGCACATTCATTAACTCATCCTCAGCTAACCAAAATCCCTCTTGATGATGCCCGCCGAGAGATTGCAGAATCAAAAAAGCTCCTAGAGGGCATCATCGGCCGAACGGTACACGGATTTTCATATCCGAGCGGCGATTTTGACAATCACATAGTAGAATGCGTCAAAAGATCTGGTTACGCTTATGCTCGAACCAATGAACTGAGCATGACCATAACAGATCCGCATCAAATGACCGTTACTACTATTTTCCGTCCTTACTCGGGAATAACACAGTACTTAAGGTCAGTCGTCAAGGTAAGAAACTTTGCATTCAAAGGTTTTGTTGGTGCTACCTTTGAACAAATATACTCGAAAGGTGGAGTATGGCATATGTTAGGCCACTCATGGCAAATCGAAAAACTGGACATGTGGGATGAGCTAGAAGCGATGTTGAGCTTCATAAGCAACAGAAGGGACATTCTATACGCTACCAATCACGAAGTAATAAAAATCCTAGCTTCGCATCCTTGTCCGTCTGTTCCTTGAAGGTTAATGGGGATACTACAATGAAGGGCGTGATTTTGCACGGCGGCGCTGGTACAAGGCTTAGACCGCTAACTCAGACTGGACCCAAACAACTCATACCAATAGCCAACAAACCTATCTCCCAATATGTCCTAGAGGATCTAATGAACTCCGGGATTCTTGATATAGCGATCATCCTTGGAAACACCTATCCAGAAAAGGTTAAAGAATACTATGGTAATGGAAGCTCCTTCAACACGAAACTAACATACATATTCCAAGGAGAACCTGAAGGCATAGCTCACGCAATCGGCCTATGCAAAGAATACGTAGCGGAAGAAAGCTTTGTTGCATATTTAGGAGACAACCTTCTGAAAGGGGGCATTCAGAAAAATGTCCAACACTTTGAGAAGTCAGATCGAGATGCTATGATCCTCTTATGCAAAGTGAAGGAACCTCAAAGATTTGGGGTCGCTGAATTCGATGAAAACAACAAACTGATAAGACTCGTAGAAAAGCCCAAGGTCCCTCCAAGCAATTACGTCCTAACTGGAATCTACCTTTTTACACCCGTGATATTCGACATGATCGAAAAACTGAAACCTTCATGGCGCGGAGAGCTGGAGATAACGGAAGCTATACAACTTCTCCTGAATGAAGGATACAACGTCGGATACGACTTCGTTAGAGGATGGTGGAAGGACACAGGAATGCCGGAAGACATCCTGGAAGCTAACAGGCTAGTTTTGGACGGAATAAGACCCGAGATAAAAGGAGAAGTAGAAGACGAAAAATCGATTCAAGGCAGAGTATCCATAGATGAGAACACAATCATAGAGAAAGGAGCAGTTGTTCGGGGGCCAGCAATAATTGGTAGCAATGTGACCATTAAAAGCAATGTTTATGTAGGTCCATATACAAGCATAGCAAGCAATGTTGCTTTCAAACGTGGAGAAATCGAGAATTCGATTGTAATGGATAACTGTATCATTGATGTTGACGAGAGGATAGTTGATAGCCTTATAGGACCCTACACCAAGATATCTTCAAATAACGAAAACAGGCCAAAAGGAAGAAAATTCATTCTTGGCGAAAGATCCTGTCTGGAACTTTAGGTGACTAAGATGCTTGATGGAATCGTAATAAAATCCTTGAAGAGGCGAGTAGATGAAAGAGGCTTTTTCGTCGAACTGATGAGATCAGACTGGAAAGAACTCTTACGCGACGAAGACTCTGTTCAAGCAAATCTGTCAATGAGCTATCCAGGCGTTATCCGAGCATGGCATAGACACCTGAAGGGACAATCAGACAACTTCATCGTCCTAAAAGGAGCACTCAAAATTTGTGCCTACGACGAAAAAGCCCAAGAGCTAGATGAAATCATATCTAACGATCTAGAACCAAAAATAGTGAAGATACCTGGCCATTATTGGCATGGATTCAAAGTCATCAGCAACGAACCTGCGCTACTGCTATACTTTGTAAACAAATTGTACAATTATGAAAATCCCGATGAAGAGCGTAGACCATGGAACGACCCAACAGTCACACCAAGACTAGTTAACGGAAGATCAGATGATCCTAGGGTTAATGAACCATGGGATTGGAACTACCCTCCTTACAAATAGAGCGGGGTTCAAAACACGTATGAAAGTCTTAGTGACCGGCGGATTGGGCTTCATCGGGAGCGAGTTCATAAGATACATACTCAATAAGCACAATGACCTCAAAATAACAAACTTGGACAATCTCTCCTACGGGTCTAATCCGGCAAACCTCAAACACATAGAAAACAAATCAAACTATCAACTGGTCAAAGGCAGCATAGCCGACAAGAACCTTGTCACCAAGATCATGAAGGACGTCGATGCCGTAGTCAACATAGCAGCGGAGACTCACGTTGACAGAAGCATATCAACACCCAGACCTTTCTTCGAAAGCAACACTCTCGGAACATACACTCTTCTGGAGGCCGCTCGCAAAGCTGATATCGATAGGTTTTTACACGTCAGCACCGACGAAATATACGGCACAGCATCACAAAACAAATCATTCAAGGAATCTGACCCCATCAATCCTTCCAATCCATACTCAGCATCAAAAGCAGCTGCCGATGTGTACGTCGCAGCCTACCACACAACCTACGGTCTGAAAACCATAATCACAAGATGCACCAACAACTTCGGACACTACCAATTCCCAGAAAAACTCATCCCCAAGACAATAATCCGTGCACTTAGCAACGTAGAAATCCCCATCTACGGCTCTGGAAGACAAATCCGAGACTGGATATACGTAACCGACCACTGCGAAGCACTTTATATAACCCTTCAAAGAGGGATCCCTGGAGAAATATACAACATCTCAGCTGGAAACGAAATAGAGAACATAGCACTTATAGAAAAGATCCTGACCATATTAGAAAAGCCTAAAAAGCTGATACAGTTCGTCGCAGACAGGCCTGGACACGATATGAGATACAGTCTCGATTCAACAAAAATCACAGAAGAACTCGGGTGGAAACCAAAACATCCATTCGAAGAAGCCTTAAAAGAGACAGTGAGATGGTACATCTCAAATGAACATTGGTGGAAACCTCTTACGGATGAAAAGATCTTACACCCAACACCTTGGAAGCTACGTTGGTGACCAAACTGAAGCTCTTAATCATTGGCGATCGATCGCTTGGTTCGCACACCCTGCGCAGTAGTGCTTAGTTAGGTATTTGGTGCAAAATCTGCGGACACGCCTAGTTTGATGTACATGACCCTTTGGTGAAGTATCGTGAAGATTCGCGTTGCTGTCGTTGGAATAGGTGCTATGGGCAGAGGAATCTTACAGGTAATTCGAAAATCCACAGATATGGAAATTGTGGCAGTTGCAGATATAGATCCAAGGGCACTGGAGAGAACTAAACTCTTTCTACCAGAAAAGGCTCTAGTTACAACCCACCCGATGGAAGTTCTAAATAAGAAACCAGATGTTTTGGTTGAGGCGACTCCGACCATTCTGGAAGCAGCTATTCTAGTCCGTCGCGCACTCAGGCAGAAAACACATGTTGTCTTGATGAACGGTGAGGTAGACCAAACATTCGGGCGTCTGTTGGCTGAAGAAGCTGAGGATAATGGCGTTCTTCTCACTTCTGATGCTGGAGATCAACACGGTGTCTTGGTTCGCATGATAAATGATATTCGCTCTATGGGCTTCGAAATTGTGATGGCGGGAAACAATAAGGGTTTCTTAGACCGTTATGCTAGCCCAGAATCAATAGAAAAAGAAGCTTCGAAACGAAGGCTTTCTTCAACACAATGTACAGCATATACCGATGGAACTAAACTGGCAATCGAAATGGCTTTGGTCGCGAATGCACTCAAGCTAGATGTTTTGCAGACTGGCATGACCGGACCAAGAGTTGATCATGTGAACGAGGCCTTGGAAGTGTTTGACCTCGAACGAGCTTGCGAACTTGGCGGTGTAGTTGACTACGTTCTAGGGGCCCAGCCGGGAGGCAGCGTGTTTGCTATAGGCTATTCAGACGATCCAGAAGACCTCTTCTACATGAATTACTACAAGATGGGCAAAGGCCCATACTACCTTTTCGTGAGACCCTACCATCTTTGCCACTATGAAACACCTCTGGCGATTCGAGGCATTATGAAGTTTCATGAAAGTATTCTGGTGCAAAAGAAGAGAGTTCTCGAGGTGGGTTGCCGAGCAAAGATTAGTCTTCATGCTGGAACGAAACTAGAAGGGATTGGAGGTCATCATCTCTACGGCGTTTTAGAGAAACCAAAGAACTTGCCTATAGGTTTGGCAGAAGGTACCGTACTCATCAGATCAAAAAAGAGAGACGAAACCATCGGTTGGGATGATGTAGAATTCCCAAAGAACGACCCTCGCTTAACTCTCTGGGAAGAACAAACTATCTTAGAAACTTGAAAAGGTCATCGTATTGAGACTGTTAATAACCGGCGCAAGCGGCCTGTTAGGTTCAGAGCTTTCAAAGATGGCCCTCCAAGAGGGATATGATGTATATTCAGCATATTTCAAGCACAAGAAAACACATGGAAAACCCGTTAAACTCGACATACGCAAACTCAGGAGTGTTGAAAGAACTTTTAAGGAGATTAAGCCTGATGTCACGATCCACGCGGCAGCGCTCACTGAGGTAGATAGATGTGAACGAGAGAAGGAATTCGCTTGGGATGTGAATGCCCATGGCACAATGAACATAGTTAAACAAACAAAAGAATCTAGAATACTTTTAGTATACGTCTCAACCGACTACGTATTTTCAGGCGAAAGGGGACTATATGCTGAAACTGATGAGCCCAACCCAGTGAATTACTACGGAGAAACAAAACTTGTGGGCGAACAGGAAGTTAAGAACTCGCAGAGCGAATGGTGTATCGTACGCCCAAGTGTTATATACGGTGCGTTGCCAATCGCGAAAAAACACAACTTCGCCCTGTGGGTAATTAATGAACTTCGAAAACGAAAAGACATTGACATCGTGACTGACCAATGGGTCTCACCTACTTTGAATACGAATCTCGCTGAGATGATCCTTGAGATCATAGAGAGTCATTTAACGGGTATATATCACCTTGCAGGCGCATCTAGAATAAACAGATTCCGATTCGCACACATGCTAGCCAACACTTTCAATCTAGACAGGAACTCAATAAAACCCTCAACGTTGGAGAAAATGAACTGGCTGGCAAGAAGACCAAAAGACTGCTCCTTAAATGTTTCAAAAGCCACAAGAACACTAACCCATAAACCGATGAAAATCGAAAAAGCACTAAAAAAGCTAAAAGCCGAGTTAATTCGATTAGGCGACCGGAGCAGAGCTGTCAAACACGGCTGACCGACATCAGCAAAGCCAGAGGAGAAAGAAGAACGGTTCCGACCCCAAATCATTAGCATTGAGGTTCACTCAATTGCAATGCATGCTCAAGCTGGAGGTTTTTTTGTGTCTACCGAATTAAGCGAGGTTGCTAAAGCCTCAGCTAGGGGAAGCTTCTTCCTATTCCTCGGCAAAACC
>Ga0209636_10001227_pt1 | contig 25641 bp, 18 predicted proteins | sample DeeMarSWOR152_54_FD_187464 | JGI IMG/M metagenome (GOLD analysis project Ga0209636, IMG submission 187464) | Marine sediment microbial communities from White Oak River estuary, North Carolina - WOR-1-52-54 (SPAdes) (version 2) | ecosystem: Environmental > Aquatic > Marine > Intertidal zone >...
GCAGGGGAAGAGGCTCAGGCTGAGGTTGAGGTTAAGGAAGAGGCAGGGGAAGAGGCTCAGGCTAAGGTTGAGGTTAAGGAAGAAGCAGGGGAAGAGGCTCAGGCTGAGGTTGAGGTTAAGGAAGAAGCAGGGGAAGAGGCTCAGGCTAAGGAAGAGGTTAAAAAAGAACCTAAGTAAGGAAGAGGCATAGGAAGGCCTATGGGAAGAGCCTGCGAGAATTCCATGACAGGAGGATGATACGATGGCAGAGGTGACCAAGGAGGATGTTATCAAATTCATCGAGAATATGACCGTTTTAGAACTTTCAGAGCTCGTCAAGGAATTAGAGGAGAAGTTTGGAGTGAGCGCTGCAGCTCCGATGGGTATGGCCATGGGTCCTATGGCGGGTGCTGCTGAAGCCGCGCCAGAAGCGGAGAAGACGGAGTTCGATGTAATTCTCACGGGGTTCGGGGACAAGAAGATTCAGGTGATCAAGGCCGTACGAGAGGTGACCAGTTTGGGTCTAAAGGAAGCAAAGGACCTGGTGGAGGGGGCTCCCCAAACCGTGAAGGAAGGGGTTCCCAAGGGGGAGGCCGACTCAGTCAAGAAGAAGATTGAAGAGGCAGGGGGAACGGCAGAGATCAAGTAAGTACTTTGGGTTCTGCCAGTATGAGATGAGAAATGTTTCACTCAAGGAGCTCGAGGGATATTTATGGTTTCTCAAAAATCTAATAACAGACGTTTGAGGAAGAATTTTGCAAAAATTCATGAGATCATCGGGATCTCCAACTTGATCGACATCCAGCTTCAGTCTTACAACAAATTTCTCCAGAAAGACGTAGATCCCGATAAGAGGGAGAATATCGGCTTGCAATCGGTCTTCAGGAGCGTCTTTCCCATACGGGATTTCTACGAGACGGCATCCCTGGAGTTTGTGAGTTATCGATTGGGAGAGCCTAAATACGATGTGGATGAGTGTTTATTAAGGGGGATGACCTATGGGGCCCCAATCAAGGTGACATTGAGATTTGTGGTCTGGGACGTCAACGAGGAGACGAAGGCGAGAAACATCAAGGCCGTGAAGGAACAGGAGGTATATTTTGGGGAGATCCCCCTCATGACTGTAAACGGCACGTTCATTATCAATGGGACCGAACGGGTCATTGTGAGCCAGCTCCACCGTTCTCCGGGGGTCTTTTTCGATCGGGAACAAGGGAAATTGACCGGCGGAAAAACCTCCCACTTCGCGCGCATTATACCGTATCGCGGCTCTTGGATCGATTTTGAGTTTGACAGCAAGGATATCCTCTACGTCCGGATTGACCGGCGGAGGAAGTTGCCGGTTACCGTCCTCTTGAAAGGCCTCGGTTATACGACCCAGGAATTGCTGGATTACTTTTACTATAAGGAGGAGATCTTTATCGAAAAAGGGAAATTCTTTAAGACGGCCTCCTACGACCTCCTCGTGGGACAGAAGGCCACCAGGGATATCATCGACCCAAAGACAAAGGAGATCCTCATTCGGAAGAATCGTAAGATCACCCGGGTCATCGTCAAGAAGCTGGAGGCGGCGAAGATCCATTCGATCCCCATCGACCCCAGCGATCTTTTGGGTCGATACCTGGCCGCCGATCTCGTGGACGAGAAGACCGGGGAGGTCATCGCCGAGTGCAACGAGCTCATTGAGGAGAAGACCCTGGAGGAGATTAAGGAGAGGAAAATCGAGGGGTTCAAAATCCTCTTCATCGATCATATCATGGTCAGCTCCTGCCTTAGGGACACCCTTGTGGCGGACAAGATCAGCATGACCCGGGAGGAGAGGGAAAGACTGGCCGCCACGGAGCCGGGGAGATCTCCCGAAGAAAGGGAAACGGAAAAGGCCATCATAGAAATCTACCGGAAGTTGAGGCCTGGCGATCCCCCAACCTTGGATACGGCGAGGAACCTTTTTTACAACCTCTTCTTCAACCCAGATAGATATGATCTGTCCAAGGTGGGGAGGATGAAGTTAAACCGTAAGCTTGAATTAGATGTCCCCGAAGAGATTACTGTCTTGAGACGAGAGGATATCCTCGAGGTAGTCAAGTATCTGGTCAATTTGAAGGATGGTCGGGGAATGGTAGACGACATCGACCATTTGGGGAATCGCAGGGTGAGGACAGTAGGGGAGCTGTTGGAAAATCAGTATCATATCGGGCTCATCAGGATCGAAAAAGCTATCAAGGAAAGAATGAGCTTGCAGGAAGTTGAAACGCTCATGCCCCATGACCTCATCAATTCCAAGCCCCTTTCAGCTGTTATCAAGGAGTTTTTCGGCAGCAGCCAGCTATCCCAATTCATGGATCAAACCAATCCCCTTTCGGAGATTACCCATAAACGGAGGCTGAGCGCCCTCGGACCTGGTGGGTTGACGCGGGAGCGTGCAGGATTTGAGGTGAGGGACGTCCATCCAACCCACTATGGGCGGATCTGCCCCATTGAGACTCCTGAGGGCCCGAATATCGGATTGATTACCTCCCTCAGTACCTATGCGCGGGTGAACGACTATGGGTTTATAGAAACCCCGTATCGGAAAGTGGTTAATGGGAAGGTTACCGACACCATAGAATATCTCTTTGCCCTCGAGGAGGAGGATGCCATCATTGCCCAGGCCAATGCGCCCATCGATCGGTATGGCAGGTTCACGGCCCCGCTCGTTTCCGCCAGAAAGGGTGGGGAGTTCATCATGGTAAAGCCCGAGGAAGTGGACTATATGGATGTCTCGCCGAAGCAACTGGTCAGCGTCGCCACTGCTCTCATTCCCTTCTTGGAAAACGATGATGCCAACCGGGCTTTGATGGGCTCGAATATGCAGAGGCAGGCCGTGCCTCTCATGCGAACCGATGCCCCATTGATTGGGACCGGAATGGAGGCCACCGTGGCCAGGGATTCAGGGGTTACGGTCATCGCAAAGCGCGATGGTGTGGTCGAGGATGTTGACGCATCCAGAATTGTCATCCGGTGCGACCGTCCTTCGGACGGCGATAACGATACGGGGGTCGATATTTACAACCTCATCAAATATCAACGGTCAAACCAGAATACGTGCATTAACCAAAAGCCCATCGTCAATAGAGGACAGAGGGTTAAGAGGGGGGATGTTGTTGCCGATGGTCCTGCGACGGATGGGGGAGAGCTGGCCCTCGGACAGAACGTCTTGGTCGCCTTCATGCCTTGGGGCGGTTATAACTTCGAGGATTCCATCCTCATCAGCGAAAGGCTCCTGAAGGAGGATGCTTACACATCGATTCACATCGAAGAACTCGAGTGCGTCTCCCGGGATACGAAATTGGGTAAAGAGGAGATTACGCGGGATATACCCAACGTAGGGGAGGAGGCATTAAAGGATCTCGATGAGAGTGGAATTATCCGAATTGGGGCGGAGGTGAAACCGGGCGATATTCTGGTAGGCAAGGTAACACCTAAGGGGGAAACCCAACTCTCCCCGGAGGAGAAGTTATTGAGGGCTATTTTCGGGGAGAAAGCGGGGGACGTTAGGGATACCTCGCTTACGGTTCCCCACGGAATAGAGGGCATCGTCATCGACGCGAAGGTCTTCTCAAGAAAGGGCGTGGATAAAGACGAACGGAGCAAGGCCATTGAAGCGCAGGAGAGGGCGAGAATCCTGAAGAATCAGGCAGATGAGATACGGATCATCAGGGAAAATATCAGGAAGAGGGTGATAGAACTCTTGGCCGGAAAGAAATCGGAGAGTCGATTAACGGACGGCAAGAAGAAGGTTTTGCTGGATGAAGGGGAGAAGTTTAGCGCGGAAGCGCTGCTGCAGGTCCCGTATGAGAGATTGGCCGAGGTAGCCGTGGAGGGAGACGAAGGGGTCGAAACGGGGGTTGGGGAGGTTCACCGGAGGGGGGAGGCCCAGATCGAGGCGGTGAAGGCCATCTTTGACGAGAAGATCGCTAAGCTGAAGAGAGGTGATGAACTGCCTCCGGGCGTCATCAAACAGGTCAAGGTTTACGTGGCCATGAAGAGGAAGTTATCCGTTGGCGATAAGGTGTCAGGGAGGCACGGAAACAAGGGAATCATCTCCCGGGTCCTTCCCGAGGAGGACATGCCATTTCTGGAGGATGGGGCGCCCGTGGACATCATTCTGAACCCCTTGGGAGTTCCCTCCAGGATGAACGTTGGTCAAATCTTGGAAACGCATCTGGGGTGGGCCGCAAAGGGCTTGGGGTGGAAGATTCAAGAATTGCTCGAAAAGCATCCCGGCGCCAAAATTCTGAGATCGAGGGTTAAGGCCATCTACTCGTCAAAGGAGATCAACGAATTCATCGATACGGCGACGGATGAGGAGATTCTGGAGATTGCCAAGCGATTAGGCGAAGGGATTCACATGGCTGTTCCCGTCTTCGATGGTGCCTCGGAGAATGAAATAAAGGAGCTTTTAAAGGAAGCAGGGCTTCCCGTAGAGGGTCAAATGACCCTCTACGATGGGCGCACTGGGGAGTCTTTTGATCAGAAGATAACCGTCGGATACATGTACCTCCTCAAGCTTCATCACTTGGTGGATGATAAAATCCACGCGCGATCCATCGGCCCGTATTCATTGGTCACCCAGCAACCCTTGGGCGGAAAAGCTCAATTCGGCGGCCAACGATTGGGTGAGATGGAGGTGTGGGCCTTAGAGGCATACGGGGCTGCCCATTCGCTGCAGGAATTCCTCACAGTAAAATCCGATGATGTGGCCGGAAGGACGAGGACATACGAGGCCATTGTCAAAGGTGAGAACATTATGGAACCCGGACTTCCCGAATCCTTCAATGTCCTGGTAAAGGAATTGCAAAGCCTTTGCCTGGATGTGGAACTCATAGAGGATAAGGGAACGACGAAATAGGGAGGATAATTTGGAAGACTATCTCAATTTCTTCGAAAAACCGAAGGGTCCCTTGAGTTTCAACGCTATCCGTATTTCCATCGCATCCCCGGAGAAGATTAAATCATGGTCCTATGGAGAGGTGAAAAAACCGGAAACGATTAACTACAGGACTTTTAAACCGGAAAAGGACGGTCTCTTTTGTGCGAAGATATTCGGGCCCGTTAAGGACTATGAGTGCAATTGTGGAAAGTACAAGCGGATGAAGCACCGGGGAATCGTTTGTGAAAAATGTGGGGTCGAGGTCATTCAGTCGAAGGTAAGAAGGGAGCGAATGGGACACATCAGGCTGGCCAGCCCGGTAGCCCATATTTGGTTTTTGAAGAGTATTCCGAGCAAGATCGGCACCCTGTTGGACCTCACTCTGAAGGAGTTAGAGCGCGTCTTATACTTCGAGGCCTACATCGTCATCGACCCCAAAGATACCCCGCTCAAGCGGGGCGAACTTCTCACCGAGGAGAAATATCGAGAGGCACGGGAGAAGCATGGGGATATTTTCGTAGCCGGTCAGGGGGCTGAGGCCATCAGGGAGATGTTGAGGAACACCTTTATCAACGAGCTTTCGGTGACGCTCCGTGTAGAAATGAAGGAGACTACATCCGAGGCCAAGAAGAGAAAACTGGGCAAGAGGCTGCGGGTCGTCGAGGCGTTCAAGGATTCCAAGAACAAGCCCGAATGGATGATCATGGAGATCATACCGATAATCCCGCCAGACCTAAGGCCCCTCGTTCCCCTAGACGGTGGGAGATTCGCGACTTCCGACCTCAACGACCTCTATCGGAGGGTGATCAATCGAAATAACCGGCTCAAGAGATTGCTGGAACTGAGTGCCCCTGAGATCATCATTCGAAACGAGAAACGGATGCTCCAAGAGGCCGTTGATGCCCTCTTCGACAACGGCAAGAGGGGGAGGACCATCATCGGCCCCAATAAGAAGCCGCTGAAATCGTTGAGCGATATGCTGAGGGGCAAGCAAGGGCGATTCCGACAGAACCTCCTCGGCAAAAGGGTTGATTACTCCGGGAGGTCCGTCATTGTGGTAGGGCCTGAACTGAAACTCCACCAGTGTGGGATTCCGAAAAAGATGGCCCTGGAACTCTTCAAACCCTTTATCTATAACAGGTTGGAGGAAAAGGGGTATGTAACCGCTATCAAAAGCGCGAAGAAAATGGTGGAAAAGGAGCGGCCCGAAGTATGGGATATCCTCGACGAGGTAATTCGGGAGCACCCGGTATTGCTGAATCGTGCCCCGACATTGCATCGGTTGGGAATCCAAGCCTTTGAACCCGTGCTGATTGAGGGAAAGGCCATTCAACTGCATCCCCTGGTCTGCGCGGCCTTTAACGCCGACTTCGACGGGGATCAGATGGCTGTCCACATTCCCCTTTCGGTGGAATCCCAGGCGGAGGCACGGATCCTGATGATGTCCACCAACAATATCCTCTCCCCAGCGCATGGTAAGCCCATTATCGTTCCGACCCAAGATATCGTCTTGGGGATTTACTATATGACTCGAGAAACACCGATGGCGAAGGGGGAGGGGAAGATCTTCTCCAACGGTGAGGAAGTCAGGATTGCCCACGATGCCGATGAAGTAGATCTCCACGCCATTATCCAGGTGAGGATTGAGGGGAAATTGGTCAAAACCACCGTCGGCCGCGTGCTCCTCAGCGAGATAGTTCCAGAGGAAATCCCTTTCGAATTGATCAACCACGAGATGAAGAAGGATAAATTGGCCGCCTTAATCGATTACTCATACCGACACGCTGGGGAAAAGAAGACGGTGATTCTGGCAGATCGCTTAAAGGATTTGGGATATAGATACGCGACGCTGGCGGGAGTCTCCATCTCTATCGATGACATGTTGATTCCCAGCGATAAGGATAGGCTCTTGGCCGAGGCCAACGAGGAGATCCAGGTCATTCGGGATCAGTATACTGAGGGGCTCATCACCGATGGCGAGCGTTATAATAAGGTCATCGATATATGGGCCCAGGTGACGGAGAATATCGCCGACGAAATGCTCAAGGAACTGGGGTCGCGAAAGACCACCGATAAGGACGGGAATGAAAGGACGGTCGAAAGCTTCAACCCCATCTTCATGATGGCCGATTCCGGGGCGAGGGGAAGCGCCCAGCAGATTCGCCAGCTTGCGGGAATGAGGGGATTGATGGCCAAACCATCGGGGGAGATCATCGAGACTCCCATTACGGCGAATTTCCGCGAGGGATTAACCGTCCTCCAATACTTTATCTCGACCCACGGCGCCAGGAAGGGATTGGCCGATACCGCTTTAAAGACGGCCAATTCGGGCTACCTCACCAGGAGGTTGGTGGACGTTGCTCAGGATGTGGTGATAACCGAATACGATTGCGGGACCTTGGACGGCATAGATGTGAGCTCCCTTATTGAGGGTGGGGAGATTATAGAACCTATGGGAGAGAGGATTCTGGGCAGGGTGGCCCTGGAGGATATCACGGATCCATTCACGGGTGAAGTTATCGTTAAGGCAAACGAGGAGATAGATGAGAACGCCTGCGACAGGATTGTCGATGTGGGCATTGAAAAGGTGAAGATTCGGTCGGTTCTCACCTGTAAATCCAAGAGGGGCGTCTGCGTGTCCTGCTACGGAAGGGACTTGGCCAGGGGAAGTTTGGTCGGTACTGGGGAGGCCATTGGAATCATCGCCGCCCAATCCATTGGCGAACCGGGGACCCAATTGACCATGAGGACATTTCACATTGGAGGGACCGCTAGCCGAAGGGCGGAGCAGACGGCCTTGGAATCGAGGATTGACGGGACCGTTCGGTTCATCAATATTAAGACTGTCCGTAATCGAGATGGGGATCTCATCGTAATGAATAGAAACGGTGAGATTGCCATCGTCGATCAGGAAGGCCGGGAGCGAAGGCGATATTTAATCATTTACGGTGCCAAGCTCAAGGTGGAAGATGGGCAGAAGATTTCGGAAGGGGATTTATTGGCCGAATGGGACCCCTATGCCATCCCCGTGCTCACGGAGGTCGCGGGAAAGGTGAAGTTCGGCGATATCAACGAGGGCGTGACCATGCAGGAACAGGTAGATGAGTTTACCGGTCTCTCCAGGAAGGTTATCGTCGAATCCAAGGACCCAGAGTTGAGGCCTCGTATTTCCATCAAGGATGAGAAGGGGAGGACGTTGAATCTCCCCAGTTCAAGCTCACAGGCGCGCTATCTCCTCCCCGTCGGAGCGAACATTTTCGTCTCCGAGGGAGATATGGTCGAGGCTGGGGATATCATCGTTAAGATTTCGAGGGAAACGACCAAAACCAAGGATATCACGGGTGGGTTGCCCAGGGTGGCCGAGTTATTCGAGGCCAGACGGCCCAAGGAATTCGCCATGATCAGCGAGATCGATGGAGTCGTTACCTTTGGCAGGGATACCAAGGGGAAGAGGAAGGTCGTCATCACCCCGGAGGTGGGCGAGCCCAAGGAGTACAGCGTCCCCCGGGGAAAGCATATCAGTGTACATGAGGGGGACTTCGTTAAGGCGGGTGAGGCTTTAATGGACGGTCCGTCGAATCCCCATGATATATTGAGGGTTCTTGGCACGTATGAACTGGCTAAATACCTGGTGGATGAAATCCAAGAAGTGTACAAACTTCAAGGGGTGAGAATCAATGACAAACACATTGAGGTCATCGTCCGCCAGATGCTCAAAAGGGTTCGCATTACTGAGGTCGGGGATACCAACTTCTTGGTGGATGACCAGGTTGAAAAATATGTCTTCGAGGAGGAGAACGAGAGGGTCTTAAGAGAAGGGGGAAAACCAGCTACCGCGGCTCCGCTCTTTCTCGGTATAACCAAGGCCTCCCTGATCACCGATAGTTTCATTTCCGCCGCCTCTTTCCAGGAAACGACAAAGGTCCTCACCCAGGCAGCCATAGCGGGTAAGGTTGACCATCTCCTCGGGTTGAAAGAGAATGTTATCATGGGAAGGCTCATCCCGGCGGGAACCGGACTACCCCAGTTCAAGAAATTGCAGCTCCACGTTGAATATCCGGAGGGTGAGGAGACGATGGTCCAAGAGGGATACTAGGACCGCTACTTAACAACCTTGAGCTTTTCCTTGGCGATCTTCGCCTGCTCTGAGCGCGGGTAGTCCTTTGTAATCCTTGTCAAAAGAGACCTGGCGAAGGTTTTGTCTCCCAATTCAAGCCAGCACAGTGCTTGTTTGAGCAAGGCCGAAGGAACTTTGGTGCCTTTGGGATACTTCTTGATCACGTCATCATAGGCGATAATGGCCTTCTCATAATTCTTTTCCGAATAGTAACATTCCCCGATCCAAAATTGGGCGTTATCGGATAGGTCGCTCTTGGGATAGACGGCCAAGAAGGCCCTGAATTGCTCCCTGGCAGCGGAAAATTCCTTTCTCTCGTACGTTTGCATAGCATTCTTGTAAAGGGCGTCCATGGCCTGCCGTGATGGAGCTACTCCCGTCGGAGGAGGTTCTGCCTTTGGTTGGGCCTTGGAGGCCTTTGCAACCTCATCGAGCTTGATCTCCATTTCCTTTCGGAGCTTATCCATTTCCACCTGGACCTTATTGATCCGTTCCTCCAGCGCGTTCAGCCGGGTCTCAAAATCCCCCCTGAATGTAGTCAATTCCTGCTGGGGTCGCTGGAGGTATTCCCTATTTTCATCCACGGCATTTTTCAGGATTTGGATTTCCCGCTGCAGCGGCTCCAGCATGAAGTCGAAGTCTGCCTGGCTCTTTCGAATTGTCATGGAGGACTCCGACCTCAACTGCTTCAATTCCTTCTGAACGTCGATCAGTTGCCTATAGAGGGAATCGATATCCTGTCGCAAGTAGGCTATCTCGCCAGTGGTAGCACATCCACAGAGGATGGCAAGAAGGACTATCAGAAAAGCCCGCGGAAAGGCATTCGTAGCCATCGTAATTATCCCTTTCGTATGGAGAGGCATCCCATGGGCTGGGTGCCGAGGGCGATCTTACCTCGAAAGTATGATGAAGTGGGCCCTTCGGTTTTGAGCCCAGGCCTCCTCGTTGTGTTTCGGGTCCAGGGGCATCTCCTCCCCGTAGCTGATGCTTGTCATTCTGTCCTCCGAAACCCCTAATGACAAGAGATACTGCTTGGTGGTGTTGGCCCTCCTTTCCCCCAAGGCCAAATTATACTCGACGGTCCCCCGCTCATCACAGTGGCCTTCGACCTGGATCTTTGCCCGGGGGTTTTTGAGGAGGAGCTCCGCATTTTGTGCGAGGATCTCCCGTGCCTTGGGCGTGAGATCATATCGGTCGAAGCCGAAATGAATGTCCTTTAAGAGCGATGATTCCAGGAATTCCCCCTCGATTCCCGGATATTTCTTCCTTTCCAAACTCGCCTGTAAGGACTTTTCCTCGACGCCGGCCCTTTCTGCTCCCTCACCAGGTTTCCCCCAGGCCTGTTCCCCTGCCTTTCCCGTAACCACGGGTTCCTCTTTCACGGCCCTCTTGGCGCAGCTCACCATTACCATGAGGGAAATGATAACTCCTAGGACGACAAACCATTTCTTCGCCATAACGGACCTCCTTTTTGGGTTTTATCCTCATCGATCCATACGGGGGGACCACGTTGGGCTCGATTCCTTGCCCTTGGTTGCGGTTAGTCTCCGTTGGTTGGCACCATTGGCATTCATAACATAGATACGGGATGGGCCTTCCCCTGTTGAGCTGAAGGCGATATAACGGCCATCGGGCGACCAGATAGGGCTCTCGTTGTTTCCGGAGCTTTCGGTTAGCCTTCGAACATCAGTTCCATCGGGGTTAACGGTGAAGATCTCGAAACGTCCGTCCATGCGGCCGCAGTATGCGATTTTATCCCCTTTTGGCGACCAGGAGGGACAGGCATTATACGAGCCGAAGAAGGTAAGCCTCTTCACATTCCCCCCGTTCACATCCGTGGTATAGACCTGGGGTGAACCAGCTCGATCCGAGACAAAGGCAATCTTTCTGCCATCGGGCGACCAGGTCGGGGAGGCCTCGCTGCTCCAGCTCTTGGTTACCCTCTTGGGGCGGGTTCCATCGCGGTTCATGATGAAAATCTCAGAATTTCCCTCCTTCCGCATCATCAGGGCCATTCTGCTCCCATCGGGGGACCAGGCCGGGGCAGCATTGAGTCCGGGGTTTGTTGATAACTGAATCTGGACCGATCTCGTGAGATCGAACAGGTAGAGATCCGGGTTCCTCTTGATGTAGGAGGTGAAGGCAATGAGCCTACCATCGGGCGACCACGCCGGTGATAGGTTGATGGATCCGTTTCTGGTAATCTGTCTCAGGTCGTGTCCGTCGAAGTCGACGACGTAGATCTCCTTGTTTCCCGACATGGTCGATACGAAGGCGATCTTGGTGTCGAAAATCCCCCTTTCCCCCGTTATCCAATAGGTGATTTCATTGCTCATGCGGTGAACTATGTTCCTGAGGCTCTTGACGCTTCCCTCATATTTTTTACCGATGAGAAAGGCTTTCTCCACTAGGTCAAAGAGCCGAAACTCAATGGCAAGCTGCTCGCCCTTTGAGGCGTATCCACCGATGACCAGAGCCTCTGCCCTGCTCGTTGACCAGCTCCCATAGTTGGGGGGATCAGCGAGGGCATCGGGGTCCTGGGGGAACTCATTTCGTGGGATTATCTCAAAGAATCCGGAGATTGTCAAATCATTGGCGAGGATATCCATGATCTTTCGATCCAAGTCGGGCCGAGACCTTCCGATATCCCTCAATGGGGCTATGGCGATGGGAAGTGGTTGCAGTTCAGGTGCCTCGATATCGATATAGACCCTGGCACGGCTCACCTCTGCCGGAATGAGCGTGCATGTCAAACACATCAAAATGCACATTATTTTAAGGTATATCGGCATGTTACTTTACCGCGAGGCTACTCTGGATGAAACCGAATCCCTATTTCCAGGAAATCCTCACCCAACTCTTGCGGGAAGGGAGGGAGCGGATTAGCCTTTTTGATCGCCCGCATGGCGGATTCGTCGTATGCAAGGCTCCCCGATTTCTTCTCAAACCAGCTCTCCACAATTCCACCGTCCCGTTGAACCTTGATGACGATAACGGTTTCCAGGTCCTCGCTTTCCTCCAGGAGACTGGGTGAGAGGATCCATTCCTCCTTTATTCTCTGCCATATGGTATTATAGTAGGTCCTGAGTTTCAGATCAATGACGGCTCTCGACGGCTTCGGGGCGACTTGGGCAACCTCCTCCTTCACCTCCGGTTTTTTCTCCTCTTTGGCCTCCGGTTTTTCCTCAGCCTCCGCTTTCTTACGGAGTTCCTCTATGGCCGATTCAATCTTTCTCTGAATACGTTTTTCCGATATTACGTCCTTCCTCACGGGTTTTTTCTTGGGGAGGACCTCTTTCTTGGATTCGGTTTTTTTCACGGTTATCGGTTTTTCCTTTGGCTTCTCAGGAGGTTTTTGAACCGGTTTCTTCGTAACCTCCGTTCTTGGCTGAGGAGCCTCTGGTTTTTGGGCCGCTTGGGTAACGAGGGTCACATGGTAGACGGGAACGTGAATTTTTCTGGGGGAAAGCCAGGGCATAAGCGTCAGCAGCGTGAGCACGGCCGCATGGATACAAACCGAGACGATGAGCATGATAGTGATGGGTTTCATGCCCGGCTTTTTGCCGGCTTTGCTAAGGTTTTTTTCAGTCAAGGGATACCGAAATTGGTCAAAAGGAGAACAAAAATGAGGGGGATTATCCCCACGCATCCCCCAAAACTATATTAGGGGGTTTTTTGCATAAATGCAAGGGGAGGTGTCCCGGAGTTTCCTGATTTTTATTGGTAGAATTTCCCTAACCTTTTGATTTCATAACAGATCCTGTTTTCTCAAGAGAACACCATTGTCCCTTCACTTCAGTGCTCGTGATGTGACCCGAGACCTTCGGAAAAGTCGCTCCTCGCCGCTCAACCATATTTTTTCGACCATTCCAGCGTTTGCGCCATCTTCAACCCAGAACTGGGTTTGCACGCGCTCGGGTCACCTAGGAGTGGTTCTCGAAAAAATATATATTCGCGCTCAGAGCTCCTTTTCCGAATTCCCAGGTATCTAGATTCTGCTCATGAACAACGGTGTTCTCGACAAAAATTGAGGAAACTCCGAGAAGTGTCTCTGGGCAAAAATGCCACTCAGAGCTGGAAATCAAGGGGGGAGGCGGAAAACTGGGCAGAGATTAGCTTTAGAGCATGATGGCATATTAATTGCTAACTTCATTTCTTAGCTTCATCAATCTCCCGCATATAAGGAGGAAGGTTTGGACATAAGAAAACTCCAACATTTAAGGGATAAGCAGTTGGTCGAATTAAGGGATCGGATTACCGCTTTTTTAGAATTGACGGAACGGACTTCCTTCATGTGCGAGCCGGATAAAAAAAACTGTCTCGATATCGATTGCCCGTTCAGGCTGGAGAAAAACGGGCACCGTCACTACCTGTGCCTCCAAATCGAAGATTTAATGTACACTCTCGATAGTTGAGTCAATCATCGCCCCGTTACACAAACTCATGCTCAGCAGCCCGAATTCCGTCCCTACGTGGATCGCGGAATTCCCCGTAATTCGGCGCGAGCACTTCGGGGTTTGCCAGCCTCTGCCCCGCCATTCGAGCCATCAGAATATCTTCATGAAAAGGCGCCTCAGCAAAATATTTTCTTTGTTGAGGAGGGGAAAAACAGTAAAATGGTTCACTGAAAGAAATCCGAGTCGAGGAAGGCCTTATGGAGAAGACTCTGAATAACTTGGATATCATGACTTCCCGTCAACTTTTGGATTTGCGAAAAAGCCTGGAAAAAGCGCGGGATGATAAACTGACGGAGCTGAAACGGGTTGAGGCCGAGTTAAAAGCCATCGTCGAAAGGCTGAGAAGAGTCCAATCAGCCTATTATGCAGCGCTTCAAAGGGAAGAGGCATGCTCGGGAACGAAATAGGGATGGACATTACGGCCGAGGAGGGAGGGCCTGAGAAGGATTCATATTTATGTTGTTCCCCTTTTGCCTTTTTGGTATAAGGTAAATGCCCAATTATCGGCTTTGCGACTGAAAATGGGTTTCTGAAGAACACGAGAAACGGGCACGGATCACGAATTCTCTTAAACCCCTTCAATCCGGGTAAATATGCTCGCCAAGGTCTTGAGCAGCGCCGTCTTCGGCATCGACGCTTATACGGTGGAGGTGGAAGTTGACATTGCCGCGGGGCTTCCGGCATTTTCCACCGTGGGCCTCCCCGACGTTGCGATCAGGGAGAGCAAGGACAGGGTCAAGGCGGCTATCAAGAACTGTGGTTACGAATTTCCCTCGCGGCGTATCACCGTCAATCTGGCCCCGGCGGATATTCGAAAGGAAGGGGCGGCTTTCGACCTTCCCATCGCCGTGGGGATTTTGGCCGCCACCGATCTCGTGAGAAAGGATAAACTGGGGGCGTTTTTCATCCTGGGTGAGCTGTCGCTGAATGGCGATGTAAAGCCCATACGGGGGACCCTTCCCGTTTCGGTTGCCGCCAGAGATTCAGGCCTTCGCGGGCTCATCATCCCCGAGGGGAACGCAAAGGAGGCCGCGGTAGTCAAGGGGGTCGAGGTGCTGGCCGTCAAGAACCTGTTTGAGGTGGTGGATTTCCTCAACGGGGACCGGGAGATTCAGCCCACCGGGGTCGATCTGGAGGAGATCTTCTCAGAAGAGGTGAGCTACCCCGTTGATTTCAACGAGGTGAAGGGGCAGGAGCACGTCAAGCGGTGCCTAGAGGTGGCGGCAGCGGGTGGGCACAACGTGATCATGATCGGCCCCCCCGGTTCCGGGAAAACCATGTTGGCACGCAGGGTGCCCGCGATTTTGCCGGATATGAATTTCGAGGAGAGCCTGGAGACGACGAAAATTCATAGCGTTGTGGGGCTCCTGCCGAGCCATAGCGCCCTCGTGGTCCGGCGACCCTTTCGCTCTCCTCACCACACCATTTCCGACGCAGGGCTGATCGGAGGAGGAGGGATTCCAAAGCCCGGAGAGGTGAGCCTGGCTCATAACGGGGTCTTATTCCTGGATGAACTCCCTGAATTTAAAAAGAACCTTCTTGAGATGCTACGCCAACCCCTTGAGGACGGGAAAGTGACCATCGCTCGGGCGGCCACTTCATTGACGTATCCGGCCGATTTTATGTTGGTAACGGCGATGAATCCCTGTCCCTGCGGGTATTATGGGGATCCAACTCATGAGTGCGCGTGCACTATCCCTCAAGTCCAACGGTATCGCTCCAAGATCTCCGGCCCGCTGATTGACCGGATCGATATCCATATCGAGGTGCCAGCAGTCAAGTACAGGGATTTAACCGCCAGGGACTCCGGCGAGCCGTCCAGGGTATTGAAGGAACGAATCAATAGGGCCCGAAAGATTCAATCGGATCGGTTCCGTGGGTTGAAGATCCATTGTAACGCCCAGATGACCAATCGGCACATCAAGAGATTTTGTTCCATTGACGATGCGAGCCAGAGGCTTCTGGAAATGGCCATTGATAAACTAGGCTTAAGCGCCCGGGCGTATACCCGAATCTTGAAGGTGGCTCGGACCATTGCCGATCTAGCTGGAGAGGAACAGATGAGCTCAGCCCATATCTCAGAGGCCATTCAGTATCGTAGCCTGGACCGAAACCTCTTGTATTGAGATTTTTCGTGTTTCCTCCCTGAGAAAATCCATCATAGGAGAAGTCCCTCAAGACGAAATCCCGCCAAAAATTCCCTTTTATTTTCAAAACTTATAACGTCAATTCATGCCTTAAATCACCGCTTTGGCATCGAAATTGTAAATAGACTCAGGTAATTCCTGGGGGCGGGAATGGATCTCCGAAGGTCTTCTGAGGAGATTCGGCCGGCCCTTTTATTTTTATGCTGTATGTAAGTTACTTAAATTATTTCATTATTTAACATCTCTTATTTGTCTATATCCTCTAATAACGTAACGAAATATAACAGGAAATTCGTAATGGGAAACAGCAATAAAAACAAGAAAAATCGCGGAAGGCCGCGGATGGGTGGACAAAAGCAGAAGGCTACGGGTTTTTTCCTCTATCCAGAAACACACGAAAAACTAACGATATTATCTAAAAAAACGCGAATATCAAAGGCAGCTTTCGTAAGAGAAGCATTAGACGACTTATTCATGAAATATGACAATATTTTGAATAATATCGAGGGAGAGGGCATCATTTTAAAGAATTCAGGGGTAGACTGATCGGTAGGATTTCAGGGCTCTAGATAGCGGAAAAAATGTCAGAGGCTATGAAAAAAGTTCAGATCCGAAGTCAATCGAACGGGGGGAGCGCATAATGACCTGGTTTAGCGAAAATTGCTGGTATGTCGTGCAGACAAAGCCCAGAAATGAAGGGAGGGTTCAGTTTCATTTGGAGAGGGAAGGGATTGAGACATTAAATCCTCTTATGGAGACATATAGCTCGAAAGGGGGTAAATCAACGACGCTGAAGCCCCTTTTCCCTAATTACATCTTCGCCCGGTTTATTCTCGAGAGGGATTATCCCAAGGTGAAGTGGGCAAGGGGCGTCAATAAGGTCGTTGGAAGAGGGCGGGAACCGATGCCCATCAGCGAAGTGGTCGTAAGTGAGATAAAGAGCAGGATTGACGACGACTGCGTGGTCAAGCGGGCTTACGACCTGAACCCTCATGACACGGTGAAGATCAAAGAGGGCCCCTTAAAGGATCTCATAGGGATCTTCGATCGTTGGATGTCAAAGGAAGGTCGTATTCGGGTTCTGTTGAGCCTGATAGGGTACCAGACCAGCGTTCAGCTTCACTACTCCCAGGTGGAAAAGGTCTGGATGTAGGGGCTGGAGAGTTCACAGCATCAACGCAATAGCAGTTTGGTGAACTCAAAACATCACAAGCAATTTTCTTTGTGGGGTACTCAGGTACCCTGGACGGCGGCAGCCTATCCATTTATAGGGTGATATGGTGAAGAAAAGAGCATTAATAACAGGTGTTACAGGTCAAGATGGTTCCTACTTGGCCGAATTCCTCCTCGAGAAGGGCTATAGAGTATTCGGCCTTGTCCGTAGAAGTAGTTCTCCAAACTACGAGAGAATAGAGCACATTAGGGATAAACTCGAATTGATTCAGGGGGATTTACTGGATCAAAATTCACTCATTGAAGCCATTCAATATGCCAAGCCAGACGAAGTTTATAATCTCGGCGCCCAAAGTTTCGTTCCCACCTCGTGGAATCAACCTGTGTTAACAGGTGAGTTTACCGCTTTAGGGGTAACGAGAATTCTGGAGGCTATTCGGGTAGTAAATCCAAAGATTAAGCTTTATCAGGCCTCAAGCAGCGAGATGTTTGGTGCAGTGCAAGAAGTGCCTCAAAATGAGAAAACTCCATTTTATCCAAAGAGTCCTTATGGGGTGGCGAAAGTCTACGGGCACTATATCACCGTAAATTATCGCGAAAGCTATGGCTTATTTGCTTGTTCCGGAATCCTCTTCAACCATGAGTCGCCCCGGCGTGGGTTGGAGTTCGTAACCCGCAAAGTCTCCCACGGCGCAGCAAAGATAAAGTTAGGACTGCAAAGAGAGTTAAGAATGGGCAACCTAGATTCCCAGCGAGATTGGGGATATGCCAAAGAATATGTTGAGGCGATGTGGTTAATGCTTCAGCGGGATGAACCAGGGGATTTTGTTGTTGCAACAGGAAAGGCGCATACGGTGAGAAAATTGTTACAAATCGCCTTCAGTTGTGTGGGGTTACATTGGGAAGACCACATTGTGATCGATGAAAATTTAATCAGGCCGGCGGAGGTCAATCGATTATTGGGCGATGCATCCAAGGCGAGAGCGAAGCTAGGTTGGAGCCCTAAGGTAAGTTTTGAAGAACTGATTATGATGATGGTTGAAGCTGATTTAAAAAAACTAAAGGATTTCAATTATGTTAATGGGGAATATATGCGGAGTGAGGCCTTTTATTTTTAGTATTCGATAACTATGGATGGATGTAAAAATTAAAAAGGAAGATCTTTGGAATTCGTTGAACGAATACATATTCTAGCAATCAAGCTTCGTGAGAATGGCCTAAAGCAGATTCTTATTTCGATGAGGCCCAAACAGTGGACGAAGAACATGATCCTGTTTGCACCCTTGATCTTTTCCCAAAATCTATTCCATAATCAAAATTTCTTAACAGTTCTGGAGGCCTTTATTCTTTTTACTCTTCTTAGTGGGAGTGTTTATATCTTCAACGATCTCATCGATATTGAAAAGGACAGGTGCCATCCAAAGAAATCTCTAAGACCATTAGCCTCGGGAAAACTAAAGCCCACGAATGCAATCCTTGCTTCAATTATTCTGGCCGTGACAAGCCTGGTTTTTTCCTTCTTTCTGAACATCCGTTTTGGCATGGTTGCTCTCTGTTATCTCATCCTCCAACTGGCATACACTTTTTCATTAAAGCATATTATCATCTTGGATGTTTTTTCCATCGCAGCGGGATTTGTCTTGAGGGTCCTTGCTGGTGCGGTGGTTATTGATATCCCCGTGTCGACATGGCTTCTCGTCTGCACGATGCTTTTGGCTTTATTTTTAAGCTTTTGCAAAAGGAGGCATGAGCTTGTCAATCTGGAGGAAGAAGCGGTCAATCATAGAAAGAGCCTTAAAGAGTATAGCCCTTACCTTCTCGATCAGATGATAGCTGTAGTGACGGCTTCAACCCTTATTTCGTATGCGCTGTATACCATGTCTGCAGAGACAGTACAAAAATTCGGAACGACAAATCTAAAATACACCATTCCCTTGGTCTTATTCGGCATCTTTCGCTATCTTTACCTCATCCATCAAAAAGACGGAGGAGGAAACCCTGAAAGCGTTATACTTAAAGATAAACCTATGACACTAAATGTAACAATTTATGTATTGATAATTGTCCTAATCCTATATTGGTAAGAATTTGTGGCCTGCCTTATGTAGTTGAAAATTTTTTGGTAGGATAGATGAATGAAAGTTTCCTCAAGAGGAAAACCCCCGCTGCACAATGAACGAAATAGAATCCTTGCCCTTAAGATAGCCTTTTTACTTGTAATATTGGGTTTCCTTGTTTTCCAATCATCAATCCCTCCAATAGAAATCGATGATGCCTTTACAAGTTTCCGATATGCCCGCAATTTCGCTTGTGGCAAGGGATTGGTGTTTAACTTGGACGAGCGGGTTGAGGGATACTCGAATTTTCTCTGGGTGATACTATTAAGCATGGGTTTGAAAATTGGATTTGAGATATCTTTATTTGCGAAATGGACGGGAGTTGTATTTACTCTTTTGTCGATCTTATTTTCTATATTGGTGCTAAGAAGGAATAACACCAGGCCTGTTGCCTATTTATGGGGCGAAGCATTCGCCCTCTCCATCCTCACATTGAGTTTTCCTTCTACTTTATACTGGGCGTCTGGAACTCTTGAAACCCCCCTTTTCATGTTTTCACTAATCGTGGCGGTTTGGGCCGTGACATTGAATAGCGAAGGGTACTTAACATGGTTAGTCAAAGGGCTTACAATGGCTTTGCCTTCCTTTGTGAGATTTGATGGAATCATTTTCACCGCAATTTTGGTTTCGTATCTACTGGTGCATTACAGACGGAAAGCCCTTGGCCGTGAGGTAATGTCACAAATAGTTCTGTGCGTGGTTTTGGTAGGATTTTATCACATTTGGCGTACAGGTTATTATGAAAGCTTCTTGCCCAATACCGTTACCGTGAAAGGGAGTACAGGATTCTGGAGGTTACTGCGTGGCGGTGTAAGCTACATGGTCGATTTTGTAACGGTAAATAATATTCCGGTGTTTTTTATCCCGGTTTTGTTTGTTTGGAAACTCAGGTTGGGTTTTTCAAGGGCGGAGCAGTTGCTTATCCGTTTCGTCTTCATTTACAGCGGATTTATCGTGGGGGTAAGGGGGGATTGTATGGTGGGGCATCGCTATGCGACTGCATTGATCCCCTTGATTGTTCTCTTGGGAATCTCAGCAACTGGAACTATCCACAGTAGGTTTTCAGCTCATATTCAGCCTAGATTCTATGTACTGTTTCTCATGATCCCGATGATATTGGCTCCGATTCACGTTTTGGGTTATTACTCGAGGGATTTTCACAAGAGGTATAAATGGACTTATGGAAGAGACTATCGTATTGTTGCTGAATACTTAATCAAGAACAATTTAGGGAATACATCTTTGGCTATTGGTGAGCCTGGAATATCCGGCTATTTTTTCCCTGGTAAGATTATTGATACTTGGGGGCTTACAGATAAGGCAATAGCGCTTATCAAAAAAAAGCACAAAATTCCAATCACTTCTATCATTTTTGGTGATGATGCTGTGCCAGAAAATAGAGGGAATGCCAAGAAAGAAATAGCGGAATATATTTTATTACAAAGGCCTACCGCGATCTATGGTCTTCCTTACGGACTTAGTAAGGATAGGCTGGAGAAATTTGGATATAAAGAAGTAATAATAGAAGGAGTAAAATATCCATTACTAATTAATTTTTCAAAGCAAAATTGATAACACATTAAATACATATGACAAGTCGAGTAGCAATATTAAAAACGATGCCTGAGACAGTGCTCAATGATTATGGGAGATTATTGCATCTAGCGAATTATGAAGAATATTTATTAAAGGCAAACCATACCGCTTTAAAGATCAATATCTCCTGGCACCACTTCTATCCTGCCTGTTCCACTACACCCTGGCAGTTGGAAGGAGTTATCAAAGCACTATTGGCTGATGGCTACAAGAAGGAACTGATTCACGCCTGCCATAATCGAACGGTCGTAGTTAGCGCCAAAAAGGGTGAGATAGCTAATAAGCACAAGCCCATTATAGAGCGATATGGACTCAGAAACATTCACCTCTACGAGGGTGAGGAATGGGTTATCTATGAGCCCAAGGGAAAGATGCTTGTCCTCCCGGAGATTTTTCCGGAGGGTATAAAGATTCCAAAGCGGATGATTGGGGAAAACATAATCCACCTTCCAACGATGAAGACCCACGTCTTCACGACGATGACGGGTGCGATGAAAAATGCTTTCGGGGGTTTGCTCCACGAGAAAAGACACTGGACTCATTCCGTTATCCATGAGACATTGGTCGACCTTTTAACCATTCAGAAGGAGATTCATTCGGGCATTTTCGCGGTGATGGATGGGACCTTTGCTGGTGATGGTCCGGGTCCCAGGTGTATGGTCCCGCATGTAAAAAATTATATTTTGGCCAGCGGTGACCCAGTGGCCATTGATGCTGTGGCGGCCAAGATAATGGGATTTGATCCGATGTCCATCAAATTTATTAGACTTGCTCACGAGGCTGGTTTGGGATGCGGCGATCTAATGGAAATCGAGATCGTTGGGGAAGATGTGTCCGATGTCAATTTTGGATTCAGGGCGAATGAAAACACTTTTGCCTCCCAAGGCCAAAAATTGATCTATTGGGGAGCTTTAAAACCACTCGAGAAGTTGCTTCTCAGAACCATTATTACCCCTTGGTCTTATCTGGCTTCCAGAGCTTATCATGATTGGTACTGGTATCCTTTCATAGGCAAAAGGCGGGTCAGAAAAGCAATGAAAACAGGATGGGGAAGGCTTTTCGAAGGGTACGGATGACTTGATTGAGGTGGAGAAGACAGTTTGGAAGGAAACATATTGATGAATACATATGCAATGCTTGGATTGGCTATTATTTTCAATGCCTTGGCCAATGTCTTAATGAAAATGGGCATGATGAGGGTTGACAATAATACTAACATTTTTTCCATGGCCTCCAAATCCTTTGCCCAGCCGGCTATTCCCCTGGGGATCGTTTCCTTTATTTTGGCATTAATATGTTATTTGTATGTTCTTTCAAAACTCAATCTCAGCATTGCATATCCCATAATGACCAGCATGGGTTTTTTGGTTGTCATTTTGGCTTCCTGGGTTTTTTTGAAAGAGTCCATTACAACAATCCAGATAGTAGGGTTTGTCTTCATTATCATGGGAGTCTGGATGACGGCAAGCTGATGGATAGGCCCACCTTAACCTTAATCATAATTAAATTCACTCTTCAGATTTGACGAATTCCTCCACTAAACGAGAAAAAATTGAGATCTGCCCCAGATAAGATCATCGAATTCGGTCTCACCTTCCTGATCGTCTTTACTCCTCTTGCCTTCGGGAGCGTGTATGTATGGGCGTACAGTATCATGGAACTTATTGTGTTGTCACTGCTTATCGTTCTCGTTGTAAAAAAATACTGGATCCAGGATAAAAAGATCTCTTTTCCTCTCTTTTTCCCAATTATTGCTTTTCTGGCTTTGGTTCTTTTTCAGATGATGCCGTTTCCTCCTTCGGCGATGAAATGTCTATCCCCCAAAACATATGAGCTTTATTCTCAAACCCTTGATGGATATCCCAGGGAAAAGAGGGAGGACAGAGGTGAAAGGCAGATAATTGAAGATACACAACCTATAAGACAGAGGTTAGAGGTTGGAGGCAAGACTCTAGGAACTAAAAATACAAAGTGGTTTTTTGAAAACTGGAGAACGATTTCAGTTAATCCTTATGCCACACGGGCTGAGTTATTTAAAATTATCAGTTATTTAGGGGTCTTCCTCCTCATCATTAATTACGTTGATTCAAAACGGAAACTAATGCGTATGAGCGCCGTCATTGTTTTTAGCGGAATTGTCGTTGCGCTTTTGGGAGTAGCTCAAAAGGTTACAGAAGCCCCCAAGATCTACTGGTTTTGGGAACCACTATTTAAAAAGGATGCTTCTTTCTTTGGGCCCTTCGTTAACCCAAATCATTTTGCGGGCTATACTGAGATGGTGGTCCCGCTTTCCATTGGGCTATCCATTGTGAAATGGAGACATTTGGCAAAGAAACGATCCCGAGGTATTCGGGAATTTTTCATTACAGTCGGCAATGAAGAAGGATGTAAGCTCATCCTATTCTCTTTTTTTATTGTTTTGATGGTGGGAGCGTTATTTCTTTCGTCTTCAAGAGGTGGAATTATTAGTTTTTTGGGTTCGATGGTTTTCCTGCTCGCTATGATGATTAAGAAGGAAAAGGAAAGGCGAAATCTTACTATTCTCGTTGGGTTTTTGATTTCAATATTTTCTCTTTTAATTTGGATGGGAATAGGGCCATTGATAAAGGAATTCAGTTCCATTCAAGACATTTCTATGGATTACGATATCCAATACCGGTTTCAAAACTGGAAAGACACGAGTAAGTTGGTTCAAGATTTTCCCTTATTTGGAGCAGGATTGGCAAATTTCGCTGCAATTTTTTCCAAATATAAGACTAGTGACCTTCAATATTACTATCTCTATTTAGAAAATGATTATTTGCAACTCCTGTGTGAGATGGGAATTTTTGGCTTTGGAATCTTCTCGTGGTTTATCTTGAGCTTCTTTCGAGAACTAAGGTTAGGGCATTCAAAGTACGAGGCTAAAGAAATGGGCAGTATACAATACATTTCTCTCTATGGTTGCTTAACGGGAGTAGTTGCCATCATGGTTCACAGCTTTTGGGATTTCAATATACACATTCCCTCCAACGCACTGCTATTCAGCATCATCATGGGGTTGGCAATAGCTGGAGTTCTTATTAGACCGAGGGAATATTATAAATATCCAGGGAGGGGAACTTCGTGAAGCAAAATTTCACGATGAGAAAGGGAGTCTATTTAATGCCCATTGTTTTCCTCTTGGGGCTCCTTTTATTTATGGTGACTAAGCAATTCATGGCCGATTTTTATTGGAAAATGGCCCAACAACATGGCCAAGAACTAAACGAAATCACTGGCTATCTGCAGAAATCCATTGCTATTGACGGCAAAAATTCCTTATTTCACTTTTCCCTGGGGAGGGCATATTTACATAAGGGATTAACAGGCGTCACGAAAATAAGTGAGAAAAATCAGTGGCTAAGAAGGTCAATCGACGAATTCCATAAAGCTATTAACCTTGAGCCTGTGAACAGCGATTATCATTTTCATCTTGGCATAAGTTATGGATTGCTTGCCTATCCGGCTTCTTTCTATCGGAGGGTAGTTCAAGAATCCTTTAAACGGACTGTAATGTTGAATGCTACTGATACTCGTCATCTCTATTCCATCGGAATTTACTATCTAAATGAATATGATCGGCTAAAAAACATAACATTCAATATCATGGGATCGAGATCTCTTGATCATGAGAATCATAAGGAACACTTGAGGAACAATTACCAGCTCTATTTTAAGAAATTACTCGACGTTAATGAGGAATATTTAGGTAAAATCTTGAACAAGTGTTTTTCGGTAACTCAGAGCTATGAACATTTGAAAGCGGTTATTCGGGATACTCCATATGATCATGTATCGCTTGCTCGTTTTCTGAAAAATAGGAAAATGTGGGAGGATGCGGAACAGGAGTTTTTGGCAGCCATTAACCTGGATCCAACAGATTCGAGTCTATATTTCGATTTCGCTTACTCATATTTTGAAAGAAGAGAATTCGAGAATGCCATCAAATGGTGGCAAAAACAAAAGAGAGCAAATCCCAAGGGTAAAACGGCCTATTTGTACTTAGCTGATACCTACCAGAGGCTTAATCGATTCGATGATGCGGCAAGAGAACTGCGTACACTAACTAACCTCTATCCGGAGAATACTAGTTTTAAGATCAAATTAATTAGGGTTTTTATGGCAGCTGACCAGCTTGATGAGGCCATAAAGGAGTATCAACAATTTATAGGGAAAGATTTAAATTTTTCAAAGGAAGTTTATGATTCCCTCTGTTACCATAAACAAGGGGGAAACTATAAAGAAATAGCTAGAATTCTCAAAAAAGATCTATCATCGGCAAATCAAAGGTAAATATTATACCGGATGATCATTCGCAACAGAATGAAAATATTACAGCTTTTTGACTGGAACTCCCAGGGTAAATTAATACCCGTCATTTGCTGCTTCTTACTTTTCATCGGTTGCAATCAATCAGGTATTGATCCAGAGGTTAGAATTGGCTTGATTGTCGTCATTGCTCTCCTTTCGTTTGTCGCTATATTTATTAAGCCTGTTGTCGGAGTTTATGTAGTTGCAATCATTGCAACTATTTTTAGCCCGAAGTTTAATATCGGTTTTGCGAATTTATATTTCCACCAATGGGTTATTCTCGTTGCGGTTCTGGCGTCAATTTCAAGCGGTTTCGTTCGGGGGGATTTTCATACTGTGATAAAATCCAATCTTAACATACCTTTGATGGTATTCATAGCGTCCCTTTTACTGTCCTTGGGCCATGCGCCGAATATGACAGAAGGAATAAAGTCATTCTTATTCATTGGTGTTCTGTTTGCCTCCTTTTATCTCGTCATATTAAGCATTACTACTGTTCAACAAATAAGAAAATTTACTGTTTTGTTAATTATTGCTACATCGTTAATATGCCTTTTGAGCCTTGCACTGTTGGGTTCTGGAAGATTAGGCTCGTTGGTGCTGAGAAATCCGAACAGTTTCGGAAACTTTTTGGCATTAGTGATTCCATTTTCTGTTAGCCTGTTCGTTTTTGGAAGATTCGAAAGAGGGAACAAATTACTTATCGCATGTTCCGTCATTCTGATGTTAATCAGTTTGGTTTTGACTTTTTCAAGGAGTGCTTGGTTTGGGGTTATTGTAAGCATTTTTTGCTTGTGTGTTCTTAAACCAA
>Ga0209636_10001229_pt1 | contig 25624 bp, 23 predicted proteins | sample DeeMarSWOR152_54_FD_187464 | JGI IMG/M metagenome (GOLD analysis project Ga0209636, IMG submission 187464) | Marine sediment microbial communities from White Oak River estuary, North Carolina - WOR-1-52-54 (SPAdes) (version 2) | ecosystem: Environmental > Aquatic > Marine > Intertidal zone >...
GGGGATGCCGTACACGGCTGCGCTCGAGGAGAAAATGAAGGCATTGACTTTTGCTTCCAGAACAGCATCCAGGAGGTTCAGACTGCTGGTCAGGTTATGAGTGTAGTATTTGAGAGGATTCGTATAGGACTCTCCGACCTGAATGAGAGAAGCAAAGTGAAGGACGGCTCCTATCCCCTTTGAGCGAATGGTTTCCTTGATGGAATCCTTATCCATGAGGTCGCCTTCAACAAGTTCCCCACCGACAAGCAGTTCCTTTTTACCTGTCGAGAAATTATCGAAAACGACGACTTCGTATCCTTCTCTGAGGAGTTCTTTCACAGTGTGTGAGCCAATGTAACCGGCTCCTCCGGCCACAAGCACCTTCATGCGTGTTTCCTTTCGATGATTTTTTTGGCTATCCCTAGACCTTGCTTTTTGGTTTCAAACTCGTTATCGAGCTGACGTTGGTAGAGTTCTTTGAGGATTCGACCCATCTCGGGACCGGGAGCGATTCCCATCTTTATCAAATCTCTGCCCATGATCAGGGGCCGGATGGTTTCTTTGGTGACGTTGAGTTCCTTGAATTTTTTGAGAAGCCATCTGGCCTCCCTGTCCAATCCTGAGATCGGGATTTCTTCTCTTCCTGCGCGGTCAGCCGCATCGAGATAAACAAGAAGTTCGATTTCCCCGTTGATCTCTGCGGCCAGCCGGTTAAATGCTTTTTTGGTGACTACATCCCTGTTCTGCCACAATTCTGATGCCCGATGGTGGCACCTGATGAGGGAGAGAACTGATTTCCTCAAGTTGAATCCGTTGAAAGAAAAAATCCTCAGCCGGTTAAAGATTTTTTTTGTGATTTTCTCGCTGAGAACATCGTGACCGTTGTTGGTGATAACCATTCTGCCTTTCTTGAACTCCCATACCGCTGTTGAGGGCTTGCCCACGTCATGATAAAGGGCTGCGAGAAGAAGCGCGAGTTTTTTCTCCTGGGAGAGTTTTTTAGCGTCGGCCAGTCTTTTTGCTTGATCCACCGCGAGCTTGGTATGGTGCCAGACAGTATGGTGGCCGTATTCGTCTTTTTCAGGATGGAAGAGAGAGTCCTGGATAGAAAGAGTCAGGCTGTAGAGTTCCGGGAAGAGCTGGCGGAGAACCCCGAGCTTGAACAATCCTTCTAGGCCGACTGAAGGCAGGGGGGAGCGAAGAAGAATTTTATGAATCTCCTCATTCACCCGCTCGACACTGAGTCCGGATAGATCAATTTCTCTGGAGACACTGTAGATTTCTTTATCGATTGAGAATTCGAGGACAGAAGCGAAGCGAGCCGCCCGGAGAACTCGAAGCGGGTCATCAGGGAATGCTCTTGGATTCGTCAGCCTAATGATTTTAGCTTTGGTATCGTCCGCTCCCCCGAAGGGGTCGATCAGCGTGTTGTCCGCAAGCCTTAAAGCCATACTGTTGCAGCGAAAATCCCGTCTTTCCAGGTCTTTTTCGAGAGGAAGCTCAGGATCGGCAGAGATGACAAAATCCTTATGGCTTTTTACTCCCTTTCCCTTTGGCTTATCCGTCCTCGGCAGAGCAATATCATAAGTTTTTTTATTAAAGGTAAACTTAATTACCCCAAAGCTTTTTCCGACGAGGTCGACCTTACCGAAAGGATTGATTTTTTTTATTATGTCCTCAACACTGTGTCGGGTTATGAGAAGGTCGACCTCTTCTGTTGGTTTTCCTCTAATGCGGTCGCGCACAAATCCGCCGACAGCATAGACATCTCCACCAAAGTGCTGGATGAAGAGTTCTTTGTCGCGAAACTCAGCCTGCAATTTCTTCAATTTGACCGCCACTTATCATTGGCCTTATAGGAAAACGTTTACTCTTTCTGTATTTCCTGCTTTTTGCCCTATTATAAAAGCAGTTTCCCTCTTGATTCAAACTTTTTTTGAAGAAATTTCAAGGGTTGTTCTCTTAGGCCTGTTAGTGTATCCTGTATAATCAAGAAGAAGAAGTGGCGAAAGTGAGAAAGATCAGCTTACTCCTGGCACTCATTTGCGTACTTTCAGGCCTAGCTGCATTCAAATCTCTCAATGATGATATCAACATAACACTGAAGGAAACCAGAATCATAGACTTCAGCATGGATGGTTTGTCCTATGTTTTTTATGTGAATATAGCGAATTCTTCTTCCTCAGCCTATTACCTCTCAGGTTATGATTATCGCTTTCTCGTCAACCAGAAAGAATACTTCAGCCTTCAAAGGTCGTTGGATAAAAGAATAAAGATTGAACCAAGGAAGAGCAAGCTCCTCTCCTTTCCCATAAAGATAACATTTGTCCATCTTTTTCGACTCGTAGAGGGGATCGAGGGGGAGGAGAATCTTGAGGGAAATTGGACTGGAACCATGTCCTTTTCTGATGCCAAGAAGGACCGGGGAAGGCTTCTCTTTGATTTTTCCGGAGAATTTCCTGTCGCCAAAAGACTTGAGGTCAAATTCCTTCCTCTTCAATTGGAAGACCTGACAATCGGAGGTGCGGACACACGTTTTGAGGCGAAAGTAGTCAATCCCAATATCTTTGATGTCCTGATAGAAAGGATCAGCTATAAGTTCTATTTAAGGAACAGCCTGATCAGTGAAGAAGCAGTGAGTGGAGGGAAGACCATCGTTAGCCACGGAGAACAAACTTTCTCTTTTCCCATGCTTATAAATTTTTTTGAGGTGGGGCAGGAAGTGTACACCATACTCCAGAGTAGTTCCTCTCTCTGCCGGTTTACAGGTGAAATCGAGGTGAAGACGGAGTGGGGCAGAGTGAAAATTCCTTTTGACCAGACCGGAAGAGTCACAATTGCCAGAATTTCATGAACTGAGTTCTTCTATATCCAATGATTAGCGTGATCATCCCCACCTATAACCGAGCGTCCTGTTTAGGGGAAGCGATTCAATCTGTTCTGGACCAGGAATATTTCGTGCGAAACGGCCCCTCTTCTTTTGAGCTCTTGGTAGTTGATGACGGTTCAACCGATAGTACCAGAGATGTCGTTCACTCTTTCGGGAAAAGAACGAAATATCATTTCCAGCCGAATGGAGGAGTCAGCACCGCCAGAAATAAGGGACTTGACCTTGCCCAGGGAGATTATATTGCATTTTTGGACTCGGATGACCTCTGGGAGAAAGAAAAGATTGGCATCCAGCTGAGCTTCATGAAGGCTTTTCCTGAAGTCAGGGTGTGTACTACCGAGGAAACCTGGATCAGGCGGGGAGTTTTTGTCAATCCCAAGAAAAAACACCAGAAGTACTCAGGATGGATATTCGATAATGTTTTGTCTCTTTGCCTGTTGAGCCTCTCTTCGGCTTTGTTCAGGAAGGAAGTTTTTGAGGAAATCGGAAGGTTTGATGAAGAATTGCCCGTCTGTGAGGATTACGACCTGGGCATCCGGATTGCCGCAAAATATCCTGTCTACCTGCTTCCCAAAGCGATGATTGTAAAACGCGGAGGTCATGCAGACCAGCTTTCAAGAAAATACTGGGGAATGGACCGGTTCAGAGTGATCGCTTTAGAGAAAGCCCTGCATCTTGATCTGACACCGCGTCAAGAGGAGCTTGTCAGGCAGGAGTTAGTGAAGAAATATCATATCTTGGCTAAAGGATACGAGAAAAGAAACAAGCATGAAGAGGCGGGAGAGTGTTTAGCCCGCATAGAAAAATACAGGCCGAGAGAGCCAAATTGGGAAATGGAGGAGAAATGAGTGTTTTAAAAGTAATCCAAAAAAGGCGAAGTGTACGAAAATACAAGAAAGACCCTATTCCTGAAGATGTTCTTCAGCGAGTACTCGAGGCTGCGCGTCTGGCTCCGTCAGGGAAAAATTACCAACCCTGGAAGTTCATCGTCGTCCAGAATGAAGAGTTAAAAGAGAAGTTGGCGCGGGCATCTGCGGAGCAGTTTTTTATGGCTGAAGCCCCGATAATCATCGTGGGCTGTGGATTTCCCGATGACAGTTATTCCAGCATGGGACGTTACATGAAATCCTGGCCTGTGGATGTCACGATAGCTCTCGAGCATCTCATCCTCCAGGCCGCAGAAGAGGATTTAGGCACATGCTGGATTGGCTCTTTTGAGGAGGAGGAGGTTAAATCCATCCTGAATGTCCCTGAAAATGCCAGGGTTCTGGCTCTGACACCCCTTGGCTATCCCGATGAGACAACGCCTTATCGCGGTCGAAAAAGACTGGATGAGATTGTCTCATATGATGGGTTCTAGAGTGCAAGAAAGTGGAGGAATCAACCGGGCACCAAGGAGATCTTTTTGTTTTTATGTCAGCGGGAGAACGGCCTCCATTGCTTTTAGAGGGCCCGGGATGGAGCCTATTTTTGGCGGCATGCTTCTTTCCGCTCAGAAAGTGGCCCGGCTCATTAGCCAAAGGCACCGCAAGAAATAATTCGGATCTCTTTATTCTTTAGAACCAGTAGTTCAATCCCAGAGAGACCTGGTATCCACTCATATCAAATGCTTCGTAGCCTATAAACACCGCGTCGTCGCCTTTCTTGAAATTCCCTTTGGCATAGTTGTATTTGAATTCTACCTCAAAAGTGAATCTTTGTGCGATAGGAAGCATGATTCCGGCAAACGCATGGTACCCGATGGTGAATCGATTTGTTTCTTGGAGATCAGCGATATAGACAGGGTAGATTGCGATATCCTCACCTGGAACTGGATCATATTTATGGAGAACGCCAGTGACTTCGTTGTAGTACATCTCATCTGCGAAATCGATCAAGTCACCCTGGAGCTTGACATACCAGATGTATAAACCGACTCCTCCTCCGATATAAGGCATGATTTTCCCTTGCCTTCCTCTTGGATAAAGCTTTAATGAAAACTGGATTGGAGTAATCGAAACATTAAAGTTATGCCTTGGGATGAAATCTTCGCCGCCATAATCATCTGGAAAAGCAAAATCAAACACTTCATCCAAGTCAGGAACATATAGACTGCCATATCCGATAAAGCCAATGTAGTCTCCGCTCTTGTTCTTGTAATACGGGTCAATACCGAGTGTGAAACTCAGCTGTTTTGTGGCGAAGTATTCATAAGTAAAACAGAAATTTGAGTTGTAGAAATGGGACCTTCCAAAGTTCATGTTATCGAATTCGTCCTGCCAGAGGTCGCTTTTCGCATCCGGGATAAAAAATCCAATTTTAATGGTGATGAACTCAGAGAAAGCCAGACCAGGAGTCAATAGAATCAACGTTAAAAATAAAAGCACGCTTTTTTTCATTTTATCTCACCTCACATCAGACATTATGCAAAAGTTATGCCAAGTGGAATTACTGGGGAAACATTCCTGATTAATGTGTCTAAAAAAGGTCAATTGTCCTCTTTTAAATCCTGTTTTTCCTCATTAGATAGTTGATTATGAATCAGATAGCCTGGAGAGTCAAGTTATTTGGGATCGCATCTCAACATTCGACATTCCAAAAAATTGGAACAACCAGGATAAACCATGTTATGATTAAATCTAGAGGTAATGAAAGAAATTTTATCTTTTCAATGACAAGGCCTACCTTGATACATAATAAGAAATGTCGAAGGTTGAGATGCGATCCCTTTTTACTCTATAGATAAAGAAATGGCTGGTGAGACAAGAATCCTAAAGATAGACCCGAAGCGGGTAGAACCGGATAAAATGAACACGATTTTGGGAATCCTACAGAGAGGAGGAGTCATCGCCTATCCCACAGATACTTTTTACGGTCTGGGAGCCAACTGCTTTTTAAAAAAAGCCATTCAGAGAATTTACCGTCTGAAAAGGAGAGAGTTCTCCAAGCCCCTTTCTGCTCTCATTTCTAACAGGAATATGGTCCACAGCCTTGCCGTTGAGATTCCTTCCCTTTTCTGGGCATTGACTGAGCAGTTCTGGCCCGGACCTCTCACTATTGTCTTGAAAGCTTCTTCTGACCTGCCTGTGGAAATGCTCGGTCCAGGAGAGTCTGTCGGAATCCGCCTCCCTGACCTTTCATGGCTTCGAGGATTGATCGATGAGGCGAATTTTCCCATAACAGCCACAAGCGCCAATATTTCAGGAGACAAAGAAATCGAAGATCCAAGGAAGATTAAGAACATTTTCTCTGGAATAGTCGATCTCATCGTAGACGGAGGAAAAACAGGAGGAATTCTGCCTTCGACTGTGGTGGATCTCAGCTCTTCAGGTCCCAAAATCCTGAGAGAGGGCGCTGTGCCTCGCTCATCCTTGGAGAAGTATCTCGACAAAGACTTAAAATCTTAGAGGAAAAACTCCTCTCCATCAGAAGCCAGTTGAAAACCTTTATCCGTGATCTCCTTCCTGGCATCTCCTTCTGGATCAAGAGCCAGATTAGTATGGTTCAAATGAGTGAAATAGATTCGGGTCTGTCCTCTTCTCACCGCCTTTCCCAGAGTATTCAGGCTTGTCTGGATGAGAGGGTGTCCGATCTTGGATAAATCCCGTCCGGGGAGCTCCTCGAAATTGTAAAAAGTTCCATCCAGCAGCGCGATATCGACTTTTTCAGTTTCCTCCACTATCGAACGGTTCCAGACCTTCCAGCTCTGGATGTCCGGGATGTAGAGAAGCTTCTTTTTGACTCCTGAGATTCTAAACCCGACAGTGTCAGAGTATTCATCCCGATGCGGAACCAGTAAAGGAGTCAGTGAGATCCTTGAAGTCAGGGAGAATTCCTTTCCCGGATGAAGAGTGCGGAGAGATATATTTTCCAAGCGGACAAGCTGACTCCAGGGGCCATTGTCGGATAAAAAGCGTCCCATTCGAGAAGTGCAGTACACAGGAAGTCTTCGAGTCGACATGGCTTCATAGCCGAAAAACATCAGGCCCGTATAGTGTCCGATATGCGCGTGTGTCAGCAGAATCGCATGAGGGGCATTTTTTCTGCCTCGCTTTTCTATCCCCAGCCGGTCCAGGATAGCATCCGATTGGAGCCGGATATCCGGCGTCGTGTCCAGGATGAAATATTGTTTTTCTTCTAGATCGATGAGGCCAATAGATGAGATGAGGCGGGAGAATCGGGCATCCTCTCTCGCACGCAGGCAGTTTGGGCAATAGCATCCTATTTGGGGAATTCCCCCATCCTGAGCCGTCCCCAGGACTTGAACAAGAACGCCTGTTTCATCAGGCCTTTTGGCCTGGACTTTTGGATAAATCCTGAAATTTCTCCCGGAATGAAGGAGGCCCAGGCCTGTCCATCCTCCAAGGATCACATTGAAGAAATCCCGTCTCACCATTTTTTTCATTTTCCTCTCCCTCGCTTGTGTATCAATTGTGATTCGCTGGGGTTATCCTCAATAGTAGCGAGTTACGGGCTCTGAGTCCAGAAAAGAAATTATTTCAGATAGTCAAATAGACAGAGAGGACATCCGAGAAAAAATTTCAAATGCAAAGACGCGAATCCAGAGACCTAGCGGACTTTGGCTCCGGCGGGAACATCCGTGTCAAAAAAGGGAATGATTGCCTTCCCCTCGATTTCGGCAGCCAGGAGCATCGCTTGAGATTCGATTCCCCGGATAACCGCTGGCTTCAGGTTCACGATCACGATGAGTTTTTTGCCTTCGAGTTCCTCTGGAGAATAGACATCGGCCACGCCTGCCACCATCGTCCTTTTTTCAATACCGATGTCGACTTCCATTTTCACCAATTTGTCTGTCCCTTCCACTTTCTCTGCTTTGAGAATTTCTCCGACTCTAAGGTCCATTTTTTTGAATTCATCAAAAGTAACCATATCCATTTTTTCCTCCTTTTTTTGTGGGGCTTGCCGGGTTTCCTCCTCCTTTAGAAACTCCTTCAGGTCCACTCTCGGGAAGAGAGGTTTTGGTTTTTGAATGACCTGGCTCAGCTTGAGGTTGTCGAATTTCAGCCCTGTGAGAGTTGTCTCCTCAATGGGTTTTTCTTCACCGAGATAGTTCCAGATCTTCTGCGATGATTCGGGCATGACAGGGAAGAGGAAAAAACTGATCACCCTGAGGGCTGCTGCGCTCTGGTAGAGGATTCTTCCCAGCCTTTTCCTACGGGATTCATCTTTGGCCAGTTTCCAGGGTTCATTATCGGCCAAGTATTTATTCACTGCGCTGATGAAAAACCAAATCTCCTCCAACGCCCGGTTCAACGCATAATCATCATAGAACTTGAGTATTTTTTCCTTTGAGCGATCGAACTCCTCCCGAAGTTTTTTATCTGCCTTTTCCTCTTCATCCATTTCCTCGATTTTCCCGCCGAAATAGTTATGGATCATGGTGAGTGTTCTCTGGACGAGATTTCCGAGGTCGTTGGCCAGGTCCGAGTTGACGCGGTGAATAAATCCCTCGTTGGAGAAGTTGCCGTCCAGACCGATCGGAATCTCTCGGAGCAGGAAGTACCGGAGAGGGTCTTCTCCGAAAGTCTCAAGGATCAGATGAGGGTCGAGGACGTTGCCTTTGGACTTGGACATCTTCTCTCCTTCTTTGAGCCACCAGCCGTGGCCGAAAACCGTCTGAGGAAGAGGGAACTCTGCGGCCATGAGGAAGGCCGGCCAGAAGATTGCGTGGAACCTGAGGATATCCTTGCCGATGAGATGGATGTTGGCCGGCCAGTATTTTTGAAAAAGAGACATGTCCTGATCGTAACCGATGCCAGTCAGGTAGTTGTGGAGGGCATCAAACCAGACATAGATGGTGTGTTTCGGGTCATCCGGCACAGGAATTCCCCATTCGACTGTCGTCCGGGTGATGCTCAGGTCCTTCAAACCCTGCTTAACAAAACTGACGACCTCGTTCATCCGGCTTTGTGGCCGGACAAACTTCGGATTTTTGGCGTAGAAATCCAGAAGGGGCTTCTGGTAAGCGGAAAGCTTGAAGAAGTAGCATTCTTCAGAGACAATGAATGCCTTGGTGTTACACTCCGGGCAGATTTTGAAGCCGCCTTCTTCAAGAGGAACATCTTCGGCTAAAAAGTGTTCAGTCGAATCACAATACCATCCTTTGTAGATGCCTTTGTAAATGTCTCCTTTATCCTTCAATTTCTGGAAAATCTTCTGGACACCCTTTTCGTGGGAGGGTTGCGTGGTGCGGATAAAAGAGTCGTTGGCTATGTTTAGAGCCTTCCACAGGTCTTTAAACCGTACCACCACCTGGTCAGCCAGTTCTATGGGTGTTAGCCCTTTTTCCTTAGCCGCTTTTTCCACTTTCTGCCCGTGTTCGTCCGTTCCAGTCAGGAAGAAGACATCATTCCCTGAGAGCTTTTTGAAGCGGCTAATGGCGTCAGCAATGATCGTCGTGTAGGCGTGCCCGATATGAGGGACGTCGTTGATGTAATAGATCGGGGTTGTGATATAAAAAGTGTTCTTAGACTTCTTTGCCACCGATCATACCTCCTCTGATCAATGTCATGGCTTCTGATCGCGTGGCGCTGTGCGTGCGGAAAGAGCCTCGGAGAGCTGAAGTCACCGTGATAGATTTGGGCTTTTTTGCCCCTCTCATCGACATGCACATGTGTTCCGCTTCGATCACGACCATAACCCCAAGGGGCTTGAGGTGTTCCATGATGAGGTCGGCAATCTGTTTGGTCAGCCTTTCCTGGACTTGCAGCCTCCGGGAAAGGTTATCGACCACCCGGGCGATCTTACTCAGCCCTACGATTCGACCTCCTTTGGGGATATAAGCGATATGGGCGACACCGGCAAAGGGAAGGAGATGATGTTCACACATGGAGTAAAGAGGGATATTCTTGATGAGGACCATCTCATCGTGCTTTTCACCCTGGATCACCCGCAGATGCCGAGCCGGGTTCTCACTCACGCCTCCCAGTATTTCAGAGAACATACTGGCCACTCTGCGCGGTGTCTCTTTGAGTCCTGCGCGTTCAGGGTCTTCACCCACTCCTTCCAAAATGAGCTTGACTCCTTTGGCGATCTTCTCAAGGTCTGATTTTGTCTTCTTGTTTTTTGCTGGCATTTTCAGGTTTGTCCTCAAAATTTAGAGTGAAAAGTCAGTCTGACTCCTTTTTGTTTTTATTCGTATTATGAAACTCCTTTACGGCCAACTGGATGATTTCTTTTAGGGGACGACCACTCTTCTTCGCCAGTTTCAGACAATCGGCATATTCAGGCTGGATGTTGACAATTTTTCCTTCGAGGGAAGAAATTTTGATTGAAACTTCTTCGCCGAGCACGTGGAGCTTCTTGGCTGTTCTTTGCAGCACGCGCCTTTGAACAGGATAGTATCTCAAACCAATGGAGCTTGTCTCTCGAAATACAGCGTTGATCAGAGCTTCTATTCTATCAATCTCTGTCAGGACGGTCAATTTTGTCGCCAACCTGTTTTTTTTCATCATTACAGGCGTTAGAAACACATCCAACGCTCCGAGAGCGAATGCCCTGTTAAAGAAATAGGCGAGAACCTGGGGTGTGGAATCATCGATATTCGCCTCAATGAGGTAGACTTTTTTATCGGCCTTGAATTCCTTTTCGTTCCCGTAGAAAGCTCTCAGGATGTTGGGAAAGTCATGGAAGGTTCTCTTGCCTGCCCCGCATCCGATTCTTTCGTAGGAGATCTCAGGGAAGGGAATGAATTTGTGAACCAGCGTGGAGACAATCGCCGCCCCTGTGGGTGTGACAAGCTCTTCTTTGACATGTTCTGAATAGACCGGGACATTCTTCAGCAATTCAGCCACTGCGGGCGGAGGCACGGGCAGTCTGCCGTGTGAAGTTTTGACCCATCCCTGGCCGAGATTCAATGGGGATGAGTAGAACTTGTTCACCTTCAGGACTTCTGCCAGAAAACAGCAACCCACTACATCCACTATCGCATCATCGGCACCAGCCTCGTGGAGATGTGCTTCCTGGAATTTATGCCCGTGAACCTTTGCTTCAGCCTGAAAAAGACTCTTAAAGATGGCTAAAGATTTTTTTTGGATAGAGGGAGAAAAAGGGCTCTTCTTGATGAATGTTTCGATATCAGACCATTTCCGGGGAGCGCTCTTCTGTTTTTTAACAAGGACATCCACTTTCAACGCCCGGAGAGATGTCCTTTTCGTCTCCTTCATCTGAATATCCACTGGGAGTTTCAAACCTGCCATTTTTTCTTTGAAGAGCGAAGAAGAGACCCCCAGGTCAAGGAGAGCACCCAGGATCATATCACCACTCAGGCCGGATGAAGCGTCAAAATAGATAAATTTCATCTGTTGTCATCCCTTATTGGCTTCAAATGCCATTTTCAGTTCTTTGTCTATCAGAGGAAGGATTTCGCCGGCTTTTCCTCTGAACGAAAAATCAGCGTAAGGTGTCAGAGGAGTGGGGTCTGGATTGATTTCCACAATCTTGGCTCCGGCTTCAGCGGCGGAAAGAGGGAGGGAAGCGGCAGGCTGGACGAGGGCAGAGGTGCCAACGACGAACATCACATCACATTCTGCACTCAGCTGGAAGGCTTTCTGGAGGACAGTCGGGGAGAGGGATTCTCCGAACCACACCACATGAGGCCTCAAGAGAGCACCGCATTCAGGACAGCGGGGAGGGATCTCTTTGAGTGGAGTTTCATAGTTTTCCGCTATGGTCCCTTCCTCTGTGCATCTGAGCTTCCAGATGTTCCCGTGGAGTTCCAGAATATCCTTTGAACCCGCTTTCTCGTGGAGTCCGTCGATATTTTGAGTGATGAGAGAAAAGACAGGGAAGACATTCTCCCACCGGGCTAAGACCTTGTGTCCTGGATTGGGTTCTTTTTCAGAGATGATCCCCCGCCTCCATTCATAAAATTCCCAGACTAGCTCCGGATTCTGGGCAAAGGCAGTGGGAGTGGCCAATTCTTCCGCACGGTATTTTTTCCAAAGTCCTTCCTTGCCGCGGAATGTGGGGATGCCGGATTCGGCCGAGATTCCTGCGCCTGTGGAGACAGCCACATGCTTTGCCTGGCGGAGCACTTCGACGAGCGTTCCGATTTCCGGTTTCTCGGTCATTTCGTTTCCTTTCGCACCATAGGATAATCTTTTCTCGGCGAAAAATCAAAGATAAAAGGAACGTGAAAGGGGACAGGCCCCTTTTTTGTGTCATCGGGATCAGGCTTTGCCAATATTGATGCCTCGAAGACTGAAATCATCCAGAAATCTGGTAATCCTGATGAGGCCTGACCCGAAACTTGACTTGTTCGACCATAAATTATATATCAGTAGCCGGATTCAAAGAGGAGGATGGTTTCAGATAGATAAGAAAAGCGGTATTGAGTTATTGGTCAATGTTTAAAAATAAAATCGGATGACTGAATAGAATCATGAGCTTGGTTATAATTGGGTCTCTGGCTTTTGACACCATCGAGACACCCTTTGGCCGGAGAGAAAAGATTATCGGAGGATCAGGCACGTATTGTTCCCTGGCAGCGAGTTTTTTCACTCAGCCTAATGTTGTGGGTGTCGTGGGAGAGGATTTCCCGGATGAGACGGTTGCCTTTCTCAAGAGTAAAAAAATCGATCTCAGGGGATTAGAGGTTCGTCCAGGAAAGTCTTTTTTTTGGGAAGGGCACTATGGTGAAGATCCCAACCTGAGGACAACCATAAGAACAGAGCCGAATGTCTATGAAGATTTCAAGCCTCAGCTTCCTCCTGAATACAGAAAAAGCGAGATAGTCTTCCTGGCGAACATCGATCCTGACCAGCAGGATGAAATCCTGAATCAGGTCGAGAAACCAAAGCTTGTCGCCATGGACACCATTAATCTCTGGATCAACCAGAAGCGTGACTCTCTGTTGAAAGTCTTGGAAAAGGTCGACTTCTATTTTGCCAACGACGAAGAGGTCAAACTGTTGACAGGCGAGAAAAACCTGATAAAAGCCGGAAAGAAAATTCTGGAGGGAGGACCTTCGCTTGTCGTTATCAAAAAGGGAGAACACGGGGCGCTGGTATTGGGGAAGGATTTGGTCTTCGGCATTCTCGCGCATCCCTGTGAAGAAGTCGTCGACCCGACCGGCGCGGGAGACAGCTTTGCCGGAGGCTTCCTGGGTTATCTCGATAAAGTCAAAAACTTCGATGATGATATGGATGTCCGCAGGGCCGCTGTTTACGGAAGCGTCTTAGCCTCTTTTGTCATCGAAGATTTTGGGATCAACCGCTTTAAGACTCTCACCATAGAAGAGATAGAGAGCCGTTTTGAGCGGTTCAGGAAACTAGTGACTTTTTAGTCAATACCTACCTTGATTTCTGTTTTCTCCAGAGTGGCTTTGAAATCGTCCGTGCTTTTTTTTCGCGATATCTTTTATTACCTGAAGGCCGCCATCTCCAGAAGCTGCTGTCCGATGGTCAACTGGTGGATCTGGGCTGTGCCGCCGAGTATAGTGGCTGTGATTGCGTCTTGATAGTGGTGGCCTACTGGATAATCATCGAAGGTGCCAAAGGAACCATGGATCTTAACTGCCTGTGAGGCAGCCCAGAGGGCGGTCTCCGCCGCAAAATATTTGGCGTAGGACATCTCTTTGATATGGCGAATCCCACGGCTTTTGAGGTCCGCAGCGCGGTAGGTCAGCCATCTGGAGGCTTCGGTCCTTGTCGCCATTTCAGCAATTATTTCCTGTATCAATTGATGGCCGCCGATGGGTTTTCCAAACTGGACGCGCTCCTTGGCGTACTTTACGCAGGAGTCGAGGCAGCTCTGCGCCACGCCGACACAGCCAGCAGCTAAAAACAAACGCGCCGTATCAATACCTCGTAAGGCATCTCTCAACGCTCTCCCGGTCTCCCCAACCTGGTTCTCCAGCGGCAATTCCATATCTGTGAATTGTAAAGCGCCTTCACTGCCGCCTCTCCAACTTATTCTTCCTTTTTGAGGAGTGCTGGAGAAGCCCGGAGTGCCTTTCTCGACGATGAAGCTGGTCAGGCCTTTAAGACCCTTGCTTTTATCGGTTTGTGCGATGAATAACACGATGTCCGCTATTTCGCCGTTAGTAATAAATATTTTGCTGCCGTTGATGATCCAATGATCGCCGCTGCGAACAGCGGTGGTCTCGATCATGGAAGAATCGCTGCCGGCGTTGGGTTCCACAACAGCTCCAGACATGATGCTTTCACCCTTGCATACAGGAGGGAGGTATTTCTGTTTCTGTTCTTCTGTACCCGCATCGAGAAGGTTGGTTGCAGGCTGAATGGGTCCGCTCACCGCGGCTTGAGTGACCGCCAAGCTGGCGTGGCAGAGCGATTCCCAGATAATAGATGAGGTGACATAATCCAGCCCCATTCCCCCATATTCCTCGGGCATATGCGGAGCGAGAAGACCTTGTGAAGCCATTTTTTTTATAATCCCAGGGTCAAATATTTCCTGGCGTTCGTGTTCTTTGATTGTCGGTAAAATCTCCTTTTCTGCGAATTTTCGAGCCATATCCCGTGACATTATCTGTTCTTCGGTCAGTTCAAAGTCCATTTTTTCCTCCTCAAATTCAAATTAAGCCAATCACCATCTTCACTATCCGAATTATTCATAAAATCTACCGACACCATACACAAAAACCTCTGAAGGATAACTGATTATCCTATGTCGGCATCTTTTCCCCTTCTGGCGAGCCGATCTCACCTCATCTACATCGTTACAGCGCAAGAGCGGTGGACGACCACAGCATCTTGCGCTGTGCCTCGTATCTGAGGCAACCTCGACTCGTGAAAAATCCATGCAAGCATCATTTTTGGATGTCATTGTGAGCGAAGCGCGGCAATCTCATAAAAAGGATATCTTTATTTTTGTAATAATATAATTTCTCTCAACGAGATTGCCGCGCTTCGCTCACAATGACACTTTTATCCTTGTTTCTTTTCCACCAGTTCAACCAGGACACCTTGAGTCCCTCTGGGATGAAGAAAAACGCTCATCCCCTCCGCACCCGGTTTTGGGTCACCGAGCACCTCCAATCCCGCGGCCTTGATCGAAGAGATTTCTGCGTTCATATCATCCACTTCGTAGCATATATGATGGAAGCCTTCACCATGTTTTTCCAGGAATTTGGCCATGACTCCTTCACTCCCGATAGGCTGGAGGAGCTCGATGAGAGTATTACCGACCCTGACCATACTGACTCTTATCGTCCCGTCGCCAGCAATGATGGGCTCAGACGATTCCAGCCCGAAAACAGAGCGGTAAAATTCTCTGGCCTCCTCAAGATCCTTTACCGCCATTCCCAAGTGGCTAATTTGTTTGATCATCTGAAGCCTCCACTTTTTGAAATTTTAGAATGAATAAAGATACGACACGCTCTGACTCGTTTTAACTTAGTGGATTTTTAATGTTTATTATTCGCTTGAATCCTGGAAGTTATTCTCTGCTTTCTGGCAAATGTTCTGGCAAAAGACTTATAACATAGGTAGAATCGTTTATCAATCGAATCCAATCTGTTGTTGTCTGTATCAGAGGGAAGTCAACGAAGATTGCTTGACCGACAGTCAAGAGGTCAGGGATTCAACCCCCATCAGCTCCACCATCATTCTCCTGCAAAATCCTGATTTTGTTTTGGCCTGAAATAATTAAACTAAGTCATGTTCAGAAAAAATCACGAAAAAAAGCCAAGAATTACTCGAGGGTTCCGGCTTATTCAAATCCGAGCCACATCAATGGTGTCTCGATCTCGCCGACGATTTCCCGAAGAATCCGGGCAGTGACCGAATGCTGGACATTTCCGATTAAAAAAATGGATACGGCTGTACTGTAGGGGTATCCAAATATTGTCACGTAGCATTCAATCCCTTGATGCTGGTGTCCTAAAAAGTAAGCCCGGTTTCTGGGAATCTGGTATGTCCCCCAACCCAGGCACCAGGATAAGTTTTTAGGAATAGCCGGGTGGTCCCCGGGGTGTGGCGGTTCTAAGATCATTGGCGAATGGACACGCACTTCCGGCAGGAAATATGAGGTGCAAGTCATCAGATTCAGCGTCCCATAGTTCATCATGACGGGCCACATGAAATGGGCGTAATCTTTGGCGTTGGTGATGAACGTCTTAGACACATCGGAGGCGAGGTTTTTCGAATCGTCTCCTCTTCCATTGGCGATTGCGAAATGTCCTTCGAAACGGGGCTCGCGGACGAAACTCGTATCTTTCATGGAGAGGCGATTAAAAACGACCAGTTTCGCCAGGTCGTTGAGGCTCCAACCAAACCTCTGCTCCAGGACGAACTGAAGAAATCGATAGCCTTCTTCCGAATATCTGAAGCTTTTTCCTGGGGACGTCTCAAACGTCAATCGATGCTCCGGATGTGTTAGACGCGAGTTCACTAGCCCGCTCTGATGACTGAGGATCCGCCGGGCCGTCAGCTGCTTGTAGCGGGAGTCGCCCTTCAGGTCCTGGTAGGCTGGATAATCGGGGAGGGGCTTCGGCAGGTATTTATAAAGCGGACGGTCGATGTCGAACCGACCTCCGGTGTAGAGTTTCATGACCAGAAAGGCAAAAACGGGTTGTCCCAGCCTGCCGGCCTGGAAGACCGTTTACCCATCAATCGGCTTCCCGGTGTGCGGATTCTCGACTCCCATGTAGAGGTAATAAGTTATGGGACGAACGCGAGAGGATATGGAGTTTCGTTGTGTCAATACGATGGATACCCCCGAGACCTTGTATTCCTCCATGATCCCGCTGAGGATGTTGCGAGTCTTTACGTAGCTTCGAACCTCCCCTTGAAAAGTCTTCCAAGACATTTTAGACAATTCAGCTGAATGTGGATTAAGATTGCTATCGGGATCCTGAGGCATCAACGCGGAAACCGTCCGGTCGTATGACTTGCCCGAAATAAGCAGGATTATCATCAGTACCGGTAAACAAGTGAAAAAGATTTCCCCGAATCAATTCATGCTCTCTCTCTGAACCATCAAGACCCCCCTAGGCTCCCTAATAAATATTATATAAAAAAGCTCGGGAAGCATCAATATGATCTACAACTGATGGCCTAGAGTAACACACCGTGCAGGGTATATTGCGGATTAATGAAGGAAATGCTGAAACCCAAATCCGCCAATACCCTGGCCTCCCGGATCTGAAAAAGAACGCAGTTCAGCATTCTCAGGGCGAGTTTCCTATAGGGGAGAAAAATGTCCTTTCATATATACGTTTGTCCGTGGAATAGGACAGAAAAATTGTTAAGAGAGACATTTCAGTCAGGATTTAGTTGGCATAAAGATTGCAATATTGAAGAGTGGTGATTCATAATAAAAAAGGAAACAACAATGAAAAAACTTGTCTTTCTCATCGCCTTTATTCTTTGTTTCACTCTTCTCGTTCATCCAAAATCAATCCAGCAAAAGAAGTCTGACACACAATTACAGTACGAAGTTACGGTTACTTTAAAATTGGTCCAGGTTTATGTAACGGATAAAAACGAGAATCCGGTTACGGATTTAACAAAAGATGATTTTATCCTGTATGACAACGGGAAACTTCAGGCAATTACTGATTTTGAAAAGCATCTTCTTATTCTACCTGAAAAAAAGGTCGAAGAAGAGATTGTCAAAACCGAACTTCCTCCGGCCAAGGATATCTCCTCCAAAATGAACAGGAAATTTTTCCTTCTGCTGGATTTATTTCAGAACGATATTGTAGGAATAATTCGGTCAAAGAAGGCAGCCTTCCATTTTATTGAGACTCAACTTCAGCCAACCGATGAAATCGGTGTTTTATCATACTCTAGGGATAGAGGTTTAATTCTTAATGAGTATTTAACTTATGACCATCAGAAAGTACGAGAAGCTATCAAGAGAATAAAAGGAATTCCATGGAAACCACCAGAATCAGGAGGTGGTGATATAGAAGGAGACTGGACGAGAATGAAAATCCGCCAGTTTGCCGCAGAAATTAAAGAACTTGCCAAAGCTCTTCGGTATATCCCCGGATTCAAAAACATCATTTTCTTCTCAGCAGGGATTTCTAGGTATTGGTTGTATGATGAAGGTGGACAAGAAAATGAAGAAAAAACAGATCCAGGAGTCCGTGTTGCAGTTGAGGACATGAGTAAAGAATTGGCTGCCTCCAATATTCCTGTGTATACCGTGAATACAGAAGGGATTAGAGCCTTATCAGAAAAGGGACCGTCTTCGAGAGGTGACCATGCTTTAAAAATGATATCAGGCCTTTCTGGAGGAAAATATTTTCCCGATGTGAACTATTACGAAAAAATCGCTAAGCAGATTCAGAATATTACCGGTAACTATTATGTGTTGGGTTATTATATAGATGAGAAATGGGATGGGAAATACCATAAAATAAAAGTTGAGGTCAAGAGGAAAGGATGCATAGTGTACGCTCAGGCTGGCTTTTTCAATCCCAAGCCTTTCAGCGAGTTTTCTGATATGGAAAAGCGGCTCCATCTTTTCGATCTGGCCATGAGCGAGAATCCTCAATTTCAAACGCCTTGCATTCTTCCTGCTATCGTTTTGCCTTGTTCGGAGAAAGAAGAATTCAACCTTGTGATGCTTTCCGAGATACACATGGACAAAGTAAAAGAGGTCATAAAAGGAGAAAGCGAAGTATTGGCTCTCGTCTTTGATGAAGAAAACAACATCGCTGATTCTCATGAAGGAAAAATCAATATTTACACACTCCAGCAAGAGAAAATCTATTTTTATTCGATTTCATCTCTTTTACCCGGAAGCTATGAGTGCCGCTTCGTCTTCAGGGACATCAAAACCGGGAAAGGAGCCGTGGCCTCTTCATCGGTTGTTATTCCTGAGCCCACTGTTTCGGGAATAAAGCTCTTTCCCCCTCTCTTGCTTATTCCTGAAGAAAAGGCGGTGTACTTAAAATTATCACACGACCAGGAGAAAGAGTTAGAGAAGGAATCTGTTTCGCTCATTGCTATCTACCCTTTCCTTCCCAAAAACTTTTTTCCTCTCGTGGAGGAAGCAGATCGGGGAATAGAGAAATTGCTGGCTGTATTGAGGCTTTCAATCGTAGATGTTCCGGAAAGTGAAATAGAAATTTCTGCTCTTCTCATTGATCACTCATCCGATCAAAAAATCCCGTTGCAGAATATTTCTATTCATGCTGTAGAAAAAAGAGAGGGAATAGATGTGCTCTTGATCGAGTTTCTGCTGCCGGAGTTGGAGGCCGGAGAATACTCTTTGGAAATTATTGCCGAGGAAATGACAACTCAACAAAGATCTCAAACCACTCGAACTTTTAAAATAAGAGAAAGATAGAGTTCTGTTTTTTATGATATGAGACGAGTGGAAACCAAATCCCCCAAAGCCCTGGCTTCCCTGGATTGAAAAAGACAGCTGAGCGAGTTAGAATTTATACTGGGGGATAAAAATGAAAAAATTAATTTATTTTATTCTAATCCTTTCTCTATTTCTCTGCTGTTTCCCTAAACAAGAAAAAATAGAGAAGATTATGGAAGATGGAGTGGAAGTTATCCTAAATCGTATTGAGCCTTATAAAATCCCTGGTGCCCCCAGTACGTTAACTCTCGGGGAAGAATTTACGATTGATATTGAAAGCGATGAAATTGCAGAATTAGGATTGACTGATATATGGGCTGTAAATGTTGATTCTGGAGGAAATGTTTATCTATGGACTCCGCCGTTGACTAAAGGAGATTTAATTTTTAAGTTCGATAGCAGTGGGAATTTTTTAACTTCTTTTTTAAAAAGAGGTCAAGGCCCGGGTGAGATTCAATCCCCGACGTTTCCGATTATTACTGAAAGGGATAATTTCATAGTAGCGGATTATTTTCCCAGGAAACTGCTGTTTTTAAGCTTAGAAGGAGAACTGGTCAGAGAAATCCCATTTAAATCTCAAATAGAGGCCGCATATGCATTAGAGAATGGCAACTATTTCGTATCGGAAAGTAGAAGGACTCCTGATGGTAGTTATAGGGAGAATTTAATGACACTCTACAATTCTGAATTGGAAGAGATAAAGCGATTTCGCAGTCAAAAGGATGTAAACGAAAGAGTGGCAGCGAGAATTAAAGGGACATTAAAGCAAGGTAATTTCATACTCTGGACAATATCCAAGGGGAAAATTTACATCGGAGATAATGATAGGGAAGATTATGAGATCTTAGTATATGACTATGATGGAAAATTAATAAGAAAAATCAGGAAGGAATACACGCTTGTAGAAACTACTGAAGAGTTCAAGAAATTAATCCTTTCGGAATACGAACAGTCCCCGACGGAAGAATTACGGGCCATTGGGAAAAAGGTCTATTTTCCAAAATACATGCCGCCCTATCGGTGTATTTTCTGCGATGACAAAGGACGGTTGTTCGTCATGACTTTTGAGAAAGGCAAGAGTGACGGGGAGTACATGTATGATGTTTTTGATGCTGATGGCCGATTTATCGGTCGAGTGGGCTTGGGAAACTATGGAATTTGGGGCAGACCAATCGTAAATCAATTTGTAATAATAGCCAAAAAAAATCTTCTCTATTGTATAAGAGAGAAAGAGAACGGTTTTAAACAATTAGTGATTTATAAAATGAAGTGGGAATAATCTGTTTGGGGACCCAAATCCCCCACGCCCTGGCTTCTCGATTCTTTAATCCGCTTGATCCCTGAAAATAAGTGCTGTTATAATTTTAATGTGATCTGTTGATCACTTAAAAGGGGATCTTAAAAAATAAAAATTTAAAGGAGGTTGAGGTATGTCCGTTTCCTTTGAAAAACTTCAAAAAGAGGTCGATCGGCTCAAACGTGAAAGCCACCAAGATACTAAAGATATCTGTAGTATTTTCACAAGCCTTAACGCCCTCAGGCACAGATTAGACCAGCATGAGGAGGTTCTGAGGGATTTCAACGAGAGGTTTTTTGATCTTCTCTTCATGATCGACACTGAAGAGATGGCAAAAGAGATTAAGAAAGAACTGTCGGCCTCAAGCCACTAAGCTTAACATTGATTTTACATAGGAAAAATTTGATGTCAAAAAGACAATTTTTCTCGCAATTCATAAACAATTCTGGCATAATTCAGTCTTGCGTCTACGAAAATAAATTTTAAAAGACTCGATGCCAATCCGTTAGTGATTCACAAAAATAGACCGAACGCAGTTGAGCATTGATAGTCTTGACCTGATGAAAAAGCTAATAAGGGAAAGCATCCTCCGAATTCAGCAGTACGAACCCGGAATGCCTGCGGAGGTTCTTAAAGGGGAGCTTTCTTTAAAGGAAGAATTCAGTCATCTCGCCTCAAATGAAAATCCCCTCGGCCCTTCACCTCTGGCTATAGATGCCATCAAAAGATCTCTTGAGGATGGAAATCTCTATCCGGATAATTGCTGTCTCCAGTTGAGAGAGAGGATAGCCCAAAACCTGAGAATCCCTGCGGAAAATCTGGGAGTGGGAAACGGCACCACGGAATTGATTTTCCTCATAGGAGTTGCCTTTTTGAATCCTGGCGAAACCTTCGTCATGAGTGAATCCTCTTTTATCATGGCCAAGATAGTTGCCCAGATGATGGACTGCAACCTGATAGAAGTTCCATTGAAAGACTACCGGCATGACCTTGATTCAATCTCGAAAATGGTCTCGAATAATACAAAACTCGTGTATCTGGATAATCCTATGAACCCAATCGGCACCATGGTCACACAGCAAGAGGTTTCTCGATTTATGGGAAAAATCGATGATGATATAGTCGTCGTATTCGACGAGGCCTATTTTGAGTACGCAAAGAAAGAAAACTTTCCAGATACACTCAGGTTTATTCAGGAGCGAAGGAATGTGATCGTCCTGAGAACATTTTCCAAAATGTACGGTTTGGCCGGCTTTCGGGTCGGATATTGTGTAGCTCCAGAAGATTTTATTGATGCTTTCAACAGGTCGAAGCCGCCATTCTCTGTGAACCGCTTTGCCCAAATTGCGGCGGCTGAAGCTTTGAAGGACAAAGCCCATATACAGAAAACTAAAGAGATCACTGAATCCGGGAAGAAATTCCTTTATGAGAATTTCGAGAGGATGGCTGTGTTTTATATTCCGTCTGAGACAAATTTTGTAACTATAGATGTGAAAACCGATGCCCAAAAAATAGCAGATGAACTAAAAAAGAGAAACGTGATTGTCAGGCCTTTGAAAATGTACGGGAAACCATCATTTTTGAGGGTGACAGTGGGCACACCCGAACAAAACAAGAAGTTTATTGAAATATTCAACCAAATTTATTCGAATGATTAGGGATATAACCGATCGTTCTTGAACAGGTCCGAAAATAATCAATATGGCCAAAAAAGGGACAAGAATCTTATTGGGCAATGTCGCCATTGCCAGAGGAATTGTTGAAGCAGGTTGTCACGTCGTCACTTCTTATCCTGGGACACCAAGCTCTGAAATCATTCCGGCTGTCGTCCAGTTTAAAAAAGAGTTAGGCCTGAACACATATATCGAATGGTCAGCCAACGAAAAGGTCGCTTTTGATAATGCTTTGGCCGCAAGCTTGACGGGAAAGAGGGCTGCAGTCGCTATGAAACAGGTCGGACTGAATGTCGCTTCTGATTCTTTGATGAGCTCGGCCTACACTGGAGTTATCGGCGGAATGGTCATCATCAGCTGCGATGACCCAGGGCCTCTTAGCTCGCAGACCGAACAGGATTCCCGTTTTTTTGCTATGTTCGCCAAGGTGCCTGTCTATGATCCTTCGACTCCTCAGGAGGCGAAGGAAATGGTTAAAGAGGCCTTTGCGCTTTCAGAAGAGTATCAGATCCCTGTTATTTTGCGTCCGACAATCAAGGTGTCCCATGCCAAACAGAGCGTGAAGACATCACCTGTTAAAGTGATTGACCGGCAGGCAGATTTCAAGAAAGACCCGGAGCGCTGGGCCGCCACTCCCAGATACAGGTTTGTTCTGCATAAAAAATTGAATGAGGCCCTGAAGAACATACAGGAAAAGTTTGAAGGCGATTCCAGATGGAATTATGAAGTCGGGAACAGCCGCGACGTTCCCTTGGGAATAATCACCTGCAGTGTGAGCTTTGTTGCGCTGCTGGATATTTTAGAGGAACTCCACTTAAAAAAAGCTATCGATATATTAAAAATCGGAACTCCTTTTCCTCTTCCTCAAAAAAGAGTTGCAGAGTTTATCGAAAGGCACAAGAACGTTTTGGTGATTGAAGAGACTGACTCAGTTATTGAGTCTCAAATCATCGATAAAAGCAAAGTGCTGGGAAGGCTGACCGGCCATATTCCATTACAGGGAGACCTCACTCCTGATGTGATTTATGATATTCTGGCGAGCGTTTTAAAAGAACTTGGCATAGCTGATTTGGATGTGAGCGGGGATGGTAAACTTTATCAGCTCATCGAAAGCCTTGATATTCATGCTCGACGGCCGACTTTATGCGCGGGCTGCCCTGAGAGGGCAGCGTTTTTTGCGATAAAAAAGGCACTTCCAAAGGCCATCTACAGCAGCGATATAGGCTGTTACACCCTCGGGCTCAACCTGAAAGCAGTGGATACAGTTCTCGATATGGGAGCTGGAATCACTCTGGCCAGCGGATTTTATCACGCATATCATCAGGATAAAAACGACATTCCCATAGTCGCTACCATGGGTGACTCGACATTTTTCCATTCGGGTACGGCTTCTCTGCTGAGTGCAGTCTACAATAACGCGAGATTTATTCTGGTCATTCTGGACAACGAGATAACCGCGATGACCGGGATGCAGCCGACTCCAGGCTTAGGCATAACGGCGGATGGGAGCGAGGGAAAGAAGATTTATCTCGAGGAATTGATAAAAGCGTGCGGGGTAAAATGGATCGAGACCATAGATCCCTATGATGTGCAGAATTTAATCAAACTTTTAAAAGAAGCAAGAAAATATACTCAGAAAAGCGATGGAGGTATAGCTGTCATTGTTGCCAGACACCCCTGTCTGATTCGCTATCCGGATGTGTGCGGGGAAAATCCTGTTCGAGTCGAGATAACCTCTGATTGCGATGGATGTCGGTATTGTGTCGATTATTTTGAGTGTCCAGCGCTTTATCTGAGCGAAGAAAAAGACCGTGTCGAAATTGACCGGAATTTCTGTGTGGATTGCGGTGTGTGCATCCATGCCTGTCCAAAAGGCGCCATCGTTCCAGTGGAGAAGTGAAAAGATGTATCGCCGAGGCTGCCGATAGAAAATTTTAACAAAAGCTATGGAAGTGCAGATTATACTCGCCGGGATCGGAGGACAGGGGATTTTGTTTTCCTCGAAGGTATTCTCTGAGTTGGGATTGAAGTTAGGTCTGGATGTTATGGGTTCAGAAACTCACGGCATGAGTCAACGGGGTGGCTCGGTTATCGCTCATCTGAAACTGGGTAAATTTCAGAGCCCTGTGATCAGAACTGGAACGGCTGATATTCTTTATTCTTTTGAAGAGAACGAGACGTACAGGGCCTTGAAATTTTTGAGAAGAGGAGGCGTGTGTTTTGTCAACCTGGAGGATCCGGGTCGATTCGATCCAAAGGTATTGAATCATCTAAAAAAATCAGGAGTCACTTTCCGGTCATTTGATGCCAGCGGAGCGGCCTTGAGAATTGGCTCGATAATGTCCACTAATATTGTTCTCATCGGATATTCTGTAGGGACAGGATTGGTTCCTTTTAAACACGAAGATTTGAGAAATGTTTTAGAATCGGTGAGTCAAAAAAAGAACCTTGAGATAAATTTAAAAGCTTTTGAGATTGGCGTTCGAGAGGGAAAGCCATAAAAAAATCCTGATTAGAAAGGAAGGTTAACATGGTTTGGGAAATTTTTGGACGAAATATCAGTAAGATAGGAGTTGTCGGCTCTGGCAATATCGGACCTGATATCGCTCTCTATTTTAGTAAGGTTCTCCATAGACAAGGGGCTCCTGTCATTGTCGTCGATATAGCTGAGAGTGCACTCAAGTCAGGCGAGGCCCGTGTCAAGGGAAAGTTTGGAAGGGGAGTTAAGACCGGAGCATTCCGGCAAGAGGAAGTGGATTCGATGGTGGCCAATATCTCCTGGACATCCGATTACTCTCAGTTGAGCGGAGCGGATTTCGTGATCGAAGCGGCGACAGAAGACAGAGGAATAAAAAACAAGATTTTTGCCGAGCTTGAAAAAATTTGTCCTGAAACAGCGATATTTGCGTCAAACTCCTCTCATATGGAGCCAGAGGTCATTTTTGCTGAGCTAAAGAATAAGAAGAGATGTCTGGTCATCCATTACTTTTTTCCGGCTGAGCGAAGTATCATCGTCGAAGTTGTCCCAGGAAAAGACACCGCATCTGAGATTACAGACTTTGTAATGAAATTCTATGAGCAGATTGGCAAGGCGCCGATCAGAGTGAAGAGTCGATACGGATACGCGATCGATCCGATCTTCGAGGGCCTTTTCCTGGCAGCTGCCCTTTTGGTGGAGAAAGGAATCGGGACGGTCAAACAGATTGATGCCATGGCCCAGAGAGCATTGGGACTTGGAGTCGGCCCTTTTACGGCTATGAATCTGACAGGAGGAAATCCGATAACCCAGCACGGTCTCACTCAAATGCATGAGAAAATCAATTCTTGGTTTCACTGCCCCAGAATTCTGGACAGTCAAATGTCGATCAATAAACCATGGGAGACGGCTATGATGGGGAAAGCGGTTGGCTATAGTGAGAATGATTTCGAAATGGTGTCGAATCGGATTAAAGGAGCGGTCTTTGGACTCGTATCTGAAATAATTGACTCGGGGATCTC
>Ga0209636_10001230_pt1 | contig 25622 bp, 20 predicted proteins | sample DeeMarSWOR152_54_FD_187464 | JGI IMG/M metagenome (GOLD analysis project Ga0209636, IMG submission 187464) | Marine sediment microbial communities from White Oak River estuary, North Carolina - WOR-1-52-54 (SPAdes) (version 2) | ecosystem: Environmental > Aquatic > Marine > Intertidal zone >...
CACATCCATTCATGCTGTCACTGCTCCAGAAGGCGTCAATAAAGGCAAAATCTGGTGGAAAATTTCTCAACACATCCATGGTGGCCTGTTCCCACCCTATAGTCTGATGGTATTTCTTGTATTTACTCTGGCACGGTAAGGTGCCAAACATGTTCTTCATGGACAAGGTGTATGAACAGACGATGTGGGTTTTGTTCTTCTGAAACGAGATTTTGTAATCTGCATTCTTCCAGGTTTTTCCTACAAAATCCTTTCCTAATTTTCCTTGATAATCGTACGGTTCTGCTTCTTCTGTCAAATCCACCACATTATAGGTGGAGGTGTAACCTGCAATTTTAGCCACATGGTTCACTGTTCGTTTCGGAAACCAGTCTGTATACATATTTCTGGATTCGACAAGGGTCACTGCGTATCCTTCTTCTTTTATTCGCTTTGCCAAATGCTCCACCAGTTCAGGGTCTGTTACAACATGAGGGTGGTCCCTATGGTAGAACATCATGATGTTAGGTTTTATGACAATTGAAAAATCTTTTTTGCTTTTTCCAGTTTTTTCTAGGGCGTCTTTTACATTTTGAAAGAAAAAGGATTTTTCTATAACACTGTCCAGAGCTTTAAATTTGTTGTCATTTTCTGCAACTGCAACTGTCAACCTCATAATATCACTCCTGTTGAATTGTTATACGTGACAAAGTATATGAATTTTTCGGGAGAGGGAGGGGGGCTATGAATCATTGGGTGTTTCTCTCAACTTTGTTACACGTGTAACATTTTGCTGGGGCTTATCAATTTTTTGGGGATTTTACAATATTAAAAGAGATTGAAGATTTTGAGCACCTGAAATATTGAAAACACCGGGAGAGGCGGCTAACTTTCTGTGCTGTAAGAATCTATAGCCCGTTTGCAGTAATAACCAATAAAATCAACCTTTTCTTTACTGGAGTGCTCCAACTAAGAGTGATAACATTTATATGTGAACCCTCCTCATGTATACAAACTGAAAAAAGGAGGTTACTTTAATGAATGTTAAAGAAGCCATATTGACGAGAAGAACAGCACGAGAGTTCACAGATGAACGAGTACCAGATGATGTACTGCTTGACATTCTGGAAACAGCAAAGTGGGCCCCTAGTCCGGTGAACAGCCAGCCGTGGCGATTCATTATTATCAAAGATAAGGAAACCTTGAAGAAGCTGAGAGAGTACGCTAAATACGGGAAGCACCTTTTAGATGCTCCCATGGCCGTTGCAGTGGTGGTTACCCACATAGAGGGATTCCACTGGTACAATGAACTTGAAGAGAACAAGTACGCTGGCGCAGTGGTGACTGCAAATTTGATGCTTGCAGCATGGGAAAAAGGTGTTGGAACAGGCTGGGTTTCCATTGAACGGGACAAAGTAAATGATATTCTGGGAGTGCCTGCAGATCATACTGTGATCACCGTAATGCCTATCGGATACCCTGTAAAGACAGAACCACACAAAGAGGATGAGAGAAAGCCTGTAGAATGGATGATTTTCTCTGAGAAATTTGGTGAACGGTTCCCCCGTCTTGATGCGGGAAAAGTGAAAGAGAAGTGGAAGAAATAATCTTTTTTATTCTTTTTATGTGTTGACAAGGCTGAAGAGTGCATTATTTCCAATGAAAAGGGTGTTCCTGTCAAAAAGTTGTGGAGATTTTGATAGTGTGAGGCGAAGGATATTTGATTATAAATCAGAGGATTTGCTGATTAACCACACTCAAATATACTGATACGATTTGCTAGCAGACTATAGGTTGAACCTCTGAATGTGACCTGGGCTTGTGGATTTTGTAAAAAGTCATGGATTTTTATAAAGGAATGGGCATGACAATATCTGCTAGGGTAATGATCAACCAGGGATTGTACACGATAGTGTTTATAATTCCTGATAACGCTTTTTTCATTTCAATTGCTGTGAAATCGTTTATTCGGGCCCATGTCCGCGGCTTTTTGAATATTTATATCCAGTTCTTTGGTGACTTTCGGGTTCTTTCTGCGAGGTGGAGGGGCCTGACGCGGACCCTGCTTTCTGTTCAGGGGCACCATACTCAGGAGTCCATAAATAGATGGGTTCTTGTTAAACCATGGGCTAGTAAACTCTTAAATAGTTATTAGTTATACAACTATTGTGAAATCAATAAAAAAAGGAATAGTCCCCTTGTTAATCATTTGTGGGATAGTGTGTATTGGAATTCTCAATTTCAGATTCTCTTATTATACAGGTTCAGAATCCTTATACCCTTCACAAGAGTACTCTAGAGATTTTGAGGATTTTCGTGACATTTTGAGCATTGAAATAACGTATACCGCTCATAATTCAGAATTTGTCTACAGGTTCTACAAAGTCACAGCCATTGACAATGTATACTACAGTAACACAGGAGAGAAGATCTATCCGTATGTAATTCATCTTCTCGCAGATAGTTTTACTGATTTTTATGAATCTGATTACCAGTATTCCTACAAAAACTTTTTCATGGCAGATTACCACCCACATTTTACTGTTGTTGTAACTCTTGCAAACGGAAAAGTGGTAACTTTAAAATCTGATTCGAGTTATCACTGTTTTATTCCCTGGAATATTGAATATGATGGTAAATCATACGTTCAGTACAATGGGAAAATTCCGTCGGCCTTACTGACATTGTTGGCAAAGATAGACAAAGAATGGGCATCTTATGACAAAGAAATCCGCTGGGGGTGCTACCCGGCAGCAGTTCCAGAGAACTACTCTGAAGAATCTTTGACCTTTCCAGTAACAGAATACGTACTAACTCCAGAAGAAGAACGTGGAATAACTCACATCCTCTGGGAAGTAGATTTCCAGAATGCTGTGGGGAGACCTGTTTATACAAACGGGAAAGTCTTTTTTATTGCAGAGAATCAGTTGGTTGCACTTGATGCGCAAACTGGAGAAGTACTATGGGAATACATATTTGAACAGGGAAAAAAAGCCCCTTCCCGTATGTTCCAAGAAAATGTAGTCATCCATGATGGAACAGTGTACGTGGGTGCTCCTTTTTGGGTGTACAGTCTGGATGGTGAAACAGGTAACCTTCTCTGGAAATACAAGACAAATACGCAGTATACCCCATTAGCACTTGCCGGAGATAACTTAATCGCACTCACAGGAGGAGTCATCTGCTTACACAAGGAAACAGGTGAAATACTCTGGGAAATAACTGACGACACGTGGAATGAAAAATTCTATTCTGATACCATCCTTTTAGAAGGCCTTAAAGAAGGTGATTCCTACCATGCATTAATAGATGCTAAAACAGGGAAGACAATCTGGAAGGAACCCCTCTTTGAAATCAAAAGTCCTGTTTACCACGATGGAGTCCTCTATTTTTCCAGGATCACAGATGGTACCTTCGTTTCTGTAGAGGTAGAAACCATGGAAGAGTGGTCATACTGGTATGGTAAGACTATAGTATATTTTGAAGTTTTTGAAGATAGAATTCTCTTGGTACTCTTCGATAAGGAAGGAAAATTCCTGGATTCTCTGCTGGTTTTGGATTTGAACAAATCAACACTCTGGAAGTATACCTATCCTCAAAAGGTTCTGTGGGAGTTTGGTTACACCATTGATAGTTCATTTTGTGAGGGCACCCTTTTCATTTCACGAGAAGGAGGGGTAATAGAAGCTTTTGATGCAGAAAATGGAGAGAAACAATGGGAGACTGAAGTGAGAGGAACTGAAATGACCAGTCTTGACGTATACGAGGGGAGAATATACGTATCTGCTAACGATGGCAGGTTGTACTGTTTAGAATTGGAGACTGGCAAAATATCTTGGGTAATTGTCACAGAAAATGGATTAGTAACCTTCCCTGAGGGTGCGTTAGTGTATGTTTCTCCAATTGAAGATGGGTTACTCTTTGTGGCTACCATGGAAGGTATCCTTTATGCAGTCGCTGGTTGACATCGGGGTACGTTATTACTGTTACTGTCCTGTGATATGCTACTAACCACTACCTTACAGTTAAATCAAATAATTCCATATCCTCCTGTAAAAGGATCTCGAAAGATGGACAAATGCGGTGGATAAAACGTGAATACCATAAAGAGGATAACCAAAAAGATGACAGCAGCTACTGCAGCCATGTTCCATGTGTGAGGGAGTTCCTGTAATATCAATATCTTGTAGCTGATTAATTGCCCCATTATGACAGCGACAACAAAAATGAGAATGTCCATCACCAGCGTATTATACCCTAAGAGAGCAGTATATGCGTAAAAGAGGACGACAATACTCAAGGGGATCACATAAATGCACAAACCTTTTGCAATCAAAAAGTTGGGTCTCTTCAAAAAGGGATACTCAATTAAAGCATAAAACACTGCTGGCCAGAATCCCAGTTTCAAATGCTCCCAAACGCTCTCGTTCACAGTGGCAATTAATGCGATAATCTTTGAATAGCCAGATAATTCAAAACCAAGATGAAGGAATGATCCCACAAGTACAATGAATACAATACCTACTAACTCCCACTGTATCGCCTTCATAGTAACCCTTCATAACATTCCAGGAGGATTTCATCCATAAATACATCTAACCATGCTTTCCTATACTCCTCCTGGGAGTTATATTCTTTTGGATCTACACCCTTTGAGTTAGCCTCAATCATGTTCCACCTTCCTTATGATTAAGGACGTCATTTTTTATTACTCACCGAGGTATATATGGTTTTTGGTTCTTTTGGATTGTCCAATTGTCAGTGTTTATCTCAATTTGTTACACGTGTAACAGGTTGTTGTTCTTTGTTTAGTATTGTCTGTAATTTTGATAGTAAAGACACCTAATTTTTAACACCCATTTGATAACCTTTGTGTAGAACCCTGTATGAGTTGTGAGAATAAAAGAAGCAACGTTACTACTTGCTTTTACAAAAAATCAAAACATTTATAAATATCGCATAAAAAAGAGAAGAAATCCAACATGCACGAAAGAGAATGATCAAGTTAGCATTCCTGAGATAATTGAATGAACAAGGAGGTGATCCAATGAAAACCCTTGTGGTGAGACCAGGGTCAGAAATCGTGGAAAAGACACTCAGAGGACCGTGGCCTCTAGAGCTTGCTCATCTCGAAAGATTGTACACAGAACCTGGCGAATTCTGCCGTGCATTTGTTCAGCACGCCACTATTGCGCATTCATCCTCGCTCGCTGTGGGAACTGTTCTCAAAAATCGAGGAGAACACGTTGAATACCTGGATATACCCCTTGAATTTGGAATACCATTAAGAGAAGAATCCAAGAAAAAAAGACGTGAAAAAATAAAGGAATATATTGCACAAGGAAAATATGATGTAGTAGGCATTTCGTGTACTACCACATGTGAGGGGGTAGCGACCCAAGGGGTTGCAGAAGCAGCCAAGCAATTAGATGTTCCTGTTGTTGTTGGAGGGTACCAGGCTGCATCTGCTGCGTACGATATGATGGAAAAGATACCGAGTATTGATGTTATTATGCTGTCTGATTTTGAACTCGTAGTTGAAAAGTTGTATCAATTCCTTGATGGTGAAATCCCAGTGAGTGCTGTGCCAAATATTGTATACAGGGAGAATGGGAGAATCCGTGGTTCAGAGAGAATACATATGAAAATTCACTCTGAAGATTTACCCAAGTATGACTACTCTCTGGTAGAGAACTATATACCCAACTATTCTTTGTTTGTGGTTGAAGCCAGCAGAGGATGTCCGTATGACTGTTCTTTCTGTCAGGAAAAAGTGGTGAGACAGTTGTACACAGTAAAAGATGCTGCAGTTGTGGTGGAGGAAACTATTGATACTGCGAACTATTTAGCTCATTTTAAAGATTCAGTCTCTCTTTTGTACAGTGATGCATTGTGGGGGGCTCATCCACAATGGGTGAAAGACTTTTGTTTACAGCTTGCAGAGAGAAAAGATGAGATTACGTCTGGATTCGGGTGGATTATTGAGAGTCGTATTGGTTGGTTCGATGAGGAAACATTGTCTTTAATGAAGAAAGCGGGATGCATGAGTATAGCTTATGGAGTGGAGTCTTTGAGCCCTAAAATGCTTGCAATAATGAATAAAACAAAAGATCCCCGTAAGTATATTACGTCGGTCTTTGACACGGTGGAGAAGACGTTAACCCAGGGTATACACACAGGGCTGCTCTTCCTTTTGGGAATGCCAGGGGAGACTCACTCCACTGTTGAGGAGACAATACATTTGATGAAGAAGTTACCTCTTGATAGTAAAATCCTTCATTACAGGATCAGTCTGCCAGCAGTGTTACCTGGAACTTTACTGGACAAACAAGTGCACGATCCTGAGGTTGTTGAAGAATATGGGCTAACCCTCCTCGGTGAGAACGATTGGGAGAAAGCGTACTTTCCACGGCATACGCTACTGTTTAATCCCTCTCGAGAGCTTTCAGCAGCTGAAATGACAGACATTTACCTGGACATTGTATCGGGAGCCTGTGGAATTCCTGTCTCCCTTGAAAAGAAACTTGAGGTCTTTGAAGAGGTGAGGACAATATTGGATAACGATGAAATTTCTCCTGCTCATGTGACGGAATTGGGCAGGTTTCTGGATTTTTCTAGGGGGTGGCCAGATATTCCAGAATCATGAAATATGAGATTACATCTGCTTTACCACACTGGTGGTTTACGTAAGGAAGTCATAACCTAATCTGGTCAGATACCGGGACATTGACCTTTCTCTCTCTTTTTTCCCACAATCTCCAAGTGGCGAGCAAACCCTACCAAAGACGTGTCATCGCAGTATCGTAGTTCCAGCTCCAGAATCTTTTCAAAGGTTTTTTTATCCTGTAACAAATTGTGTGCTATCTCTCTTGGGATAACAGAAAGAAATACCGGCTTTCCTCGTATTCTCACCACTTCAAACCCTGCATCTTCAAAGAGCTTTCGAAGGCTTTCTGGGGTGAAGTAGTGGATAGTAAACCCTGCCCGAAAAGAGGCAGACTGTGTCCTTAGAAAGTCTTCTAGTTCATCCACTCGGTTCGATGCAATGAACGTTGCCACTGCAGAGTACAAACTGTCTACAGACGCTATACAGTAACATCCAGGTTTTAACACTCTGTGAATTTCTTTGACCGCTTTTTCTGCATCACCACAGTAGGAGAGAGGATCTCCCTGTACCAGAGCCATGTCAAATGTTTCATCTGGTAAACAGGACATGTTTGTAATGTCTGCTCTCTTCAATTCTACAGTGTGGATATTCCTCTCTTCTAATTTGAGTCTGGCCTGTCTCAACATCCCACGTGATATGTCTGTTAAAACAATAGAGTACCCTAATTCAGCTAACTGGATGGCCCATTCTCCTGTTCCTCCCCCTGCGTCCAGGATTACACCTGATTCAGGGAGAAACCGCTTGATATCATCCCAAGTGATTTCCTTGTACAATTGGAAAAAGGGGGTTTTGTACTCTCCATCGTAAAAAGGGGCCTTTTCATCGTAGTAGCGTTCAACGTCCATGGGAGAGCTCCTTTTTCAAGTGGGGGATCAACCCGCCGTCGTTGATAATTTCCATCACAAAAGGCGGCAGCGGGTTAACTGTATAAGACTTTCCAGAAGTTACATTAGTGATTTTGCCAGTTTCTACATTGATCTCCAGTTCGTCTCCGTGGTTGATTTCTGACGTATCCTCCAAAATCAAGGGAGGTAACCCCGAATTGATACAATTCCGGTAGTAAATGCGGGCAAAGGACTGCGCAACAATTACTGAGATACCTGCCTCTTTCAGGCAGGTAACTGCCTGCTCCCGGGAGGATCCACATCCGAAATATTTTCCTGCCACAACGATGTCTCCCTTTTTCACTGATTTCACAAAATCAGGGTCCAAATCTTCTAAAGCGTGTTGAGCCATCTCCTTTGGGTCCGTGATAGTGTACGTGTACTTGCCGGGGAATATCACATCTGTGTTCACATCGTCTCCGTATTTGAATACTTTCCTTCTCATTTAGACACCTCTGGGATCAGTTATTGTACCAGTTAGAGCAGAAGCTGCCACTGTCACAGGGGATGCCAAGTAAATTTCTGCTTCTTTGCACCCCATTCTCCCTCTAAAGTTCCTGTTAGATGAGGATATACACACCTCTCCAGGAGCTAGAGCACCCTGGTGGGCTCCCAGACAGGGGCCGCAGTTAGGATTGCAGATAACTGCTCCTGCCTGTACTAAATTGTAGATGATGCCCATCTGTAGAGCGTCCAGGTACACCTCTGTGGAAGCAGGGATTACTAACAGTCTCACTGAATCTTTCACTGTCCTCCCCTTTAATATACTGGCTGCTTCCAGCAAGTCCTCAATTCTCCCGTTGGTACAGGTACCTAAGACTGCCTGGTGAATCTCTGTTCCTTCAACATCTGTCACTGGACTCACATTGTCCACTTTGTGTGGGCACGCTACCTGCGGTTCTAAATCTGATACACCAAAGGCAAAATTCTTCTCATACACTGCATTCTCATCTGCATTCAGAATGAGGTATTCCTTATCTGCTCTTTCACTCAAGTACGTCTTGGTCCTCTTATCAAAGGCCACCATTCCTGCTTTGGCACCCATTTCAGCAGACATGTTGCACAAAACCATCCGTGATCCCAAAGTCATGTCCTCCACTGTATTCCCACAAAATTCTACTGCCTTGTAGTTAGCACCATCTGCGCGTAATTGACCGATAATATACAAAATGACATCTTTTGCTGACACTCTCTCAGGTAAATCCCCTTCAATAATGACCTTGAAACTTTCAGGGACTTTCAACCAGATCTTACCCGTGGCGTACACTGCAGCCATCTCTGTCCTCCCAATACCGGCAGCAAAGGCACCAAAGGCCCCGTACGTGGGCGTATGCGAATCAGAACCAACGATTAATATGCCGGGTTCGACGTGTCCTTTTTCACAGAGCACTTGATGACATACGCCTGCTTTAATATCATAAAAGTTGGTAATTTTTTGTTCTTTTACAAATTCCCTGATGATTTTATGATTTTTAGCGTAATCTTCATTGGCTGCAGGAACACAGTGATCTATGGGGATGACAATTTTGGAGGGGTCCCATACGTAAGGAACGCCAATCTGTTTGAATTTTTTGGAGATTGCAGCAGTATTCTCGTGAGACATGGCTAAATCCACTGCACAGTCAACGATATCTCCAGGGACAACTTCTTGGCTGCTGGCTCTTCTCAATATTTTTTCTGCCATAGTTTTGCTCATGAATGCTGTGTACACTTGACATATTTAAAGGTTCATATGAAGAGACGATATGAAAAACCACTTATTCCGAAAGGTGGACATTAATGATCTGATATAACATTAGTAGTAAAATGCTCAATGGTAATAAGTCAGCTATTCACAGAGAAGCTTTGAAATATGTTATTCCTATCAGAACTCCTGGAAGAATCATCACGAATAGAGTAAAGTAATGGGAGTTACTTGAAAAAGTCACTAGCGAAGAAGAATCCTTCTCATGAATTTTCTTAGGAAGAAAAAAATTGCTAACAAGCAGTATGGGACCCTCCCATTACAACGGTTTACCTTTCTTCAAAGAGAGATATATACCATCCATCACTCGCGCAACGTAGCGCCTTCCCTTCATCACCCACATGATCTGGTGCCCTTCTTGCACCTTTCTGGCCCATTGGGAATCCTTTTCTGGATTCTGTTCGATGAATAAATATCCAGCGGTTCGAACACATCGTAACCCAGTGCGGGTTGTATCAACGAAGTGCTCTTCACCGTCGATTTTAACAGATTCATCCATTGAGAAAAGTGTCTCGTAGATTTTCAGAGATACTTCTTTCAGGTTTTCCATAACCCTCACTCCAATCTGTATTCTTCATACTCATGAGTACACGGTGATCCAGCACACACTTCCACTTTGCCAGTTCCCAAAAGAGCAATCCATGACCATATAGTGCCGCCCCATTCCTGGTGATCACAAACACCATTTTCATGATCACTGAGCACGCTTTTGACAGAATCAAGATCAATCCTCCCTTTGTTGACCTCAAACCAGTCATTCACCTTCTGGAGTCGTGTGAAAGTGGTTCCTGCAATCTCATCTGTGATCTCACACGAGTACTGACTCATCTTTTCTGATTGGAAATGGTTGGTCGCCACAGTGAATCCGTCCCCGGCAGGTAGTGTGTTAACCTCCTCAGGTGCGACTTCGACCTTTGCAATATCACCTTCTTTGTCTGCGAGGACAAACTGGTACCCTTCACAATGGGGGATGGTCTCGAGAAATTTAACAGCGTCTCCTGTGGTCTTAAAGGTGTCTATAATCCACCGGGTGGCAATCCACGCCGGGACTCCAGGTTGGAGCTTCCTATCGTAATAGGGCATTATGGTGATCCCTGCAGCTAGCCCAGCTTTGTTGACACCACCGTATCGTCCGCTCATGTGATCTGCGAACCCTATGCTTTCAAGCTTGCCCTTGGGCTGGATGTGGAACAGCCCTAATTGGTCTTGCTTTTCATATTCCCAGTCATAATTCCTGGCATACAGTGGGAATCCATCTACTGTTTCATCTCCAGATACAGCAAAGATGGTGCAGCCCTGCAGGTTAGACTGAAAGAACCACTCAGCTGAAGATGGAATGTAGAGGAGATACGTTATGAGCAGCTCAAAATTGATGTCTGTACTGTCTGCTATCCCCTGAACCTCTTCAAGAATGCTTGGGATATATTCTGTTACGTGCTCCTTGCATTTAGAAGCGTATTTCCGATCCCTTGCATCAGCATCTGGGAGAAAGAGCCTCGCTTTATTCACTTTGCCGTACTCATATCCCATCTCATAATATGTTCCGCTTAATTTAACTAGATGCATGACTATTTCACCTCTCTCCTCACCTCTCTCCGCAATAATTCAAATAGATCGACATTGTTGTCATATATTCAGATGCAGAAAAGACAAATTGCAATGCAACGATACATGCCAATCTTGTAAGTAGCTTCCGTTTCGAGTTCATGTTACCACGCAATGTATTATTCTAAAAAATTTATAAATCTTATGGCAAAGGGGCGGAGAACGTATGTACTGTACAGATCCTGGAACTGTGGGGAGTGGAATATCACGTTAATCAGTGATACATTGATGAATTTTCCCACATTAATGGGGTTCCAAAAGTATATTCATCAGAGTGTCAAAAGTAGTACCTATTTGGGATTGTCAAGCCGCTAGCGGATGGAACCATCCAGCGAAGGTTAAAACTGAAAATCCTTTTTTTGGTTTGTATTTGAATAGAAATGTTATTAGAAACTTTTAAGCTTTTCAAATCAACTACTGACTGTTGAAGAACTAAACTAGGGTACGGCGTTATTTGGTACTTAAAAGGTTAAAGAGTAATTCTTTGTTGTCATTCTCTGCTGCTCTGTTCCTCTTTTCTATCCCACACTTAATACAGTGGTGAACAATAATGAATTCTCCCTTGTACTCTGTTCGTACTGGTTCCATCATTCCTCCGCATGTACACTGCCGATCACCAGGGTTAATGTCTACGTGTTTGCTCCACAAACAGGTTGGACAGTGGTTGGTGTAACCTGTTCCTCTCACTTCTTGTCCGCATTTTTCACAAATGAAGTCTTCTTTACACTTTGAGAATTTCTTTGTCATTATTCCACCAGGTTCATCAAATGTGAATTGAATCTCACATATTAACTATCATCTGGTCATACTATTGACAATATTCTTATAAACTTTTCACTATACTAAACCAAAAAGATCTTCAATAATAAAGAAAAAAAGAGAAGATATTACTAATGAGATAACTTAAGCACTTAGTTTACCCAGATGCCAATGGGTTGTGGTATTGGGAGCACTGCTTTGAACGGCTTGGAAGAGCAGGTGGGATGCTTGGGGGTTACCTCTTCCAGGGTTTCGATCACAAATTCCATTTTGTCACCTCCTCTAGGTTTAGTATTTTACTCGGGGTTTCCTTTATAAATCTTTCTGAAAGATAATTAATAACTTTTTTTGTGTACAAAAATATTTTTTTTGGTTTTCAATTTGCACTAAACCTATAAATTAGTAGTTGAATATGCGTAGTCAACACCAGAACATTGAAGTGCTCCTAGAAGACTTTTTGATAGGTTTTGGGTTCATCCATAGAGGATTTTCTCGCAGTTATTTGTGACCACGGTAACATTGTGCTGTAACCCCACATGGGAATTGATGTAACAATTGCTGGTTCCCGTCTTTTACGATAACCTTTTTATTCTCATTAGTATTGAAGTACCTATGATCGTCATTGGAGGTGGCCTAGGCGGGCTGCTGACAGCAGCTTTGTATCCGAATGTAATTCTATTCGAAAAAACATCTAATCTGGGTGGACGATTTCGTAACATACCTCACAGAGGATTTCAGTTAACTACTGGTGCCCTCCATATGGTGCCCCATGGTTCGAAAGGTCCTCTAGCTCAATTATTACAGAAGGCTGGAGCAGACTGTACGATTGTAGATTCTGATCCCATAGCTACCTTTTACTACGATAAAGAGCTGCGATTCAGGCAGGTTTTAAAAGAAATAGGCTTCACAGAGAAACTGCGGTTGTACGTCATGCTGTTGGAAATGAAATACAGAAAAGGAGGGAAAAAGTCTTTTCAGGAATACCTTGAGAAGAGAACGAGTAATGAAATGGTTCACAATGGATTTAGATCCTTTTGTACCTGGTCTTTGAGTCTAAAACCAGATGAAGTCCCCTGCCGTGAGATGTTTTCCATTGTCAAGTTTTTATTCAAGTACATGGGACCTGGTGTTCCTGTAGGGGGCTGTTCTGGTATTATTGCTGCATTACAGAAGGTTATTGTAAAAAAAGGAAACACAATTATCCACAAGAAAGTCGTTGACATTTCAGCAGATGAGAACGTGTATGGAGTGACAGACGAGGATGGGAAAGAGTACACAGATTCAATAGTGGTATCAGATATTGGGGCAAAGGCTACCTCAACCCTAGTGAAATTCCCTCAAGAGTACCAGAAAAAAATTGATAGTATAACCCCTTCTGAAGGTATGAAATATTCAGTAGCCTCAAAAGAGCCGCTTATCTGGCATAATGGTATCATGCTCACCCCTGGGTTGAACTATATTGGGGGGGTCAATCAAGTTACCAATGTAGATCCCTCGTTAGCCCCACAAGGGTACCATTTGGTCATGGCTCACCAGAGAATTACCTCTTCTAATTTTAAGAAAGAGAAAGAGAGAGGATTGGAAGAGTTAGAAATACTGTTCAAGGGAAAAAAATATGAAGTATTGGCTGCCCAAATTTACAGAGAGAATAATCCGGTGAACTATGCAGCCTCTGGCCAGGACCTGGATCAGAAAACACCTATTGAAGGGCTGTATTTAGTGGGTGATTGTGCCAAGGGAAAAGGTGGCATAGAAGTGGAGGGGATAGCATTAGGGGTGGAACGACTGACCAGAATGGTGAAGTAAATGAAGGACTAATGGTGGAAAGAGTCTTTACAATTCATGACTAACCCAACATTCCCAGTATTTTTTTCTCATTTTCTCAATTAGCCTACAATTATTCTCACCTTCGTCGAAGAAAGAGTTAAAAAAAATTGAGAACAAAATAAACCGTAAATAATCAATTTGTGAACATTTTAAAAAGAAGGTGACCGAGTCTTACCTGTAAATAATCATTGCAGTGAGTGGCACGAGGAAGTAATATAAAAAGGGAAAAGGGAGTGAGAGATGAACTACCTCCTTATAGGAGGAGCCACATATATATAGTTTTCCTCTACCAAGAAGGCTAACAATGGGGAATCGGCATCAAAATGTGTTATTCTATATCAATATCAACATTTTCTGATACATTCACTAGAAGAATTCTGGGGCTATCAAATCATCATGACTGTCTGGTTTGTTACACGTGTAACAATCTTCTGGTTACGCTCACTTTCTGTGGGTTTAAAATCGTAATCCTCTAGAGACCACACTTCTATGTAAAGGAGAAACCCTTTTCAATTTCAACCCTATGTTATTTCATGAAACGTTCTATGATCTTGGTAATCCTTATCCTCTTCAGTGCACAGGCTTACCCCAACGACTGGACCAGAACGGCACGAATAGCTGATGTAGATTTTTGGCCTGATTTTACACAAGAAGAAATAAAAGAAGGCATTGATCTCGCACACCAGCAGGGTGCATCTGTGGTCATGGCGTGGTTAACCTCTGAAAATATTGATATACCTCAGAAAGACTTGGATGCCTTGAAAAGAGCGGTTACGTATGCTCATGAGAATTATCCAGATATGAAGGTTATTGTGTATACAGCGCCTTTGGAGATCATTACTGAGAATGTGGATACAAACAGGGACGGTCAACTTGACAGAGGGTTAACAGCTGTATCCACTGAACATCCAGAATGGTTACAAGTCGGGTTAGACGGGAGAAGAGCAGTCTTTTACGGAGATTTTGAGCACTGGATTGGTGAACATGATGAGGACGTGTGGTGCTGCCCCAATGATTCGGTGTACAAGGAAAAGATAGAAAAAAGTATTACAAGGCTTGCTGAAACGGGGATAGATGGTATATGGATTGATGTGGTTTTGTTTTTGTGCAACTATGGCGACTGGGATTCAAACTGGGCATGCCACTGCGAGGATTGTAGAAAAAAGTTTCATCAAGATACATGGCTTGAAATTCCTCAATCAGTAACGTGGGATACAACCTGGAAAACTTGGGTGCTATGGAGACAAACATGTGTTGAAGACTTCATTGAAGAGTTATCCCAAACAGCAAGAAACGTTAACCCCGAAATAAAGATCATTGTGGAACACTGGCATGGATTTGATGCTGAATCTACTGAAAATGCGTGGAGTCCCCTCACGTTACAGCCAGTTACCGATGTTCTGGCACACGAGTACGTGTCAGCCTCACAGTATCTAGAAACCTATACTCCGGCAAACTATTTGCGAGATGTAGCTCTCTTTCAATTTTACAGAGGGTCAGATAACAGCCATCCCTCCTGGATTTTAGCTTATTCTTTACGAGAAGATGGACAAAAAATGCTGGCTGCTACCGTATTACAGGCTGGATGCAACTTTTACGATACTGTCTACCCGGATATGGTGGACTCTGTCAGTTTAAAAGAGAGAACCAGAATTTTTGAATGGATAAGGAAATATTCTGACTATTACTATGAGGTTGAACCAGTTTCTAACGTTACTGTCTACTATTCCAAGGCTACCATTGATTTTTATGATTGTCTTTCAGGAGATTGGGAGTTCTACAGAGAATTCGTCGGTGTATCAATGATGCTGCTCTCACTGCATGTACCCTATACGGTGATCACTAATTTAAAGAATTTGGAACAGTTCGATACTGTAATATTACCAGATTTGGTCTGTCTCAGTGATTTTGAAAAGGATTTACTACAGCAGTTTTTAGAAAACGGCGGATATATACTGTCCACTGGAAAGATTGGATATTACGATGAAATGGGTCGAAAAAGAGCTTCACGAGAGCTTCCTCACCATTCAAGATTCTATTCAACGGACAGACTTTTTGGTAATGAATACTATGCTGAAGTGAACCCCTTCTTCTGGCCTGATGAAGGTAAAAACCAGGGTACGGGTGAGGATGTGAAAGAAGAGTTCTACAGAGTCTTGAATCAAATTCCATTCATGGATGTGGAAACAACTGCGCCAGGTAATGTTGTAGTCCTCCCCTTTCTTTTCAAGAATACTATTGTTTACAGAGTATTGAACTTTGAGGGTATTTCCCCAGGAGACGCTGTACCAGACATTCAAACCATTTCTATTACCAACAAAAGAAGGATCTTAAATGCAGTGCTAATCCCCTTCCTTTCAACCCCAGAAAATCTGGAAGGTGAAGACTCAGTTACGTTCCGGGTTCAAAATCACTGTTTACTTGTATTAGAGGTTGAACCGGTGAGCATCTACTGTAATGAATACGATCTCCCAGCAGCTGAGAATTTGGCCACATTCTTGAGAACAAGAGGCATCCCTGCACAGGTTGTTACCTCACCTGATGATGCATCTGTTCTGATCATTCTTGGAGGTCACAAAGCCAAGGACACTGGGGAGTTCGTCTCCAATTTGCTGACAGACGAACAGAAAACCCAGTTAGAACAGCCAGGATTTCAAACCCTTTTCATATTCCAAACAGTAAGACTAATCATCGTTATTGCTGGAAATGAAAGAGAAGATACAGCCAGGTCAACAGAAGAAAATAAGAGAAAAATCTTTGAACTTATAACTGAATCTGTAAATTCAAAAATCCAATTCAATCTCCAATAGAAAAAAGGAGACACTACAATAGTGATAACAGTGGCAACTATCTGTATCACGCACCAACAGAGATTGTCAACTTTTCGGATGGTAAAGGTCTTCAATCTCTTTTAATATTGTAAAATTCCTAACGTAATTGATAAAACCCAATAATTTGTTACACGTGTAACAAAATTGAGGAAAACATTCAATGATTTGACAACTCCCACCAGCAAAAAGAATTAAAAGATACAGTATTCTGTGACCCCATGGAGAAGTACAGACTTCAGGGGTTAACCTGTGCAGACTGTGCAGTAAGGCTTGAAAAGGGGTTAGCAGAACTCGATTCAGTTACATCAGTCCACGTTAATTTTGCTTCCAGTACCTTGACAATAGATTGTGAGGACATGAATGAGGTCAAGAAAAGGATGAAAGAAATAGAGCCTGATGTTACCATTGCTGAATATGAATCTGCACCCAATTTACGAAAGAATCTTCTTATTATTATTGTATCATTATTTATTTTTATAATAGGTCTTTTGACCAGACCTTATTTCCACAATTCACCATACCATTGGCCCGAATATATCATATTTTTGTCAGCGTACCTTTTAACAGGAAGAAAAGTGCTAAGAAAGGCTCTCTTGAACTCTGCTCACGGTCATATCTTTGATGAGAATTTTTTAATGGTTGTAGCCACTACAGGAGCCATCCTGATCCATGAGTTACCTGAAGCTGTGGGGGTTATGCTCTTTTTTTCAGTAGGTGAATACGTTGAAGATCTGTCGGTGAGTCGTTCCCGCAGATCAATCAGAGCACTTCTGGAGTTGAGGCCTGATTATGCGGTAGTGAAAACCGGAGAAACCACAAAGAAAGTCGATCCTCATAACGTAAAAGTAGGTGACCACATTATGGTGAAACCAGGGGAGAGGATACCTTTAGATGGTACAGTGGTGGAAGGTATATCCACGGCGGATACCTCTGCATTAACGGGCGAGAGTATTCCCAGACGTATTGAACCTGGTGGCAAAGTACTGGCAGGCTATATCAACAGAACTGGTGTTGTAACCGTGAACGTGACCAGAACATTTCAGGAATCATCCATATCCAGAATTCTCGATTTAGTAGAACATGCATCTGCCCGAAAAGCAGAACCAGAGAAGTTCATTACCAAGTTTGCCAGAGTGTACACTCCTGTGGTGGTAGCTGCAGCAGTTTGTGTTGCTGTTGTACCTCCCTTATTGTTGGGGACTTCATTTTACGATTGGGGTTACCGCGCTTTGGTGCTCTTGGTTATCTCCTGTCCTTGTGCTCTGGTCATATCCATTCCTCTTGGTTACTTTGGAGGGATAGGAAAAGCGTCCAGAGAAGGAATTCTAGTGAAAGGTGCCAATTTTCTGGATGCTCTCACTGAGTTAAAAGCAGTAGTATTTGACAAGACAGGTACAGTGACCAAAGGAAGTTTTGAAGTTGCCCAGGTAATACCTATGAATGGATTTACTGAAGATGAGGTCCTCAGGTATGCAGCGTTAACAGAAACCCATTCCACCCACCCTATTGCCAGGTCCATCGTGGAAGCGTACAGAAATCCTGACAAACCAACCATAACTGACTACAAAGAACTATCTGCCCGCGGTGTGAGAGCTACTATTGATGGGAAAACGATTTTTGTGGGAAATGATAGACAATTACACGAAGAAATGATCGACCACGACACCTGCCACGTAGAGGGGACAGTAGCCCACGTGACTGTAGATAATGTGTATGCAGGGTACATTTTAATTGCTGATGAGGTCAAGCCAGATGCACACAAGACAGTTGAAGCCTTGAAAAGCATGGGCATCACTGTGGTTATGTTAACTGGAGACAGTAAGGACGCAGCTGAGTGCGTGGCACAACATCTGGGTATTCTCAAGTTTTACTGTGAGCTTTTGCCAGAAGACAAAGTAAAAAGACTGGAAGAACTAGAAAAAGATGTACAATTGAAACATGCAAAAATAGCTTTCGTGGGAGATGGCATAAATGATGCTCCCGTCATTGCACGGGCAGATGTGGGGATAGCTATGGGGGCCTTAGGTTCTGATGCGGCAGTAGAGACTGCAGATGTGGTTATTATGACAGACAAATTATACAAAGTGGTGGAAGCAGTCAACATTGCGAAAAAAACCAGTAGAATAATCTGGGAGAACATCTTTCTGGTTTTGGGAGTAAAAGGTGTTTTCATCTTCATGGGGGTCCTGGGAATTGCTACCATGTGGGAAGCAGTCTTTGCAGATGTGGGGGTAGCATTAATGGCAGTGTTCAATGCTACCAGAATTTTGAGAGGATGAATTCAATTGTGTTAGTAGAAGTATCTCTTAACAATCTACCATAATCAATCGTCTTCAGCCTGTTACATCAAGCTGAATGTCTGGTGATCATAACCATCACCTTAGACTACAGCATCACTGTACGTTAACAAGCATACAAACATCCTTTCACATGGATGTTTTAGACTGGAGAATGTCCACTTTTCCGAACGATCAGTTCTCTGATCATCCTACAGGTACCTCTCTTGTTACACGTGTAACAACCCCTCATGATGGATAGCCCAAAAAGATCAAAGAAATAAAAAGTGAAAGAGCATCCAGTTCCGAACCCTTTAGAATGCTGTATAGCCTATTGGTCCTGGATCTATGGGGTGCTTGGGCGATATTTCTTCCACAGATTCGATCACAAATTCCATTTTGTCACCTCCTCTCGGTTATAAACAAATGGGCAATCCTATCTTTAAAAACGTTTGCAGCATTCAAAGGGATTTTTTCGTCTTATCCTTTCTTAATGAGACATAGGTGATGGTTAGGTATTGCCTTTGAGTCCATTTCATTACAGATATTCCCTCACTGTTACAGTTCTCTTGTCTCCTTCATTTGTAACGATATGAAAAACCCTATAACAGCAAAAAGAGAGGTAGTCATAAACATATTTCTTGGGCCAAAGAAATCTGCCAAGTTTCCTCCCATAATTCCCCCCGCAAAATTCCCGAATCCAATAGAAGAGTTCAATATGCCGACTCCTCTCCCTCTCTCTTTCTCACTGGTCAAATCAGACACCGCAGAGGTGGATGCTGTAATGAACAAGGCGTAAAAGGGAAGAATCCACAACAAAATCTTTACCACTAAATTTGGTACCAACCCAATCCCCAGCCACATGACCATGTAGAGTACAGGAGTAATGACTAACAACGGTTTTCTTCCATATTTGTCACATGCCCGCCCTACAAAATCTGCCACCAAGAGAAATGTCAGACTGGTTAATGAGGTAATATACCCAATATATTCTTTTGAAACCCCTAAATTACTCAAGTACACATTAAATATAGAAGAGAGCATAGAACCTCCTGTCATCAAGAAAAATGCGTACACACATAAAAGGAGTATTCTTTTTGGCTCTCCAAAGATAAGGAAATCCTTGAATTTTCTTGTATCTTTCTCCCGTGGTAGATCTCTAACAAAGAAAAACATAATACAGAACAATAATGAGAGCACTCCAATTAATGCAAAGAAAAAGTTAAATCCTATGCGTGCTGCATGCCCTGAAATAATCCCGCCTATAGTCCAGCCAATACCTGTGGCTACATTGTATCTCCCTAAAGCTCTCCCCTTTGTGGTGGGAAAGTACTCTGTAATGATGGCAGGTATCAAGATGTACGAAGAATAAAAAAAGGTCTGGACACACCGCAAAACGATCAACCAGGTAATACCCACGTATGTGAATAAGAAGTACATGGATGATGCTGCTATATTGGATAGAACGATGACAGATCTTCTCTTTCCCAGCCGGTCTGACAAAGATCCCCACCCAAAGGTCATGGCCACCAGGATGAGAGAGGGCAGCGAAAATATGTATCCTGCATAAGCGAATTTACCTCCTACCTCGTACGCATAGATGGGAAGCATTGGAAACAACATTCCCTGAGTTATGGAGAGGACCAGTGAGGACAAAAGAATTTTTGCGTAATTGTCCATAGTTCTCTTTTTTGAAACGCCTTAAAAGTATATCTGTTCAAAGGGATTCAATTGTTGAGTTATCAGTTGTTACACGTGTAACAATAAGTGGCTGCTGCAATTATATGATAGTGACACCACCACATTACTGCAGGCCTTATTAAAGGACTTCTCTGGGATCGATTCTGTGGGGCATCTCGAACTGTATTCCTGATTCTGTCTTGTAGTAGAGTAATCCAGTCCTGATCGTTGTGTGGGGAATAACCTTAAAGTTGAAGGTAGTTTTCTCCATCTTAACAAATCGCATTCTGGTAATTAATTCAGTTCCTTTCTCTAGTTCCACAAAACGGATGACTCCATCTGCCAGATCAGATAAGGTGGCTATAGTCCTGGGATCATGCATTCCGTCCACGAGCAACATCATGTACACGCCGCCGTAGATTTGGATGCAGTAGTGGAGTTCTTCCAGAAACTTTAGCACATCTTTTAACTCGTTGGTTCTCAAAAGATATGACAGATTGTCCAGCACCCCTCGCATTTCCCCATCTATTTTCTTCATTCTGTCTGTCACGAAGATATCTAATCGTTTTAATGTGTCTATTTTCCAAAATGTGCCGCTTTCAAAGGTTGTTTTTCCTGGGGGCAGCAAATTGTGTTCTACTGCAAACTCTTTGAGGCGGGCAGTGTAGTCATCTATGAAGATGAGCTTTCCTGACGAGACATAATCTTTTACCTGTGCGTTGATGGAACTCATGTTGTGGAGGACTTCTCTAGCTGTCCTTCTCAAGGTGAAGTACACTGCATTTGAGCCGTTCTCCAATCCATAACTCAGAAACTGCTGTGAGAACTCCTCAGATCCGCACCCTGGAAATCCGCGAAGGAGAATAAGTGACCTGTCAGGAAATCCTCCCCCCAGGAGGTTATCCAGAATGCGGAGACCTGTTCGGAGTTTCTTCATAGATAGTATGTGTATCAAAGCTTTATAAAATTTATTCCATAGGAGATTTTATTACACATTTTTTATTTTCGCTTTTCTCATAGAAGACTGCCACTGTAATTTTCAAGGGCATTAACTGTATTAAAGTCTGTAGTCCACCTTTAATGATTATTACTGCATCAATTAATTCAAATGCTTGGATACAGGTGGAGCATTCACAAAAAGCACAAAGGGCCTAACTGTAGGGGAGAGTGGGATGTCACTGGTTACGGGGGTTGTAAAAGTCGGATGATTGTCTCATTTGTTACACGTGTAACAATCTTGGCTTTTATCACACTAACTGTGAAAAAATGATATCCAAGAAGGGTGAAGTTCTCTACCCTGAAGACTTGACAATCCCTTTACGAGGAACGTAGCAATTGACAAATGTGGAAGTTACCTATGGATACAAAGGCATTATATGTCGTGGAACAGCCCCTAATAACCATGTAGTATGCTTAATACATGGTGTATCAAAAGCCTCTATCTTCCTGTGCAGTTCTCATTAACGTATTCTGGCTTCTGTTGTTATTTTTACGTGGTTCTGTTACTGTTCTGGGTCTAAAGGACTGTGTGGACCTGATACATACTTGATCATGCCAAAAGGTCTATAAGTGTGAAATTATCACGGCTTTAAATGTCTTGACAGGAGGAGATAAAATGAACGAAAAAGCACGTAACAAAAAAGAATATGGCTGGATGAATTCTTTAGATGAATCACAAGAATTGCTTTTTAATTCGTTTGATGAAATTGTTGCTCTTTTGAAAGCAATAGGACATTCTAACCGATTTAAAATTCTCATTCTTCTCTTGAAAGGACCAATGACTTTTCAGGGATTACTCAATGAAATGAATGTAAAAAAATCAGCGCTGGCTAACCATTTGAGTCATTTGAAGAATAAGTCACTTGTTGAAAAAATTCAGCACGGCACTTACAAGATTACTGACGATGGGCGAGATTTTGTCAAAGCAATTGAAGCTGCTTATAGAGGGAGTGAGGCCAGAAAAAAGAAAATAGAGGAGGCAAGACAAAGACAAGAACTTACACGGAGTTTTTTGGAAAGGAAATAAGGAAATTAAAATGTTCGGCTTTGAAAATCACTGGTCTCAGTCCGTCAGAGCAGCATGCAATAGATTCTTTCTCTTTAAGGCATTTTGTCCAAATCCTGGTGTTTTTTGGACTGATTTAAAGGACATATTGCCCAAAAGAATGTAATGTATTGAGAATTTATAAATGTCACTCTTCTCAAATAGCATAAGGTTAAAAATGGACAGTTCTCATGAGATGTATGAACATCCCTCCAAAGTTAGCACATCAGATTTGGGAGGCTCATGCTGAAAAAAAACCCTTCAAAAGATGGAATCCAATTATTGTTGGTAGTAGCGTGTGTGGTAATATATGTATTGTTCGATGTCTTTTTTGAGAATTTATCTTACAGTTGGATTGTGCTATTAATTGCACTCCTTACTCTTGCACGAATTGTAGTTTTTTTGGTTAAAAAGGCAAAAGGATTCTTTGCTGCGAAAGAAGAAATGCACCCTGAAAGAGAGGTGAGCTTTCTGAGAAAGGAGTGAGTAACCTTGTTTATATTGGGGCTGCTGCTGTCATTCTCGTATCAATACTCTTCTTCTATTTACTGAACTCCTCCACGTGTACAGGCTACCTCTCTTACCTCTGTGAGTTCACCGATTATATCCTCATGATAGAAGTAGCAATTGTTCTGTGGGTGGTGAGTATTCTCCGCAGAAAGAAGAAAGAAATGAAGAAAGAAGGGATTATACAGGGCTTGTAATCTTTGAGCCAACTATCTATCTGAAATAGGTAGGATTCTACAGTAACTGGAAGAGAGCTTTTAATGGAGCTTTTACTGCTGTACAAATTTTCGGAAGTATTGCATCCATTTACACCTGTCTGACAACAGGAAACCCTGAAAAAGTCATCAATATGGCATTGTCACAAATCGAGAGGATATAAATTCATTCAAGATAAAACTGCTGGATGAAATTAACAAGCACACTGACTACATTACCTTCCTCAAAAAAGTTTCTCTGCAAACTGCAAACTGCACACTCCTAGAAAGATCAAGACACCTAACAACAAGGCAAAGAGTGCACTCCATGATCCCATTGATCGAACTGTGGTTCTACAGCTGAAGTCGCCCAAAGGTGATAGATCTCACCATTCGGGTATTTCAGTAACTTTAAAATTTTCACCCCAATCTGACCATTCAACTATAAGCGACGCGCCACATCTGTCGCACCAAAGCTCATACTCCTCACCACTGTCCTCTTTAATATCCACTTCCATAACATAACGGCATCTGGGACATTTAAACTCAACAGGAGGTACACTAAGAACATTTACGTCAATATTCTCACCCCAATCTGACCATTCAACCTCAAACGACGCACCACATCTATTACACTCAGCCTCGTAGGCTTCACCTTCGTCAGCATCCTCTATTTTCATATCATAACCACATCTGGGACATCCAAACTCAACAGGAGGCACTTGGGAAATCTCTACCTCAATATTCTTACCCCAATCTGACCATTCAACATTAAGCGACGCGCCACATCTGTCGCACCAAAGATCATACTCAACACCTTCCTCTTCAATATCCTCTATTTTCATATCATAACCACATCTAGCACATTCAAACTCAACAGGAGGTGCTTTCTCAACACTTACATCAATATTCTTACCCCAATCTGACCATTCAACCCCAAACGACGAAGCGCATTCACCACATTTAATCTCACTGTATCCGCTTTCCTTGTCAATATAATCAGTTTCCACATTACAATCACATATGGGACATTCAAACTCAACAGGAGGTGCTTTCTCAACACTTACCTTAAAATTTTCACCCCAATCTGACCATTCAACCATAAGCGACGAAGCGCATTCACCACATTTAATCTCACTGTATCCGCTTTCCTTGTCAATATAATCAGTTTCCACATTACAATCACATCTGGGACATTTAAACTCAGGCAGAGGTGCTCCAAGAATACTTACCTTAATATTCTTACCCCAATCTGACCATTCAACCATAAGCGACGAATAGCATTTATAGCAATCCATCTCATCGCTTCCGCTTTCCTCGTCAATATAATCAGTTTCCACATTACAACCGCATTTGGGACATTCAAGCTTTACCGACGCAGTATGGCCGCAATGCGGACATGAAAATCCGAAGATCGTATTCCAATAGAATACTTCAATTCTAATGACCATATTCATTCCTCCTTTTTTCTGATTGCAATCGAACATGATTGGCTATTCACACATTGATTCATTTGTTCTGGATATTCTTTTGGATAGGTTGGTCAGTTGCGAATCTACAGCGAAAATTTACAATCTCTGTGCATTAGTTTCGTTCCATAGATCTCCATCTGCACTCTGGGTAGTCGGAACACGTTCCACCTTCTTAACAATAAATTTCATCGTGTACACTTCTCTATACCTTTTTATATTTTTCTTATATTCCTATTCATGCTATATTTATTAAATTTTCGGTCTGCATCCATCTGCAATTTTCTTATTTACACAAAATGCGGCAAACTCGAAAGCAGTTTAGATTCACTTTGGAGCAATTCTGGATTGTGCTCTTGTTTTCTGTAATGGCTTGTTTATACAGGACTGTATATAAGTATTTCGGTCTGAAAAGCTCTTTAACTAGATGTTGGAACTATCTAGACTTCTTTTTGTACTCCCAATCCTGCCAAGGTACTATGAAGGCTTTTTCTTTAAGGAAGGATCAGTCATCAGATATTAAAAATTTTGCTATAAGTTTATTTATCCTGCCATTGGCCGAAGTTTCAGCATTAGGATTACAAAGAATAATGACAAAAGATGACTCGTATATCCTCTCCAAAAATTGTTACACGTGTAACAAAGTGAAACGAATAAACGAAAAAAAGAAAGAGTCTTAAGTTCTAATCTTCTCAATCTCCTCTTCCCTCCGTTCAATGAAGAACAGCGCAGCTTGTGTCATAAAATCAGATCTGTTAGAAAAAAAACCAGTCTCAATAGCCTGATCCATGTATGTCAATGCCTTCGAAGGGACAGTCACACCGATTTTCACCTTGTGAGAGGCTTGATTGAGATCGGGACAAAACGGTATTTTTCTGTTTTAGTCTAACATACTATAGTTGGTCAAATAGAGGTATATAAACTTTTGGGTGCTCAAAGATAAGATTTCTAGCTCTTCCATTTTAGAGAATTCTGTTGCTTTTGCGTGGTATCTGGCAGCTTCATTTGTTTCAGAGAGTTTGAGTAATAGTTCATCTGGATCGGCCATGCCTGTATTGCTGGGACCTGCGAGTTGAACTTTCTCGCCTTTGCAGTAATGGTCGTCACAAGTGTGTGTCTATTGTCATAAGAGGGACAAATGAAAAAAAGAGAGATT
>Ga0209636_10001231_pt1 | contig 25581 bp, 26 predicted proteins | sample DeeMarSWOR152_54_FD_187464 | JGI IMG/M metagenome (GOLD analysis project Ga0209636, IMG submission 187464) | Marine sediment microbial communities from White Oak River estuary, North Carolina - WOR-1-52-54 (SPAdes) (version 2) | ecosystem: Environmental > Aquatic > Marine > Intertidal zone >...
ATGATTGCCATGAACACAGAGAACCAGAGGAAAAGGTCCTTTTCCAACAGGATACCAGACGCGTCCGTTTCTCGGAAATTTCTTGAAATCAAATCCCCAGAACCACTCCCGGAATTTCATCCGCCATCCCTTGTTCTCCTTCACAAAGGGTGTGGCGTCCACAGGATCGGTTTTTAATGTAGCCTTTTCACGAAATTCCGGCCTTCTCTTATCCGTGCCGCTTCCGTAGGTCAAATATTCGACATCATAACCCCCCAGCTCAGAAGGATCTTGAATATCCAGGGATTCAATTTTGATAATATCTGCTTTTCTCTTGACTAGATGCTTGGTGCCTCCTCTGCTGGCAAACCAGGTAATCAAGTACACATTCATAGCCACAGTCAACAGAAGTGTCACAAGGACATAGACCTTTTTCAACCATGACTCTCGTCCGAATTTTTTCTTGAAAAAATGAGCGAGGGAGGCACCCAGAAGAGCCTCCGTCAATCCCACCAATATGCCAATGAACAGAACCCTTGAGATAGGGATTTGTCCCAAAAAAAAGATGTATGCAATCAAGGCAACAAGACCTAAAAAGGTTAGGAATCGCGGCAAGATGGTAAGAACCTTAAGGAGAAGAGCAGCAAGTAAGCCGAATAGCACAACCAAAACAGCAAGGATGACAACTCCTCCTAGATTGTCCAAGACACCTGGTAATCCAGGCCGGATAAACACACCGGACACAATCGTTATGCATACGACTAAAACAATGAGTCCGATAGCTGCGCCCTTGCGGACTTGAGGTCTGGGATGCAATCTCTTCCAAGATTTTGACATCCAACTTTTAAACCGCTTCCAGATATTAGGTTTCTTGGATTTTTTCTCGTTCATATTCATCCCTCCTTAATATCCCCAATTTTTCATTCGAGTCTATATCATTTTTTCACAAAAAAAATATTTTTCAGGATTAACAACAAAATCAAGATAACCTCCTGATTTTGCTGTAATAAAAAAGGCATTAGCATCGACCATGAATCATTCAGGTGAAGAAATGGAATATCACAAGAAAGGACAAATGGCAAGACACACAGATGGAAGAAAAAAAGGGAACAGAAGGCTTCGTTCAAAAGAGATGTATCATAGAAAGCAAGATTCTCATTTGATTGGGTTATAAAAAGTTTTAAAAAAGGCTGTCTTTAAACCCGGATGATGACTTCGTAACCCTCCCGAATGGGCGGATTTGCAAAATGATGCCTCAGTTTGAGCAGTTGCTCTTGGTAATAGAGGCTCTTCTCGTTGGCTTTGGCATCTTCTTCGGAATCCCAAATAGCTATGGAAATTGATTTCCCGGTCTTCCTGTCGAGGTAAAAATTTAGCGCTTGGTATCCTTTTTGTGACTGGGCTGCCGGAACAATGCTGTCCTTATAAATCAGTACTGCCTGATCTATGAATGCCAATTTAAATTGCATCGTTGTACAGCGCGCAAACATGGCCCTTCCCTCCTTCCTTTTATTCTCCCCAAAATAAATATTTCATCTGAATATTGAAACTTTAACTCAATTGAAATAAGTTATCAATGTCTAACCTCGCTAAATCCCGCTAAGCTTGAACCAGGATCTCATAACCCTCACGTATGGGTTGTCTTGTGTAAAAGGGAATGAACTTGGCCACTTGCTGCTGGTAGAAGAGGTTTTTCTCATTGGCCAAACAATCTTCTTCGCTGTTCCAATAACCGATTGACAGGCCTTCACCAGTTTGAGGATTAAACATGAGACAGATTCCTTTAAATCCCTTCTGTTTTTTTGCTGCGGGAACGACAGTTTCCTCATAAATCTTTTTGAATTGTTCGATCCTATTTGGTGATATTTGAGCTGAAGTCACACGTGCATACATGTTATCCCTCCTCAATTTTCTTTAGATCTTAACGCTGCTTTATTTAATGCAAAATCCTCAAGGTTCTCTGTTAAAATCAAGCAAGCGTCTTTTGGCGTCATTGACTTCGGAAATATCCGGATCAGCATTCAACCAGAGGGCTAGAAATTTATTGTAATTTTCTTCGGCTTTTTCATTTTCACCCAATCTCTGGAAGATCCTCCCAAGGATGTAAAAACTCCTGGCATAGATATCCCCGAAGTAAAGCCGGCCAGTCGAGAGATCAGAGATCGTTTTGTACATCTCCTGGGCCTTCTCCAAATTCCCCGCTCGGTAATAGGCCAAAGCCAAAGCATCAATGAACAAAGCATGAGTATTTCTGAGGTGAGCATCGGTCCATAATGAAGATTGAAAAGGAAGAAGAGACAAAGCTGTTTCAAGATGCTCAATAGCCTGAGTATAATTTTTTCTCTCCAGCTCAATCAATCCCATCAAATGATGATAACGCCTGGTCTCCTTCCTGTGGCTCCCTTTCTCGATAAGGCTCTTCAGCTCGTCAGCTGTCCTCTGTGCTCTCGACAGGGATTTCAGCGAAACATAGGTCAAACCTTTATAATGCAAGGCCAGCCTTTGCAAATCCCCCCTCATGAATTGGACTCCGATATCCAGGGCTCTATTGCACTCCCTCACAGCCTCCTGAGAGCGTTTTGATCTCATAAGAGAAAGGGCTAACATCGAACGCGCTTGGGATTCTGCCCATTTGATACCCGAACTTTGAGAGATTTCAATGATTCTTCTGAGATGTCCTCTCGACTCTCTATACCGGCCTTGTGTCAAAGACAAATTCGTCAACCCATGCAGGCCCAAATATGGACCAGAAGGTTCCCTTTCATCAAGGAGCTTTCGGTATTCTTTTTCTGCCTCAACAAAGGCTCCCGTTAAGGAGTCATGGACTCCCCTTAGATAAAGACCTCGATGATTTTTGGGATCGAGTGCAAAAGCAAAATCTAATTCGTTGCGAGCGAAATGATTCATCTTCTGACAGATATAATTGAAGGCCAGATAATGATGGATCTCGCTACGATCAGATATATTGTCCAAATAAAACCTGAGTACTTTCTCTGCCTCACTGTATAGACCTTTCATCATGTGCACATCAGCGATCGAAAAGTAGGTCCCGACAAATTCCGTTTTATCATTTCTGTATCGCTCAAAACGTTCCAAGGCCTTGTCAAATTCTTCGATATTTAAGTAAATCGTGCCTAGATTTTGGTTCCCAGACGCATCCTTAGGATACAGCTCGAGCAATTTTGTATAGGCTTCTATCGCTTTATCATAGGTCTCTTCAGACTCCCGATAATAATCTCCTTGGATTAGATAGAACTCCTTTTCTGAAAGCCGATCCTTCAATTCAAGGGTTTTTTGGAAGTATGTCTCTCGCTGAGGAGATAGCCCCAGATAGCCGCAACTCACAGACATAGATAGATAAGCCATGGCAAACTCAGGGTCGATGGATATGGCTTTCTCCATCGACTCGATGCTCTGTCGGTATTCCCCGATGAGATGATACCTGCGCCCATCAATGTAATATTTGAAAGCTTCGAGAGATTTTGTTGTGATCTGACGCACGTCTCTATCAAAATCGTCAGCCCGCTCATCAGCGGTGAGTTTGAGGCGTCTCTTGATCCTTTTTGTCAACCCATCCACTATCGTAAAAATGCTCTCTTCTCCTCTCCCTTCTCCTGACTCTGAGGCCAAGACTTTCTCTCTTCGTGTATCCATAAGGGTCGCATGAATGCGGATAGAATCTCCGTCCTTGGCGTAGTTTCCTAATATTACATGAGTGACTTCTCCCCGAGTCGCCACCAGTTTTAAAACTTCCGAAGAATAGGTTCTTATTCTGAGCTGATTCAGGTCATTCAGAACCTGGAACAATCTCTCGCTGCTCATTACATCTATATACTTTGATTGATTAAGGTCGGCTCTCAGGGACTCTGCGATCACTTCACCCCAATGTTCCAAGCTCTCCTCACCTGTGTCGTTCTCAAAATACATGATGGCAAGCGAAGGTTTGCCTTCTGGGGTAGAACCTGATCGCTTTGTGAGGAAAAATTGCCAAACAAGGATGGCAATGATGGCAACAGCAACCACGATCAATCCTGGAACAACGAATTTTTGGAGGTTGAATTTAGCACTTATCTCTTTTGAGACCCCAGGTCTTTCCTCCGGCACCTCTCTTTCGCTTGCAGGAATCCCTGTATCCATCTTGTTCAGTTCGGAAAGCAGCTCTTCTGCGCTCTGGATTCTCTTTTCTTTTTCGCTTTCCAGACATTTGAGAATCAAATGGTTGAGGTCTCTGGGGATTTGAGGATTGAATTCCCTTGGACCTTTGAGTGCCTCATCCATATATTTCAAGGCAAGAATGAGAGGCCTCTTTCCTGTTAAGGGCAGCCTTCCTGCCAGCATTTCGTACAGGATGAGGCCTACCGAATAAATATCCGACCGCTGGTCAATCTCCTGTCCTTCGACCTGTTCAGGAGACATGTATTCTGGTGTGCCGACCTTCATCCCTGTTTCTGTAATTTCTTCTGCTTTAGGTGAACGGGCTATCCCAAAATCCATGATTCGCACGTTGCCGAATTGATCGATCATGATGTTCTGAGGCTTGAGGTTCCGGTGTACAACACCAAATCTTTGCCCTTCAGCAAGACCTTCGCAGATCTGTTTGGCCGTGAAGATGGCTTTTCCTAAAGTGAACTGCCCCATTCTCTTCATCGAGCTCTTTAAATCCTCGCCAGAGACATACTCCATAGTGACGTAACGGATTCCCTTGCTGGTTCCCAGGTGATACATCAGGCAGACATTCTTATGGGATATTTTACGGGCGGTTTTGAACTCTTTTTGGAAGCGCCTAAAGGCTTTATCGTCGGGAGCGACTTCAGGTTTGAACACTTTTAAAACCATTTCTTCATCAGTCTTTGTATCGTGCGCTTTGTAGACGCGGCCCATCCCCCCTTCGCCCAGCTCTTCGATAATCTGGTATTGGCCAGCAAAAGTGCTTCCAGTCGTCAGCACTTGGGAGGAATCCTCGATGGTTTCTTCAGGAGCAGAAGGCTCCTCACTAGGTTCGGGGCTAGGTTCCTGAGTGGGTTGTCTGCGGGCAAGCCTTGTCTCGCATTTCATACAATAAATCACATCGACAGGATTTTCGTGACCACAATTTGGGCACTCTACAGATTCATCTTTCATATTTTTTTTCTTCATCGGCAAAAAATTAAAATCTTCGCTTTCTATTTATTAGTCGTATGAAACTCTCACCCTTTTTATTCGATAAAAAGAATATCAATTCGAATAGAAAAATGCAATATACAAAGATAACGAAAAAGGGGAAATATCATAATTTTATAATCCAAGAGAAAAATAACAAAAATCTCTAACAGTTGAATGAAGCTTCAGCAACGATTGTGTGAAGTTTGTGTGAAGACCGATGAAATATGTTCAAACGGCTATGGGGAATTCGACAAAGATGTCTTCCTATTCAAAGTTATTGAATACTCAAATACTAGGGTAAAATCTGGAGAAAACGATCCCTGGCAACAATAAAAGCCCCCCTCTCAACCTGCTTGAGATAGGCTGCTTCATTAATCACCTGAAAAGCTATTGGAACTTTGATCCTATCTTTAAAATATATCAAGTTAGGAGCTAGATTCTTTTCATTCATTTTGCATTCGATCAGAAGATATGGTTTATCTTTTTCTGTTACTATAAAATCTACTTCTCGTCCATCTTTTGTCCGTACGTACATCAGCCGGTAATCTCCCTTTCCCCACTCATTCCAGGCTGAGACCGCTCGTTGTAATTGGACTGCTATAAAATTTTCAAATCTCTTTCCCGGGTCCTCAAGAAGACCCCAATCCCAGAAATAATATTTATGTTCTTTAAGAACAGATCTTGTCAAGCGAGTGGCATATGGTGCAATATCAAACACCAAATATACCCTTTTTAAAGCCTCCAACCAGTTTTTTACAGATGCGTGAGCACATCCAAGGATATTCTTCAAATTGTTTAAACTAAGGGGAGATCCTACTCTTTCAGGTAATAGAAAGACAAGGGTTTGCAATTTTTGGATATGTGTTATCCTTGAGAGATCTCGAATATCCTCGTTGGTGATTAACGAAATGTGGTCGTTTTTCCAGCGTTCATAAAAATCTTTTGTGCCCACACTCACGGGTTCAGGAAACCCGTTGAGATCATATAATTGAGCTGTCGCATCCTGAAAAGTTTTATCAGGCTCATTAAACGGAATCATGGATAACTTAGGATGCCAGACCGAATCGCGATTGAGAATAAAACCAGTCAGGTCATGGGGATGTAACGGATTCATCTTGAATAAAAAATACCTTCCCACAAGGCTATCACCAGACTGGCGTAGATAATCGAGGCGCGCGCTTCCGGTTATTACAAAATTTATACTGTTCTTCCATTCGTCATAGTATCCCTTCAGGATATTTTTCCACCGCGGATATTTGTGTATTTCATCAAACACTACCCATTGACGCTCCTCTGTCGGCAGCCTTTTATCGCGTGACAACGGCAGCGACATGTTCTCAATAAAAAAGAAGGAGTTAGAGGCAAATTCCTGTCTCAGCGAAAGGCTGTCCCAGTTATGATAATTTTCAGTCTGGTTGATTCGTTCAAGGTGGTTTTGGGCAAGTGTGGTTTTCCCAATTTGGCGAGGTCCGCATATAAATGACATCCTGCCATGGAGGAAAATTTCGTCAAGTGCCCACTGTCTTAAAATATGGTTGATCATCATGAGTCTATTTTCCATAATAGTAGAAAAAAGTCAAGGCTATTTTTCACTTATGTAGAAATTAGACGAGGAGGTTGCTTCGTTTCACTCGCATGACAAGAATAAAACTTCGCAACGATTGTGTGAAGAATATGTGAAGGTTAAAAAGGGATTACCCGGGACGAAGTTCGACTTCTGTTGCTCCCCAACTCCCTCCTCCGTAATGGGCGGTTTTGAAGCGGATGACATGAGGATCTTTTTCAAGAATGCTGTGAACGATCTCCCTGAGTGTTCCTATCCCTTTGCCATGTATGATTCGGACATGATAAATACCATGGCTGCGGCACTCTCTGAGATATTCCGGCACAAGATCCTTAACATCTTTAGGATGAAACGCATGAAGATCCAACACCCCGTCAATAGGAATTTTTACAGGATCATCCTCTGTCATCTGTTTGAGCCTCAAGATGATTTATGCAACAGGATCAATCGGTTCAAGAAAACGAAATCGATGAAAATCGGTGTCTCTGGTGTATATTCTTTTAATCCCATGCTCTCGCATCAATACCGCTGTCCTGGCATCATGCAATAAGTTCCCACTCAGAGATGGTAAGCTCTTGATAACTTCTGCTGCCACAGCATTATGCCTTTCGCCCGCTACCAGGATTCCTAAAGAGGGCGAGCTAAGAATCGCTTCGATATAGCCCCATGCTTTGATAATTGACCAAGGCTTCCGAAAAACTCTCGGATGAGTGATCACTCTCAGGAATTCATACAAGATTCCCCACGTCATATACCATGGCGACGCCTGTCCTCGCCACTCCTCCATCAACTCACGGCAGCGGCTGTGAAAGGGAGAGTCTTCATCAGCTGCATAGACCAAAATATTGGTATCCACGACAAACACTAGCGGCCCTCCATGGCCTGGTAGAGGGCTTCCCGGTCAGCGATATCGACCAAGGGGCCTCCACTTTTAAACGTGGGCAGGGGTGGGATTTTCTGAGGAGTCTTCTCAGACTGCAATAGGAGTCGAAGAGCAGACTCCACAAGTTCGGACATGGTGCAACCTCTACGGATGGCCTCCTTTTTGAGATGCTTCATTACGGAATCATCGATATTCAAAGTTGTTTTCACTTTCATGCATACAACCATACATAATGTATGGTTGTATGTCAAGGTTTATTTCAATGATCGCCTCTATAAAGACGCACAAACAAGAAAAAATTCTCACTAAAAACGGAAAGAAGATAGGGAGCTCAGGCTGAAAAATATTTTTATAAAGATTATGAATTAAAACATATCGAACAAAGAAATCAATAATATTTTTTCAGATCCATACCTGAATAAAGGGAGCCGATTTCTTCTTCATAACCGTTGAACATCAGGGTTTTGCGTCTTCCAGATTCGCCGATGCGGCGTTCTGTCTTTTGTGTCCAGCGGGGATGATCGACATTCGGATTCACGTTGGCGTAAAAACCATACTCTTCCGGCCTCTTTTTGTTCCAAGTGGTTTTGGGCATCTTTTCCAAAAATCTGATTCTCACGATGGACTTGCCGCTCTTAAATCCGTACTTCCAGGGGACGACAAGACGAAGCGGAGCTCCATTCTGATTGGGAAGGATTTCTCCATACATTCCTACACCAAGCAGTGCGAGAGGGTGCATGGCTTCATCCATCCGGAGTCCTTCCACATAAGGCCAATCCAGCGCCCTTGTCTTTTGACCCGGCATCTGATCAGGATCGTAAATCGTAGTGAACTCAACAAATTTAGCTTTGGATGTAGGCTCACATTTCTTGATAAACGCGCCGAGAGGGTATCCGATCCACGGGATAGTCATCCCCCATGCTTCCACACACCGCCAGCGGTAGGTGCGCTCCTCGAGTGGAAACATGTTGATAATCTCATCCATATCGAATTTGAGAGGCTCTTTCACTTCGCCTTCGATGGAAACAGTCCAGGGACGGGTCTTGAAATCTTTAGCCAGTTTTGTAGGCTCTCTCTTGCTGGTGGAAAATTCGTAATAATTGGTGTAGCCTGTGGTTTCTTCATACGAGGTCAGTTTTTCAGCAACTGTGTATTCTCCCTTTTTAGAAATCTTTAGCTTTGTTTCTTGCTGTTCTTGTAACGAAAAAAGTGAGTCTGGCTTGATGAGTCCCATCCCAGCAACCGCAGCCGAACTCACGATGAACTTCCGGCGGTCCATGTAGAGTTCCTTGGGAGTAATCTCGGATGATTTGATATCCTGGCCTTTTTTTACCAGCATGGACTCCCTCCTCTCTCACCCATTCTCATCCAAACATATACCACACCGATAGGCTCAGGTCAAAGAAAAGGGGACGGTTCTATTTTCCCCAATTGTTTTTTTGTCCTTGACAAAACGCCAATAACTATTCATACTGGAGTATGAATAGTTCATACTAGGTTTAGGAGCCATGAGCAAAACGGTCAAATTCGCTGTCAGCATGTCAGAAGAGGTATACAAGGAACTCGAGTCCTTGCGGCGCAAGACAGGATGGACAAGAAGTCAATTCATCCGGGATGCCATCCGTTCCTGGAAGGCTGAATTTTTATCGCCATCTGGAGTGAAGGAAGAAGCTGAGGAATACAAAAAGGAGGTTCCGACTGATATTGTTACTCCTGAAGAACGGCGTCGAAGAGCTATAGCGGCGGCCGGACGTTTCCGATCGGGCATCTCAGATCTTTCAACAAACCATGATAAGCATCTTGAGGATTCCTATACAGTGACTTCACCTCAGAGTGGCGAAAAAAAGACACGGTGACCTCTATGAATATCTTTGTTGACACCAGTGCTTTCCTGGCCGTTCTCGATGGAAGTGACAAAAATCACAAGGCAGCTAAACCTTTTTGGGAAAGGATCATCAGTAGAGGGGACGTATTGCTGTGCCATAATTGCATCCTGGTTGAAACGTCAGCCTTAATCCTGCGGCGTTCTGGGATGGAGGCCGTCCGCGTCTTTGAGCAGGACATCATTCCGATTCTGCGCATCTTCTGGGTGACCAAGGAAGTTCATTCTGCGGCTGTCAGCGCTCACTTAATGGCAGGCCGGCGTACTCTAAGTCTAGTCGATTGCGTCAGCTTCGAGGTCATGCGCCGAACCGGAGTCCGGAAGGCTTTCGCTTTTGACCGCCATTTCCGAGACTATGGATACGAGAATAATCCGTTCTAATATGAAAACTAGGGACAGCTTTTTTTAGCCTTTTCTGTCTTTTGACTGCGAGTCTTAAATTCTCAAGCATCTCGTATAAAAAAAGGCGGGGGAAGATGGGATACTCCCCTCACTAATATACCATTTCAATCTCTCCTAAACGTTAAGGAAGTGTGAAGATTCTGTCAAGTGATTGTGGAGGAAAATGGGAGGCATCCGCCCATAATCCAGAGAATTTAAGGCTCCCCTCGACGTCTTATTTCATGACAGAATATAAAATTGACAATCTTTATTTTATATATGATACTATTGTATAGACCAGAAAAGTGGTCTAAAAATAGACCAATAGGAGATATAAATTGATCAATTTTTCAGAAACAATTCCCGTCAGCAAAGCCAAGACATATTTCTCTGAGCTGTTGAAGCGGATCAGGGAACAGCACGAGTCTTTTGCTATCACCCAACGTGGGAAAATTGAAGGCGTATTGATTGGCATCGATGAATACGAAAGCCTGCTAGAAACACTTGAGATACTGAGCGACCCAGATCTGATGGACAGCATCAGGAAGGGGCTCGAGGACGAGCGGAAGGAAAGGCTTCAATCCCACGAAGAAGTTTTCAAGGAATGACAAGAATTATAATCGGTGACAAAATATACAGTTAAATACACAAAAGAAGCAAAAAAGAAAATTGAAAAACTTGATGAGTCGATAAAAATCATCATCAAAAATGCAATAGAATATATTGCGTTAGATCCCTATAAAGGAAAGCCACTCGCCTATGAGCTATCCGGACTCTATTCGTTCCGGACTTCTGATTATAGAATCATTTACCGTATAAGGGAAAAAGAGCTTTTGATTATCGTAATTACTGTCGGACACAGGAAGGAAATATATAAGAAATTAAAAAAAATATTGGGATAGGCTAAAAGTAATACCTGATACCGATGCCGCCCGTAACGAAGAATTCTGTTCTTGGGGATAAATCGAGTATGGGACCCAGCTCAAAGAAAATCTCCAACGGGTCTCTCTCAAACAGGTAGCTTACGCCAACAGGAATCCGAACGCCAACCCGACTCTTTTTCTCTGCTTTGACTCTGCCTCCGATACCATAGTAGAAGACGAGATCGCCCTTTTCAACTTTGAACAGACGGAAGTTGTGGTGAAGATAATCGGCGTGCACATGGATGGCATCCTCATTCCCGAATGACCAAGCTACAGCAAAATCGATTGCTCCTCGCCCACTCACCCAGTTCTTGAAACTGATCCCTGTCGGCTCACCCAGAATGATCCCTAGTCCAAAGCCGCTGTCCTGAGCAGCCAAAGAGATGGGAAAAAGGAGAATCGCTGCTAAAAAAAGAATAGCAATAAGCTTCTTCATTGCTCAGTACCTCTCTTTATTATATTCTACGCTTATTTTCCCAGAAAGGTTTAATTTAGCCAAGGATTAAGAATAACTTACACTGACAACCTTTTTGGCCGAATTTAACATATAGCACTTCTCTTACCTTACAGTCTATACAATTATGAAAATTATGTAGTAATAAGTCGAACTTAAATTAAACGTCAAGTGCCGCTATCCTTCTGGTTTTGTCGTACTATTATGGAATTAATTGAGAGGTTTAGCCAGAACTATAGAGATGTTTATCTTTCAACTTCTCCCTCGGTTCTTTTTTTGAGTTAGCTTTCTCAAAAAATTTTATTCTTGGAAACCAATGAATTGACAAGCAAAAGTGCTGAAACCACCTAATAGGCATTTCCTCTGGAAACGATTAAATGAATCCCGATTCGTTTATTTTTTCTATCCAGTTCAAAGATTATTCTGTATCCACCTACTCGAAACCTGTAAAAGCCTCTCAATTTTCCGATCAGAGGTCTGACATCTTTATGAAGAAGCGGATTTTCTGCGTTTTCAAGTTTCTCAAGAGCTTCAAGTATCCGACTAGCTGTTTTTTTATTTAACTTCTCCAAATGTTTAAGGGCATACTTAGAAAGCTCAGCGCTCCAATTTTTTTCTTGCATCCTTGACCTTAACTCCCTTTCCCTCCCTGAATTCTTTTGAAGAACTTTTTAGACTTTCATAAAGACCAGGAATAGAAAGCAGCTCAAGTGTTTCACTGTGCCTTTCAATGTACTCATCTATCAGTTCAACAACAACCTCATTCAATTTCTTATTCTCCATAGTGGAAATGGCTTTAAGGATGTTCTTTTTATCCTCAGGAATGCGAATAGTCGCTGTGTCCATTTTTTTCTCCTTCAAAAATAGATTAATCGATTAATCGCTTTTTGTCAACAGAAAGGTACTTACCCTTGATGTCTTAAGATTTTTGTTAGTCTGAGTTATCAAAATAATCGTCGAGCATACCAGAATACGGTACACAATAGGGAGACGCTGGAGTCTATTTTTTGATCAATGCTTTGAGATACTTCAAGTCTTCGACATCTACAGGACGTTTGAGGGCTTTTTTGTTTCTCACCAGCTCTTCTAATCCGATGAAATAGAGATGGTACATTTTCCCATTTATTCTGATACTTTCCTCAATCTTGGATTCCCACGCTTCTTCAAAGGACACGTTGGTGACAGAATTGTACAAGACGATCATATTCGGCAGATCGCCAAACTGGACCGTTGCTCCTATAATGAGAAGCCCCTCGAATGATTTCAATCCTGGAATCTCACCCAACCAATATTCATCCAGTGCAGCATACAGCTTTTCTGCATTCTCAATGGTTGGTTCATAAAATAAATCAATGCCTTGGCTGACTCTCGCATGGCCATGATAAATGACAGCCTCACCGCCCACGATGACATAGCGAACATCATGTTTAGAAAGCGTCCGAATGAATTCCTGAACATCTGTAGAAAAATAAGAAGCTTTCATGTGTTTCCCTCTTTAATAATCAATAATCGCGGACATCAGGGAGCCTTCTCCCGTAATGTTCTTCTTTGAGTCGACGGGCTAATGCCTGTCTTTCTTCAGGAGCCATTTTTATTTGTTTTTTGATTTCCCCTTGTTCAACATTCTTTGACTTTATCCCTTTTTTTGTCACTGCTGTCCTCGTTTACAGAGAAATATTTTAAAATTTTCGATGCGTTATTCTACCACTACTACTGCACATTTGTCCAAGTACTATATATTTGTCCAAGCCTGTCTTGTCTTCATCCATTCAATCACGTATCTTGTTACGGGAAATGGGGTTGCCAATCAGGATTCTTATTCCCTTTTTTATCTTTCCGGTGGAACGCGCTTTTCAATTAAATGTTCTAATCCCATTTTTTTGAGCAACTGCTGGTACCTTGGATCGGCTCTAACAGGATCAAAGATTGGAGGAACTGTAAAATAGATCATGTTACCGTCACGTTCTTCATAGGCTTTTTCGAACCATTCAAAAGATTTATCAATCTCTCCAAGACCGAGGTATATCAAGGCCGTCCAAAAAGAAGATACATACCCTTTTTTGGAGCGCTCTTCGAGTTCACCTAAGAACTCATACGCCTTGTCTTTTTTTCCCACAATAGCACAGAGCCAGCCCATATTACCGACATACGCAACAACAGGAGGGCCAATCTCCAACATTTTCTCTCCATAGGCTAACGCCTCATCGTAGTCACCTTTGAGGGCATATGCCGTAGCGAACGAGAGGTAGAGCAATCCATAATTCGGCTCAAAGTCAAGGAGCTTTTTGAATTGATCCAACGCGTGGTCATAATCCCTTTTAAAAATGGACATAAATCCCAAACGCACTTTGATGAGAAAATTGAGCGGATCCAGCTCCTGTGCCCGTTCGAGATGTGCAGTAGCCGTATCAAAATCTGCCATCATGTAGGTCCAGTAAAACTCAAACCACTGGTGTGCGCTCATTGAATTGGGATTGAGCTCGATAGCTTTTTGGAAGTATTGCTTGGTGGCCTTGCGGTCCCAATCATAGGATAACGCAACCAGTCCCAATGAGACATATGCCTCGGCAAAATTAGGATCAAGCTCAAGAGCTTTTTGGGCGGTTTTCCTCGCTTTTGGCATAGCATCCTTATTGGGAAGGATGTCAAAACCTGTTGAGAGTAAGGTGTAAACCTCTGCAACTGATGCATAGGCAAGCGCATAATCGGGATCTTTTTCTATGGCTTGATTATAATAAGCTAACGCCTTGTCCATCGCGAACATGTTCAAACAGTAGCGTCCTTTGAGATACAGATCATAGGCCTCTAAGTTGACGGGACGGTGTTCTTCGGGCGGTTTCTTAAGCACATCAAGGGCAACCATCAATTTATCTATAATCTTTTCTGTGATTTCGTCTTGGATGGCAAACACATCTTCCATGCTGCGATCGTACCGGTCCGACCAAAGGTGATAGCCGTCGTTGACTTTAATCAACTGGGCTGTGATGCGCACCCTGTTGCCAACTTTCCTTACGCTTCCCTCGAGGAGATTGTCCACATTTAACTTCTGCCCGATCTCACGAATATCGATCTTTTCACCTTTGAAAGCAAAAGATGAGGTCCGGGCAACAACATGTAAATCTTTAATCTTAGTCAGGGCATTGATGAGGTCTTCAGACAATCCATCGCTGAAATATTCGTTCTCCGGATCGGCACTCATATTGATAAAGGGAAGGACTGCAATTGAGGGTTTTTCTGGCTCAGGCAGCTTGGACTTCAAGTCAATTGACTTCAAACCATCTAACAAGGCACTCATATCTTTATATCGTTTTGCCAGGTCTTTCTCGAGACAATTCTCAACAATTTGCTCTAATTTTTGCGGAATATCCATCCGGATCTTTGTCATAGGAACAGGCTCTTCTTTCAGGATGGAATACAAAGTAGCCTGGTCATGTGTGCTTTTAAATGGACGCTCACCTGTAAGCATTTCATAGAGTACGCATCCTAAGGACCAGATGTCGGTACGTAGGTCGACTTTTTCACCACTGGCTTGCTCGGGAGACATGTATGCGACCGTGCCCATGACTGTGGCAGTCTTTGTCAGATCAGCTCCCCATTCCAACTTGGCCAGGCCAAAATCCATGATCTTGGCCTGATCTTTTTCGGTCAGCATGATGTTTGCCGGCTTAATATCTCTATGAATGATTCTATTCTCGTGTGCTTCCCGAAGGCCATCGGCGACCTGGATAGCAATTGCAAGAGCTTCTTCAAGTTCTAAAAATCCAGACTTAAGCCTATCCTTTAGATTTTGGCCCTCGATATACGCCATAACAATGAAAGTTTGACCATTTACCTCATCAATTCCATAGACAGTGCAGATATTCGGATGATCCAGGGCTCCGGCTGCTTGGGCTTCTTGGATGAAACGTTCTTTGGCGTCTTTATCTCGAGTAAATTCTTGAGGCAGGAACTTCAGCGCCACTGTCCGCTTGAGCTTCGTATCTTCTGCCTTGTAAACCACACCCATTCCCCCTTCCCCGATCTTTTCGAGGATTTTGTAATGCGAGATGGTCTTTCCGATCATCTGAAACTCAATATTTAAACATCCCAAATTTTTAAGGGAAAATGTTTGCTTATTCTAGTGAAATCTTCGTCATTATGAAGCAAGAACAGATCATTCTCTATAGCCACCCTGGCAATCAGACAATCCAACGTGCTCTTCACTGTAATACCTTTCATCCTCAATTTTAAGTACATTTTCGCGGCCTCAGCAAAGGAATCTTTCGCATTTTTTAAATCATAGAATGTCTGAGTATCAAGATACTTTTTTAACAACCTATAATCTTTAACAGTTTTGCCCCCTTGAAGAACCTCTAAATAAACAAAGTTATCTATTCCGAAAGGAATTTTTCTATCGATAACCTGATTAAATTTCTTCGTGCCTTTGTTTTCGACCTCCTTAAAATAGTCAATCAATACCGATGTATCCACCAAAATCATCGCGCCCTCAGTTTCTTGTAATCGTAGTCTTCATCAAACTTGACCTTTCCTCTGATTTCCTTCAAGTCGAGTCTTTTTCTATTCCGGATAAACTCTTCAAGGGCTCTATGGATGAGCTCTTTTTTAGTCCTCATCTTTGAAATTTTTAGAGCCTCTTCCATCACTTCATCATCAATAACAACATTTGTTCGCATTCTTTTACACCTCTATATACACATAGTAATGTGTACGATATTGCATGTCAAGAAAAAAATGACTTTTTATCTATTAAAAACAGTTGAAATTTCATGATCAGAGATACTTTTCCAATTTTCTAGCGGCCTTCTCAGCTTTCTCCAGAATTTCAGCAAAGCGTGGATCTTTACGGAGATTCTCTATATTCGGGTCGATGGCAAACCAGCGATAATTGCGGTTGCCGAGCTCAATAGCCCTTTCCATCCAGCGAAAAGCCTCATCTTTATCACCAGCCATAGCATAGAAGGAAGCAACCCAATAGGCAGCGATGTGAAAATCCCAGCCGTATCCCTTCACTCTCTCATCGACATACTTTAGAATCTTCTTACTTTTTCCCTCTGCTCCTTCGAGGAATGGAAAAGCATAGAGCCAGAGGATTCCATCGGGCTCGAGCTGCTTCACCTTCTTCGCGGCCTCCCACGCTTTATCCATTTTCCCTGCGTATCGATAGGCCAGCGCAAGCCAAACAAGCTTCTGAGGCAGCTCTGTGACCACGCTTTCATACTCTGACACTGCCGCATCAAACATCCCCTGGTGCAATCGAATCGTGCTATGAGCCCAATGGGCCATCGGAAAGAAAGGATCGTTCGCCAACCATTCATCTGACTCATGCAGTGCTTTTTCGAAGTATGAAGAGAGGAAAAGAAGAACAATTCGAAAGAAGCGGGCATCCTTGTGGTTGGGATCGCTTTTCAACACCTCAGAGAATCCTACGAATGATTCCTCGACTTTTCCTCTGCTCAAGTCCAGATTGGCCAAGACATAAAGAGCATCTGGCTGAGCCTTATTGATAGTCAGTGCTTTATGAGCCAATTCTTCTGCCATTGATAAATACTTAAGATCTGGTCTCAATCCAGTAATAACATACCAGAGATAGGCAGAGGCTAAACTTGCATAGGCATCTGAATAGTTCGGATCCAATTCAATAGCTTTCTTGAGTAATGTCACCGAACGATCGAGATTGGGAAGAGTCTGGACATCTAAGAGAAGTTTGCCTTGGAGATAATATTCATAGGCATTTGTATGCAGCGTAGGTTTTGTGACTTCTAGGATACGTTTCTCGCCTAATTCTGCCTCGAGTGCACCTGTAACTTTTTGAGCGACTTCTTCCTGGAAGTCGAATATGTCCTTCATGATACCATCGTACTTTTCCGCCCAAAGATGCGATCCATCATTGGCATCGATAAGCTGTGCAGTGACGCGGAGCCTGTCCTCAAAGCGGCGCACACTCCCTTCAAGGACATATGAAATTCCTAATTCGCGACCGATATGCCTCACATCTTTTGATTGACCCTTATACTGCATCACAGAAGTTCGGGCAATCACTCGGAGCTGAGGATTCTGGGAAAGCACCATGATCAGCTCCTCAGTCATGCCATCAGAGAGGTACTCATTCTGTTTTCCTGGACTAATATCATCAAAGGGAAGAACAGCAATAGATTTTTTCTCCGATCCCGCTTTGCTTGCAAGTGTATGAGGATTGTACTGATAATCGGCAAAACCGGATAGGAGCTCGCTCATCGTCTGATATCGAAGAGCAGGATCTTTGGCTAGCAATTTAGCGATGATCCTTTCGATGTCTTCTGAAACATCTTCCCGATGCTTGGACAGAGGAACTGGATCTTCATGAACCACACTGTAAAGGACAGCAGCTGCGTGGTCGCCGACAAATGGAGGCTCTCCAGCCAGCATTTCATAGAACACCGAGCCCAAAGAAAAGATATCGGTCCGTTGATCTGCAGGTTCACCCTTGGCTTGCTCAGGCGACATATAGGCCATCGTTCCCATTATTGTACCTGTGATGGTTAGCTTGCCAGGTTCCTTGAGCTTGGCCAGGCCAAAATCCATAACTTTGACCTGTCCGCTTTTCTGGAAAGGACTTTCTGAAGCGACCATAATGTTGCTCGGCTTGAGGTCGCGATGGACGATGCCTTTGCGGTGTGCCAGGGAAAGCGCGTCTGCAATGGCAATCGTGTATTCCGTGGCTTGATCGATGGAAAGGGATCCGGTTTTTATGATTTGATCTAGAGTCTGTCCCTCGACATACTCCATGGCGATGAAGCTCTCGTCTTCCCAATCATCGAATGCGAAAATAGTAGCGATATTCGGATGGATCAGGGCTGCCGCAGCCTGAGCTTCACGTAAGAACCGCTGCTTTTCCTCATCGCTTTTTATAATGTGGGGAGAAAGAAACTTCAATGCGACATGGCGTTTAAGCTTCGTATCATCTGCCTTGTAAACCACTCCCATTCCCCCTTCCCCGATCTTTTCGAGGATTTCATAATGAGAGATGGTTTGGCCAATCATGTGTGAAGATGACTGTTTTGGTTCTGGGTGGTTAGTTTTTGCTGCTGCCGCGGATCACCCGAACTTTCCGAATCGTTGTGGTGATCACGCGGTTGCCAAATTCCAGCCGCAGACCGCAGGCAGCGAGGGTATCGACTTTAATGATACTGCCTCCCCATGTACACCCTGTGATGCCTACTTTCACAGGTGAGAGTCCCTTTCGGGCAAACCAACCCCCCGACACAATGTAATGACCGTTGTCCAAGACGCAAACAGAATAGTCTGAATTCCGGGTCGTGATCAAGACCACATCTCCAAATTGCAGGTCTTCCTTGCGCACCTGTTTTAGATGCACAGCGCCATCTACAATTTTCTCCAGGCTGTGGCCCGTCCCAAGCATTTAACTTCGATCCCTTAACTCAAATCTTTCTCTAGATGTATAGCAAAATAAAAAACCGAAGTCAATCACCATTTAGGGTGAATTGCAAGATTATTTTCATTTTTTTTCATCTCAAATTAAATGTATAGGAGTACTTGATCATGATGGCCCGGTTGTCCGTGAATGGAAGATTAGGAATTTTCCGGTAACGGTCTGTGTTGACACCATGGTTATAGACGACGTAGAGGTCGTTTCCTTCTCGCGGATTGAAGCGAATCCGCACATTGGCAACAACGACATCATCCGCACCATTGTATTGAATGAAAGCGCTGGCGGATATCTTCGTCGTAAAGGTTGCTAATACACGCAATCTCGCAAGGTGAGCCGTAAACTCCTGGTTGCGATCTGCAAACTCAACTCTATTAAACTGATAAAATCCGCTCAATTCCCAGACCGACGATAGGCTCCATGAGAAGATCGTTCCAATGGATATCCGCCATCCATCGTAGAAAGAGCCTGCTTGAAAATTCGGCATGAGAAAAAAAAGTCTTCCCATCGGAGTTTGGAAGTTTCCTTCAATGCCATAAAATGTGTACTCGCCTGGTGGAACCTCGACATCATCCGAGAGTTCAAAGGTCTCAGTCAGGTTTTCAACATACAGCTTTGGTTGAAAAAATCCCCCCCAGCCAGATTTCGATTCAAACATCCATCCGGGCCCAAATTCGGCGGACTCAGTAGAATTATCGCTGTTCCTCTGGATAAAAAATCCATCCAAATACACCTGGTGAAAACGAAGAAAAGACTTTTCACTCGGTATCCATCCGAAGAACAGGCGATTTCCGAATCGGGTGTAATCCTCGCGTGTCTCAAAGCCCATACCCGGATTGTAATTCTCACCAGCACGAGACATATCGAGATTATAGCCTATACCTCTCAATGTGCGTCGCTCCCAACTCAACCTGAACTTTGCCGGGTCCAAAGAAAGAGCTTTGTTTGCGGCATCGTTCTCAAAGGTCTGTGCCCAATTGATTGTCAGATAATCATCTTCAAACAGCCGAAAAATCCCATCCAATCCATAGGCAACATTGTAGCTGCCATCCATCCCTATCCTGGAAGTAATCATTCCTCCAACATAGGAGTATGGATTGAAGACTCGGCGACGAAGACGGAAAACTCCAAAATTTTCCGAAGGGAACTCCTCGATCGCAGCTGTCTGCATGTTCATGAAGCCCAGATCCCATCCACCGACTCGACCCACCAATCGCAGCCCTCCATAAAGGCGAACAGCTTTGACTTCATCCTCTTCCTCATCTTCATAAATTCCGATGCGTCGGCTGTAAAACAGGCGATTCGGTCCACCAAAATTGAACTCAAATACGCTTGCTCGCTCTTGAAAAAAAAGTCTTTTTTCAGGAAAAAACAGGGAGAACCGGGTGAGATTGACCTGCACATCATCAGCCTCGACCTGGGCAAAATCCGTGTTGGCTGTAAGGTCGAGGGTGAGATTGCTGCTGAGTCCGTATTTGATATCCAATCCCGCTTCTGTGACAGAATCATCTGTCCGAAGATAGGCTGTTTCTGCATCGTTGAGCTCATACACCCGTCCTTGACCTCCTAGCACATAAGGAGTTACATACAGAGGTCTTCGACTATGCACACCCTCCAGCACCACTTCCTGAGCCAGAGATGGTTTCATGATGCTCCATGCTCCTGAATCTGGACTGATGGCAGGAAAGATTATGGTCTCGTTCTTTCGGGCAATCCATCGCCAGGTGATGATTCCCATCACCACACGTCCATCTTTATCCTGGAAACGAAGGCTCGAGAAGGGAATCCGCATTTCCACAAACCACCCCTCATCATTGCGAACCACGGCCACATCCCAAAATGTGTTCCAACTCTCATTCATCGGAGGACGCTGGGGATCATCCACCACCATGTCGTTATAGATGGCCGCATCCCAGCGCAAACCTGCGGGTGTCGTGAAAAAGGCTAGACCATTTTCTTTATCATTGAAGGAATCGATGAGAATGCCAAAGAAATCGTTGCTCGGAGTCTGAGTATCTCTTTTTTTTGTTGGCCCTTGGATATTCGAAGGTTCGCTGACATAAAGACGACCTGCAAGATATAAATAATCGTCATCAAAAGCGACGAAAACAACGGTACGTTCTGACGGCTCCTCTCCGAAGTTCGGTGCATGCTCAACATGAGGAAGAGGTTCTAAGTTTTCCCATGCTGGTTCATCGATCAGACCGTCGAGTTTAATCGGACTATCTACTTGTCGTATCACCAAGCGGCCTGGGGAGTCAGCCCTCAGAAAGGCAGCAAATCCTAAACAAGTGCAGATGAAGAGGGATACGCCCGCGATCAAATAGAGTTTATGCCTCATCCATTTCTCTCGCTCGATTCACAAAATAACCTATTCCTTGTCTACCCGAGAAAATATCGCCCTGTCTTATATCAAAGTCGATTCTTTTAGTCAATGAAATCTTACTTCAAACATCCCTCCATTTCCGTTTCCTCGCTCTGCTGTGTTTCTTTTGACTTCGATATTGGGGAGTGTTATGATTTGACCCGATCGAGAGAGGGTGAGTTGGCAGAAAAGAAAAAAATTCTCATTATTGGGGGAACAGTCGTCCTGGGACAATCAGTTTCTCAACTGGACATTCTGATAGAGGGCGAAAAAATTGTTTCTCTTGGAAACCTAGCTGGACAAAACACAGACGAACAAATCGATGCCTCGGGCCATCTTGTGCTTCCTGGCGCTGTCGACACCCACGTCCACTTCAATGACGAATTCATGAACACTGTCAGTGTGCACGATTACTACACAGGCACACTGGCAGCGGCCTATGGGGGAGTAACCAGTGTCATAGATTTTTCGAACCAGATTCCGGGTGAACCTTTGATGAAGACTCTCGAAGTCAAGGCGAAGGAAGCAAAGGGGAAAGCCGTTGTGGATTGGGGAATTCACTCTGTCATCACCAGGCCCTCTTCAGATATAATCCATGAAATTCCTCTCCTCGTAGAAGCTGGGGCTCCAACGATAAAATGTTACATGACGTATCGTTCTGAAGGACTAATGGTCGAAGAGAATGATATGTGGCAAATCTTGGAATCACTCAAAAAGGCAGGCGGTATGCTGATGGTTCATGCAGAAGACAATGATATCATCGAAAAAAACGTAACCCGCATGATCAGCCAAGGATTGACAAAGCCCATCTATCATGCACGGGCAAGGCCGCCAGAGGCCGAAATCAGGGCCATTCAGAACTGCATCAAACTAGCCAAAGAAACAAGCGCTCGCATCTTCATCGTCCACATGGCCACAGCTGCAGGTGTTGAGCTTGTTGGAGAGGCTAGGGGCGAAGGCCTGGATGTCATAGCCGAAACCTGCACTCATTATCTGATCTTTACCGAAAAAATGCTCGACCGCGAGGATGGTATCAAATGGATCTGCTCACCGCCTCTCCGTAACGAGAGAATTCAGGGAAGACTCTGGAAAGGCCTTCAGGATGGGCGTATATCCATGGTGACCTCAGACGATGCCGCATATTCGTGGGAAGCAAAGCTTTACGGCTCTGACCGCTTCGACAAATGTCCCAACGGCATTCCTGGAGTTGAAGTTCGGGTACCTCTTCTCTACTCAGAAGGCGTGGCAAAGGGGCGTATTCCCCTGCCTCGATTCGTTGAGTTGATCTCCACAACTCCGGCCATCCTCTTCGGGCTTTATCCGCAAAAGGGAACTCTGTTCCCTGGAGCCGATGCGGACATCGTTCTGATCGACCCTCAAGCCAAATGGACCATGAGTCAAAAGACCCTTCATATGGCCGCGGATTGGTCGGCCTACGAGGATATTCCCATCACAGGAAAAATCGTAAAAGTCTTCTCCCGCGGAGAGTTAATCATAGATGGTGACAAGTGTCTGGCCGAGAAAGGCAGAGGACGTTTTCTCCACCGTAAGATCGATTCTTCTATTCGCGCATCTCTTTGATTTCCTAGAAAATCTTTCTTAGACGAGTTTGAATAGAGGATGAAAAAACAATCGAAAAATCCCATTTTCTCAGGCGCTTCTCCCGAGCAAGTCGCTAAGGATTTGAAGCCCCTGGTCGATTTCCAGGATGAAGGGCTCTCTTTCCCAGTCTTGCACAAGCTTCTGGAAAAAAGGCTTTTTCCCCATCTGATGGACTATGATGTGCCAGAATTCCAGTCCATGTTCAACACTGTTCCTGAAGAGGGAGCTAAATTTGGTGCTGTCATTGCCCTCCAGTTCAACCAGGGTGTGACCAACTGGCAGGTGTCTCCAGGAGGAGCCATGCTGGAGGAGCTCTGCTGCAAATCTCTCTGCAGACTTTTTGGTCTCCACCCAGACTCAGATGCCACGTTCATGTACTGCGGTACCTATGCCAATCAACAGGCTCTGTATTTAGCTCTCCATCGAAAGGCCGAAGAACAGGGATTTGATCTTGCCCAGAACGGCTTACAGGGATTCGATGATCCTAGAAATCTGGCAGTCCTGACTTCAGAAGATGCCCATTTCTCGGTGAAGCACGCTGTTCGCATGTTGGGACTCGGCGAACAGAATCTCATCTCTCTATCAGTCGACCAAGACCGTCGCATCGATGTCAAGAGGATGAAAGAAAAACTTTACGGACTTAAAGATAAAAAAGATGTCTTCTGTGTTGTGGCGACCGCGGGGACAACCTCGACCGGATCTGTAGATCCGATCCATACTATTGCAAAGATCTGTCAAGAATCAGGAATCTGGCTGCATGTAGATGGAGCCTATGGCCTGGCCTATTGCTTGGTCCCTGAGTGGGAACATTTTTTTTCAGGAAGAGAAATGGCGGATTCTGTCTCCTGGGATCCCCATAAACAGCTTGGCATGCCGATCCCTAATTCTGTGCTCTTCATGCAGCGAAGGGAAGATTTCAGACGTATGGCTCTATACAGCGATTATTTCAATCCTGAGGGGGATCCCAAGCCCAATCCTGGCCTCAAGTCTCCCCCCTCCACACGGCCTTTCTCAGCCCTGGCACTTGTGACCTCCCTGCTCTATCAAGGGATGAAAAAAGTCGTGGAAAGGCTCCGAACACCTCTTATAGTAATCAAGGAGACGGCGGACCGAATCAGAAGTGAACCGGAGGTGGAATTGAGTCTCCAGCCGGATACAGGAATCCTTTGTTTCCGCATCAAACCTGCAAAATTCCCAATCGATGAGCTTAATGATTTACAGGAATTCACATATGATAAAGTGATGCAGGAGGGAAAGCGCACTATTTCCAAGACAAGATTGAGCGATAAATCTGTATTGCGCTTGGTGGCTGTTTCACCACACATCAGCAGCGATGATCTAATGGAAACGATCGCTTACACTCGATCCATTGCCAAGGAATACTCCCTTTGATTCGATGAATCAGTTCCCTACACGCTCGATTTATAAGTAAGGAAGCATAAAATGCTGGATGGAATACTGGATGTCGCATCAAGGATTGACCGCCTCCTCTGGGGTCCGTGGACCATAGTTTTTATCGCGTCTGTAGCCGTGTATTTTACTTTAAGATCCAGAGTTTTCCAGTTAAGAAGACTCGGTTTCATTTTTCAGAACACCTTCGGGAAAATCTTTGAAGGGGAAAAAACCCGAAAACAGGGCAGGATGACGCCCTTTCAGGCGACGAGCACCGCTCTAGCCAGTACTGTTGGGATGGGAAATATCGCTGGTGTGGCAACGGCTCTGTCCATCGGAGGTCCGGGCGCAATATTCTGGATGTGGCTCCTGGCTCTGCTGAGCATGATGACCAAGACAGCAGAGATCACGCTCGCTGTCCATTACAGAGAAGTGGATGAAAAAGGCAATTTCCGCGGCGGTCCAATGTACTACATCCAAAAAGGCCTGGGATGGAAATTTCTAGGAAAACTGTTCGCTGCAGGTGTTCTCGTCAATGCCCTGTTCACGGCTACTCTTCTCCAATCACACACCGTAGGCCGAGCTTTCCTTTCCAGCTACAACCTGAATCCCTATATAACAACCGGCGTCATGGCCTTGACGACGGCTTTCGTCATCATCGGAGGAATCAGACGCATCGGTCAGGTCTGCGAACACCTTGTTCCTTTCATGTCGATCCTGTATGTGGCAGGAGGAATCACTTTGTTTTTCATCAATTACGCAAAGATTCCCGAAGTCTTCGGAATGATCTTCAAGTATGCCTTCGCTCCCATTCCGGCCGCTGGCGGATTCGCCGGCGCTGCAGTCAGAGCCGCTCTCAAGGAAGGAATGGCCAAAGGCATGTTATCCAACGAAGCCGGTCTTGGTACAGCTCCGATGGCTCATGCGACGGCTGATACCAGACACCCCTTCCAACAGGGACTTTGGGGAGCCTTCGAAGTCTTCATAGATACCATAGTCATCTGCACCATAACCTCTTTTGCCATTTTATCGACTGGTATTTTATCGAGCGGGAAATCCGGAATCGAGTTGGTTATCGACGCTTTCTCGTCTGTCTTTCCTCCAAATGTGGCAAGCGCACTGATTTCGATTTCTATTTTGATGTTTTGTCTCTCCACGCAGATCGGATTCTTCATATATTATGAGACTTCGATCATCAGCCTGTTCGGTAGAAAGGCCACTTCTTACCTGAGATGGCTTTATCTCGTTCCAGGTGTGATCTTTGCAGGTATTGCTAATGTCGAGAAACTCTGGGTATTCGCCAACATCTCTGTTGGCGTGTGTTCTCTGCCCAACCTGGTGGCCCTTCTCGCTTTGAGTGGAGCTTTTTTCAAATTGATGAAGGACTATCTCCTGGATAAAAATGAATATACAACCGCAATCGTGGATTCATCAAAAAGGTATGTCCGTACACCAAAAAACCTGGAATGATAGCAATCAAAACTCGGAGAACACAAAAGAGCATTAGTTAGAACAAGGAGAAGGAGTGAACGAATGAAAGGAGACAAATCATGAAAATACTGATCATAAATCCTAACAGCGACCACCG
>Ga0209636_10001232_pt1 | contig 25580 bp, 16 predicted proteins | sample DeeMarSWOR152_54_FD_187464 | JGI IMG/M metagenome (GOLD analysis project Ga0209636, IMG submission 187464) | Marine sediment microbial communities from White Oak River estuary, North Carolina - WOR-1-52-54 (SPAdes) (version 2) | ecosystem: Environmental > Aquatic > Marine > Intertidal zone >...
TTCGGTACAACGGTTTTCAAGACCGTCGCCTTCAACCGCTCGGCCACTGCTCCGAATTAGATACGTGATGAGTTTTTTTGCGTTTATTTTAGTCAACGGGGCACAATCCCAAGATTTTAGGGCTTGAGGTGCCGCCGAACAGGTTAAGTATTCGGTATATTTTAAGATATTTTATAGAAAAAGCGGCATCCTACAAGCAAATTCGGCCTAATTCGGCCTAATTCGGCCTAATAATGGGCTTCAAAAAATTTTTTTTGATTTTCCAAGATTATAGTTGACATTGCATAGTATGTATGGCATAATAGGCATAACAAGACAGAGAATTGAAATGGTATTGGCTGTAATTTAGAAATGTGAAGTCTGATAGCAATAATATGAATCTTTGAAATCGAAGGTCAAGAAAGGAGCTTTTTATGAAATTTGAAAGTCAGTTGTTAAAGGGCGTTGCCCCGGTGGTTGTCCTGGAGATTTTGTCACGCGGCCAGATGTACGGTTACGAATTGAGCCAGGCAATCGAACAGCGAAGCGGTGATATCCTCTCGCTCGGTAAAGGTACGCTGTACCCGCTTCTTTACAATCTCGAAGCCAAGAAATTGATAGAGGGAAAGTGGGAAGAAGCAGACTCGGGCAGAAAGAGGCGTTATTACTCAATCACCAGCAAGGGCAAAGGCCAGTTGGTGGAGCAAAAGGCCCAGCTTAAAGAGCTGCACAACGGGCTGAATCTTATTTTCAGCGGAGCTTTTTCACCGGCTTAGAACAAGGCTGACCGCGGAGAACGCGTAAAAGCTTCTAAAAAAAAATTCTTAAAAGCAATTATGCGAGGTCAATGGTCTCTGCGGCAGAAATGAGGTTAGTACGGAGTCCTGTATGATGGAAAAAGGACATAAGAAAACCGATATACGAAACCTTCCCGACAGTGCCGCCAAGTTTATAAATCTTGTTATCAAGAAGATGCGCTATCGTAAGAAGGTTCGGCGGGATGTACAGGCGGAACTGGAAGCGCATTTTGAAGATGAGCTTAAAGATTGTAAAACCGATGAGCAAAGAGAACAAAAAGCCCGGCAGCTAATCGCTCAGTTCGGTGACGTAAAACTACTTGCGATTTTATTACGCCGGGCCAAAAAACGCTGCCGACCACTCTGGCGCAAAGTCCTCGTGCGAAGTTTTCAGGCGGTTGGAATAGTTATCTTATATATTCTGATATGCTTTGCTCCGCTGGTGATAGGCAGGCCTAATGTTTCCGTCAATTACGCCAACTGGCTGAATGAACGGGGCCGGGCGGGCAGGGACGAGTCGCAAAACGCCTATCCATATTATATGCGGGCCGTTGCGGCTTCTGTGAAAATGCCGGACTGGTTGAGCGGGGGCAAGGTCAAGTGGCCAGCTGATTTCAATGACACTGAAATGCAGCAACTTTTGGTATGGATTAACAACAATAACAAAGCCCTTGAGTTGATGATAGAAGGTACTAAAAGGCCGTACTATTGGGCGATTCACAAGAAGGTGGAGGCAGATTTTGTCAAAGGTGCCATAATGGATGATGCTCTTATGGAGAATCTTTCTGGCTGCAGGGTTGTTGCCCGCGCCCTGGATTGGCGCAGCCGCTATAAAGCCTCCAAGGGTGATATCGATTCGGCGTCGGATGATTGTATCTCTCTATTGAGATTCGGCAGGCAACAGCAAGGTAAAGGCCTCTTGATCGAACAGTTAGTGGGTATTGCGGTCGAGGCCCTTGCTCACGGGTCGATCTCAATGATTATGGAAAAATCGGATGTTTCTGCTGATACACTGAAAAATATTCAGGAAAAACTGCAGGCCGAGTTTGCCAGGCCCCAGGACGTTATCAATTTGGACGGTGAAAAGGCCTTTTTGTATGACTACATCCAGCGGACATTTACCGATGACGGCAGGGGTGGCGGTCGAATGCTGGTAAGGGGAGCACCCCTTGCCGTCGGTGACTGGAAGAGGGGACTGTGGAGATTTGTCACTTTGAGTTATCCCGACCGCAGAGAGATCACGGCAAAGGTTGACCAGTATTACCAACTTGCCGAGCAGGTATTTGATGAAACGCCGTGGCGGGCCCGTCAGGAAGATGAATCGGAGAAATATATGGAAATCGCCGGCGATTCTTTTTTGCTGAAAACCACAGCACCTGCACATGGCAGGGTAGTTCAGATTGAGTGGCGGATGAAAACGATGCGATTGGGCCTGTTGACGGTGCTGGCACTGGAGCGATTTGAAAAGGACAAGGGCGAGTATCCTGAGAATCTACGTACGCTTGTTGAACTCGGATATCTGAAAGAGATGCCGAACGACCCTTATAGTGGCAGTTCGCTGGTTTATAAGAAAACAGATGACAGTTTCATCCTTTATAGTTTTGGTGAAAATTTAAGCGATGATGGAGGACGGGTTGCACGCCGCGATGACGGCAGGATTAAGCAGTGGGCGAGCGAAGGCGACTGGGTCTTCTGGCCTGTGCCCAAATCTGAAGTAATAAAATAAAAGTAGAGGACAAAATCATGGATAAGCAAAACCGGAAAGAAATAAAGTTGGTTAATCTGCCTGTTGCTGCTGTTGAGTTTATTAGGCTTGTCGTTAAAAGGATGCGCTATCGCAGAGTAATACAGGATGATGTACGGGCCGAATTAGAGGCCCATTTTGAAGATGAGCTGAAAGGGTGCAAAGCTGACACCGAAAGAGAGGAAAAAGCAAAGCAGCTTGTCAGCGGTTTCGGCGACGTGAAACTGCTCGCCATTCTCCTGCGCCGGGCCAAAAAGCGGTGCCGGCCTCTGTGGCGAACCGCCGTCGCAAGAACTTTCCAGACTGCGGGGATAATAATTCTTTTCTTTATCGTTTATGTTGTCTGGTTTATGTCCGGCAAGCCGGTTATTACTACCGATTACGTTGCTGAGCTTAACCGCATTAATCGACCCGTGACTGATGAAAGCCTCAACGCGGCACCTTTATACCACGAGGCAGCCGAGGGATATTCAAAATTGCCTGAAGATATCTCTTTGCTTTTGCGGAAAAAATATTGGGAATTTACTCCGGAACAGAAACAGCTTGTAGCAAAATGGCTGACTGATAACCAGGAGACTCTTGAGCTGGTTATTTCGGGCACGCGGAGGCCATATTATTGGCGAAAGTATACTAACAGGCATAAGCAAAACACCAGTGAAATGCTATCTGTTCTTCTTCCTGACCTTAACAAGTTTCGCAATCTGGCACGCGCTCTATCCTGTCGGGCGCGTCTTCGTGCCGAACAAGGCCGATACGAAGATGCTTTCAACGATCTAAAATCCTGTTATCGCTTCGGCCGGCATCTAAAAGGGGATGGTTTTCTTGCCGAACAACTTTTGGCTTGTAGCATTGAAATGGTGGCTACTCAAACGCTCCGCGACATTCTAAGTGAGCAAAGGATAGATGCGGCCGGACTGGCTGCGCTGCAGAAAGACTACGAACAAATGATTGCCGATGAAAATTTTGTAATAGGTTTGGCAGCAGAAAAAATGAGTCTTTTGGACGAGATTCAAAGGTGCTTTACCGCTGATGGGATAGGCGGCGGCCATCTTTATATTAAAAGGATACGGGATATCGCCGATCTTTTTGACTGGAGCGACACTGATTCGTGGCTTATGATGAATTTCGTACGTGTTTTATTTACGCATCCAAATAAGCAGCAAACTCTAACAGCGGCAAGTAAATTTTATGATTATGTTCGGGAAGCGACTTTTAAAACTCCTGAACGAATACGCATAGAGCAAATCGATATAGACCAGGAACTTCACCGAGTTACCAGCGGCAATGTACTTTTATCAATCTTTCTTCCCAGCTTTGAAAGAATTATCGAGTATAGCTATCAAAATAAAGCTGATGTTCAGGCAACCTTGTCAATAATAGCGATATTGAGATATAATCAGGATACAGGTGGTTATCCGGAGCATTTGGAACAACTGATAGCCGATGCTTATCTTAAAGAATTGCCGATGGATCCATATACTGATAAGCCATTGGTTTATCGCAGAACAGCGGAAGATTTCATCCTCTACAGCCTTGGCCACAATTTCGGAGATGATGGCGGCAAACCCGGCGCCGACAGCAAAGGCAGACCGAGGTTGTGGGATTTTGAGGCAGACGCCGTCTTCTGGCCGGTGACGAAATCGTAGATCAATTAATTACGGCATTTCAGGCTGACCCCCGGTGGATTATGAACTTCTATTTGACATTATCTGCTTTTTGTAGGATAATGTTTCAATCGTGGATATGGATTGGATGGTTGACCATCCTGTTATATTGACTAATAAACTGGACGCGGTTTTTTTTTGTAGGAGGTAAACATGAGTTCAGGAAGGTGTCCCTTACATTGTGGTGCCGGTCATGAGTTTACGCGGCGTGATTTTCTTCAAGGCTCGGTGGTGTTACTTGCCGGCTCATCGGTATTCAGCGGCTACGCATCTCTGGCCGGCAGAAAGACGGCAGTCGAAACGATACGTCCCTGCGGGCCGGCCTCGAAGTATGTGCCGACTATCAAGGCGGCGTTCGTTCGCCGCAAAGAAGATTACGGAATGTGGTGGCCGGGCGCGGTCTATGATGGGAAGGCCGCAAGGCTTAAGTACACGGCACAAATGGAAGAAACGGCGAAGGAACTCGGCGTAAAATTAGACCTGCGGCCGGAGCCAATCTACAGTCTCGCCGAGGCCGATGCCTGGTGTGCCGAAGCAAAAGAGACCGGTGTCGATGGCCTAATCGTAATGGTTCACGATCGGCAGAGGCACGCCTGGCCGACCACACACAAAGCTGTTGAGACGGGCATCCCCACAGTCATCTTTTCGCCGCTGGGTACATCGTTCACGACCAATACCATTCGACTGGTGGACAAACCCGGCTGTGTTATCTATTCGACCGATGATTTCAGCCAGGCCGCGTTTGGAATGAAGATGCTCAAGGCCGGTGCGAAGATGCGCAACACCCGATGTGTTGTACTCAGGGGTAATAAGCGACATGATACGTCGATGGCGGATTTGGGAATCGCACTGCGGTACGTGCCGGCCAAGGATTTTCTGGACGAATATCGTAAGACACATGATACCGATGAGATTTTGGCAATGGCCGACGAGTATATGCGGCTGGCCCGGCGGCGCAGAGGCGCAACCCGGCAGGATGTCATAAATGGAATCAAAAGCTACGTCGTGGCGGGGAACATACTAAAGCGAGAAGAATGTGATGCAATTACGATGGATTGCCTCGGTGCTCTGGGCCCAACGAAAATCAGCCTGCCGTGCATCGCCTGGTCGCGGATGAATGATGATGGGATACCGGCTGCCTGCGAGGCCGACTTAGGTGCTGTCGCAGCGCATACGATTGTTCAGTATCTCTTCGACCGTCCCGGCTTCCAGCAGGACCCGGTGGCCGATACTTTACACGATGCCATTATCGGCGCGCACTGTTCGTGTCCGACGCGTTTGAACGGATTCGACAAGCCGCCTGAGCCGTTCGACATTGTGCATCACCACGCTAATCGTGATGCCGTGCCGCGTACTCTGTGGCGAAAGGGCCAGCGTGTCACCAGTCTTGATGTATTTCCTGGTAACGAAAAGCAACAACGTAAAACGAAGCTGCTTATATCCGCAGGCACGGTGCTGGACAATATTGACGTGCCGCCTTCCGGCGGATGCGTGGTGTCGGTCAGGGTAAAATTCGATGGTGGGTACCCGGTGTTGAGCTTTCCCGGCTTCCACCAGATATTCTTCTACGGTGACTACAAGCAGCACCTAATGGAGTTTTGCCAGTTATTCGGCCTTGAAGCCGAGGTTGCCTGATCCTTGTGCTAATGCGATTTATCTCGGAACAAGTCCATCATATTCTTTGCATATCCAGAGCAAGGGTCACCCAAGTTCTAATAAGGGTAACAAACCAAAATCTTGTTATTTTTAATATCCTGTTTTGTTTGCAGATACACCTATTCCCCACATTTTCAGCCTTTCAAAATGGGAGTTGATAGTTCAGCAGCCTATTATAATATTGCAAACGATTAGAATTGCCAATATAGACCGTTTGACGAATTGGATTAATTATTGCATTTTTACAGATTTTTAATATAGTTGTGTTTGTCAGAAATGTCAGAAAAGATAGCGTGCAGATAGCTAAAACCACAATTAATGAATTAGGATTAAAATTGTGAGAAATTGTATGTTCGTTTGTATATCGTGTTTCAACCTGATGGTTTTGGGTTGTTCAAGTAGTGAAGTGGATCAAACTGTCGCTAAAACCTATTTGGATGAAATAATCACTTTTCACTTCGAAGAGGTAAAAAAGAATAAATATAGTTTTGAGGAATACCTGGAACTTACAAAACCATATGGGATATGGGATGTGCGGCCAAGAGATGGTAATGGAGTGATGATTGGAGACAGAATAGCCAAACCAGGCGATGTGTCTCATTATCATTATGGTTTGTTCTGTGCACATTTCGACATTCCAGAGAAAGACCTTCAACGACCAGTTGAGGATTTCCTTAAGCAAGTATCCTATAAAGAATCGTTGTATAAAGAAAGTGCGTTGCGATACGTAAACCAGTTAACATCTCTAACAATGAAAATTGTTAATAGTAATCACAATATCTTCATATCACATAAAAACTTTCAGCGTGTTGGTGATATATTTCTTGAAAAAGGAGAATATTGGAAATATGACATTCGGCGCAATTCACCTTATGTCATATCCAACAAGAAGATATCACTAAAAGATATATCCTTTGGAAAGGGAGACAAAGAAATTCTAAAAGAGTTAAGGGATTTAGGATTGTACGGAGCTGTTCATCAGGATAATGCAGTATTGATTCTAGTGGATGGCCTGCTTAATTATTCGTATGGTTATATGTTCAGTCCACTTCATCCTGCATTAATACGTCCGGGACCTTTATTTAATTTTCTCGTCTTAGAAAAAGTTCATGATAATGTTGATGTTTATTTTTATTTGTCAAATTAGTTTACGCCTATATTAGAATCGCAAATAGTTAGAGTATTTAATATGGCTAAGAAATTTATAGTGATTCTATTTGTTGTATTTTCGAATACCTTTTTTGCTTTTGCTGCCAAAATAGAAGGTCACAAGAAACTACGACTGACGACCGAAAAGCGGTCTTTAGGTAAAGTTCATCCGGGTATCATGCAGGAAACAATAGCAATAAGTCCGAATAACAGGCGAATTGCTTACTCGGCATTCAAACTTAACGGAAAAGTGGTTGTAGTTCTTGATGGCGTAGTAAGTGAAGAATATGATGATGTTGATGACTTTGTTTTTAGTCCAAACAGCAAAAGATTTGCCTATGCCGCAACTTCAAACGGTGAGTGGTTTGTAGTGTTAGACGGAATAAAACAAAAAAAATACGAAAGATTGGGTAATGAAACCATAAAATTCAGTCCTGATAATAAGAGGCTGTGTTATATGGCTTGGGAGCCAAGTAAAAATCGACAATTTGTTGTAATAGATGGTATGGAACAAAAGAAATATGTCGGTATATTTGTTGGCTTTCCTATGTTCAGTTCAGATAGTAAAAAGGTGATTTATGGAGCCAGGAAAGGTAACAAAGATGTTGCAGTAGTAGATGGCAAAGAGGACAGGGCATATGATACTATTGCCGGCCTTGTTTTGTCTCCTAATGGTGCCCATTGGGCATATGCAGCTCAAAGGGGGAAGAACTGGCTTGTTGTAGTAGATGGTCAAGAAAGTAAAGAGAAATATGATGGTATTTATGAGGATTGTATCGTTTTTAGTCCAGATGGGAAGCGATTATCTTACGCAGCAATAAAGAATGGCAAGGGCTTCGTAGTAGTGGATGGGAAAAAAGGGAAGCTATACGATATGATAGACAACAGTAGTATAGTGTTCAGCTCAGATAGCAAACGTTTTGCCTATCGAGCCATCCGGGACAAAAAACAGTTTTATGTAATTGATGCTAAAGAAGGCAAAGCATATGATGGAGTTGGGGGAGGTACCCTTATTTTCAGTTCAGACAATAATCGTGTAGCATATATGGCTTTGGAGAATAACGAGGAGTTTGTTGTCCTGGATGGACAGGAAGATAAGAAATATGGAGGGATAAGTCCTCCTGTATTCAATCCTGTTAATAATACATTGGCATATAGTGCTAAGCAGAAAGAAAAACGGTTTGTAGTGAACAATGGCAAGGAAGGGGAAAGATACAATATAACCGGAATTCCAGTTTTCAGTCCTGATGGCAAACACATTGCTTATAGAGTAAAGCGCTCCGAAAAACAAATTGTTGTAAGGGATGCGAAAGAAGGTAAAGATTATGATGAGATATCTCAAAGCAGCCTAATGTTTTCTCCGGATAACAAACACATTATTTATCATGCCAGGAAAGATGGGAAAAGCATTGTAGTTGTTAATGGCTTAGAAAGCAAAAGCTATGATATTATTTTCCAGATTGGTGAGTTTACTTTTAGTGGTTTCAATTCGTTCAATTTCGTAGCTTTACTTGATGATGAGTTTTTCGCTGTTGATATTCAAGTAGTGGAGAAATGAATATCAAATTGCCTTTCACCAGTACATATCGAACAACTGGAAAATTATTACTTGTGTTAATTGGAAATTGTGGCGTCAATCCCTCCCAAACCTGCTCTGGGCGGAAAGTTGAAACTGATTTTGTTAGGTTTCCTGTTGGTATTTGATTTTATGGACAAAATAAGCTATAATTACTACTGGGTAATGAATCGCTGGAGACTAAAAAGGGACTTTCGTGAAGTCGATATTTCAAAACGAAGTCAGGATACACACCTTATTTTTAGCTGCATTGCTTTTAGTCACCGCCGGATTCCCCCTGGAAGCCTTGGGAGCCAAACCCACATTCAAGTCATACAACCTTGAATCAAAGTATGAAGAGGTCCATTTTTTTGATTTTGATGGTAATGGTCTTGATGATGTTCTTGTAATCAACGAGCCGAACCTTGTTTTTTTCTTTCAGAATTCGGCGCGTGGTTTTGCCGGCAATCCTGACCTTGTCTGTTCACTTGGCGACAAGCCATCGGTTATTTGGCCGGCAAGGATTGGGAGAAATCCGGGCTGGAATATTCTCGTTATGACCAACGACGGAGTGTCGAAACTGGCTTATGTTGATAAGAACACACCTCCTGATAGGAGGAAAATCATCAACCAGAAGACGATTATCCCTGAGAAGTGTGAAAATTCTCCGGTCATCTTTTTCACATTGTCGGCCAACACCGCAAAGGGCCGTCCTCTGATAATTGTTCCGACAGAGGGTGAATTGAAGATTTGGAAATACGAGAACCGGTGGCATTGTGTAAGTTCGTTGGAAGGTATGCCCGAGACCCGGATTTGGGGGCCGCATAAAGCGGTCGGCTATATAAAACAATACTGGCTCAATATGAATATCGGGGATTTGAACGGCGATGGATTGGATGACCTGATTATATGCGAAGAAAACAAAGGAAAGACCTTATTTAATGTCTATCCACAGACAAAGGAAGGCTCTTTTTCATCGAAGCCGTCCCAGTCCTTTGAGGATGAATGGAATTGGCGAACATGGATATGCCTGAAGGACATTAACAAGGACGGCAAGGTTGATATTATCAAGAATAAATGGCTGCAGGAATCCTGGTTTATTCCCGGGACATATTCAGGGAAGGTTTTAGTGCAAATTTTCATGTCGGATTCAGAGGGAAATATTGGTGAACAGGCCGCCTTTACATTTCGCAAAAATGACTGGATTTCTTCAATGCCGATTGTTGATGTCGATGGTGACGGTTTTATGGATTTGGTTCTGGGGTATGGTCTGTTTGACAGCAGGGATGGTGTGAAGAAATCTTTGACGGCAAAAAAGCTCGACCATAACCTTCGGGTACATTTTTATCATAGCGAAGGCTTTAGGCAAAAGCCTGATTGCCAAAAAGATATAACTATTCACCTCGGCCATTTCGGGATGCATTTAACGTGGTCTCGAAGACACTACCTGGAGACGCAAATATGCGTTGATGGTGATTTTGACGGTGACGGCGAGAATGATTTGCTTGTAAAGGACCAGAAAGACAAAGCGTCGGTGTACCTGTTTATTTCAAGAAGCAAGGGATTCAGCAGTAAAGCTAATATACAGTTTAATGATATAAAGCGTGTAGGGCAGTTTGTTGCGGACGACCTTAACGAAGACGGCATCAGTGACCTGATAGTTATAGGCTCAAGGAGGGAAGCGATTAAGGTTTTTCTCAGTAGAAAAAAATAAATAATGAAACATTGGATTGGAAAAACTTGCCTATTGCTTCTGCTTGTCGGTATCGTTTGTGCCGAGAGTACGCCTTCTTTTAAGCGACAAGTCATTGAGGTACCGATGAGTTCACCAGCCTGGGCACAGGCATCCTGGAAAGATATTAATAAAGATGGGCTTGTAGATTTGCTGGCAGTTGTCCAAAGAGATAACAAGGCATTTACATACATTCAGGACGGCTCCGGTTTTCCCTTATCTCCAACCCAAAGCATAGGATTACCTGAGGGTACGGCGTGGATTAGTTTATATGACGTCAACCAACATCCCGGCAAGGAGATGCTCATTTCCACAACCGAAGGGCTGATGTACTTTCGTCAGAATAATGGTGTTTTTGAAATGAAGCCGGAAAAGCTTATCGATGCCAGGCAGATCTTTGTAAATGAAACCCGCCCAATTGTTATTGATCCGAATAGATGGCAGAAAGACTTGAAAAATACCTTACCGGTTGTTTTCTCCGACCATACTGTGATCTACAAAATCGATGAAAACTATCGACTCAATCCAGAGGAAAAAGTTCGACATCAATTCAAAAGCTCGATGGAAACATTTAATTGGAACAGTTGGAGTATCGGCGCGAGAGAATCCGACCAAATCCGCATAAGGACACTGGCCCGGGGCAAATCCGAAGATGGCGATTTTAAAAAACCGGAACAGGAAAATGAATATATAAGAAATATGGTCGAGAGGATAAAAGAAAAGGAAATGCAGGCATGTTCTGTAGTCAGAGAGGACATAAACGGCGATGGGAATGAGGATGTTGTATTAGTGCATCTTGTTCAGGACGTAGATGTGAAGACGAACTTTGCGATATTTCCAAGACAAGAAGACGGGAAACTTGCCGAGAAACCCAGCCAGGTTCTCAGGTGCCGTGGAATCCCCGTTAAATGGGACTTTAGCGGCCAATCATATTTTTCACCCTTCGTTGATATTAACAAAGATGGGTATCAGGAGATTGTGATGATAGAGTTGAAGGATCGACTTCTCTCCGTCAGCAGCCTTTTGGAAGCCATCGTTTCAAAAGGCCTGGACTGGGTTCTTACAATAAGACAATTCAAAGAAGGAAAAGGGTATTCAAACCGGGCTGATTTTAAGATGGATATTACAACTATGCTGCCGATGTCTGAGCAGTTTGCTTACTCTATAAATTTTGACGGGGATTTTAACTCCGACGGGCGGCCGGACCTTATAATAAGACGCGATTTGACTCAATGTAATATTTATCTTAGTTCACTTGCTACCGGCTTTTATGACCGTGAATCCAAACTGCAATTTGAAGTGCCTGCAGAAGGCCGAATGTTTGTAGAGCAACTTAATAGTGATGGCATATCCGACATTTATCTGATAGATTACGAAGAAGGCCGGATTGCGGTGCTCTTGTCTGAATCTTCTCAAAAGAAAGGACCTTCGCAGTGAGTTCCGATGATAATGTGGCTCTTCGTTTGGATGACTTGTGCAAATCTTACGGCAGGATCCGCGCGGTTGACCACCTGTCATTGGAAGTCCATTCCGGTGAAATGGCCGGCTTCCTCGGCCCTAATGGAGCCGGCAAGAGTACTACCCTTTATATGACCTCCAGGCTCGTTCATCCCTCGAGCGGTAGTATCGAGATATTCGGCCGTAACGTCTGGTATGGCTTCAAAAGTGCCATCCGGTATGTCGGAACTATGTTCGAAACACCCTCCTTTTATGAGTATCTTTCCGCCCGTAAGAATGTGGAGCTGACGGGCAGGCTGCGAGGTAATGTCACTGACAGAGAAATCGGAGAAAATCTCGAAAGGATGGGCCTTTCTGAAAGACAAAATGACAAGGTATCGACGTATTCGCATGGTATGAAACAACGGCTTGGTCTCGGCATGGCCTTACTTGGACGGCCGAGGTTGTTGGTTCTCGATGAGCCGACTGATGGTATGGACCCGGAGGGCACGCGGGAAGTACTGAATTTCCTCCGGGAAAAGGTCAGGAACGACGGCTTGACCGTTTTTGTTTCCAGCCACTTGCTCTATGAAGTCGAAGAGTATTGTGACAGAGTTTTCGTAATCAATCACGGTCGTCTTATTTCTTCAGGAAAAGTAAAAGAAATCCTGGCCCCGCACGATAATGTAATCCAGGTTGCTTTTCACGGCAAACCGCCGGACCTGACGGGCCTTATAAAAGAAGAGTCAATTAAAAATATAGAGCGTTTGCCGGGCGAATTGTTCGAGTTTAATCTGGCCGATAAAGATTCCGTTTGGCTTAATAACCTTCTGTTGAAACGTGGTTATAAGGTATCGTCTCTTGCGCCAAAGCGAAGAACCTTGAAAGAGTTTTTCCTCTCAATAACGGGAGGAAAAAATGAATAATATGGTAATACCTCTTCTGCATAATGAAATTGCCAAAGCGGCAAGAACGAAGTTGCCGTACTTTGGCCTGATGGTAACATCTGTACTTTGCTTTCTGATTTTCGTTGTGACAGGGGCGGTATTGGACGGGGAAACTCTCAACGCGTGGGGATATACCAGCTTATCAATGCAACTGGTATTTACTGACATTGGCCTGATTTTTATCGCAGTATTTGCTTCAATGCTTATCGCCGAAGAAACCGCCTTCGGTACTGTTCGGGCGGTTTTATCTTCTCCACTCTTACGCTGGGAATTTTACACCGCCAAGGTGTTGACCGGTCTGCTTTATGCAGTGGTCATGTCTGTCGTTTCTCTGGTGATTTCTGCCTGCTTGGGGTCTGTAAATTACCAGTTCGGCGATGTGGCCGACTCGATGGGAATGATATATGCCAACAAAGAGGTGCTTTTGAATTTCATTATGGCTTTTTTTCTGAGCTGGGTCCCTTTGGCCGCTCTTGTAATGTATGGCATCTTCGTTTCTACAGCCGTAAGGAAATCCGGCCAGGCCGTCGCCGTGGCGATAGGGACAATTTACCTGATTGATTTTACCAAGCATATTGTCGGCATCGATCCTTACATATTTACAAGGTATATCGGGTTTTCCTGGCGGATATTTAACCAGGTCGCTCAGGGCGTGGACTATCAGTGGTCACCTGAAGTCTGGAAAATGATTGCAATGTCGCTTATTTACTGTTTTGTAATGTTTGCCGGCGGACTGGTCATCTTTTCAAAGCGTGACCTTAACGGCTGATAAACCCTCCCAACCTTATAACCGATTGGCTTCTTGTCGCCTCCTTCCATTCGTACTCACTGCTGCTTTGTACCTGTCTTGAAACATCCAGTTAGGGAGGCGGCGGCGATTTGGTTTTTACGGTTTGTCCGTAAATAAAAGCCGAGCAGGCTTGTTTGTCGGACTTTGCCTGCTCGGATTAAAGGTAAGTAAAACTGATTTGCAGAAAGTATTTATATTAGTATATTGTTGTCCTTTGTGATTTGCGTATACGCCGGCGATTTTTTTCGGATGGTTTCTCGTAATAGGCATTGCGCTTCATATCTCTAATCAAGCCCTCTTTTTCGCACAGCTTCTTGAAGCGTCTTATCATTTGTTGGACCGATTCGCCTGTCCGCGATTTGACTTTTAGCATAAAAAAAATACCCTTTCTTACCCGAATACTTATCAGAATAACAATAAAAAGAAACTTTGAGTCTATTTCGGCAAAATATCAGAAACGATTTATTTTAATTGATAATCTGCATTTCATCAAGACAAAAAATTTTAGCCAACGGTTTTTGTTGTAAAAGTGAGCCTCGATGGCTTAGAAACGCGAATATTGCTAAAAAAAACTGGCAATATCGCCGAATCCGCCGGAGGCGGGTGCTTCTAACACGTCCGGCAGGAGTCCGCCTCTGACGGATAACTGCAGCGTATTTAGCTTTTGAGTAATGCGAGTAAATATGCTAAAATAAAAGAGCAATTTTGCGTGTTGTTATTACGAACATAGTGTATATCAATTTTGGAGATGTTTTTTAATTGGAGAAGTTGCGCCAGACGCTGAAAGTTAGAAAAGAGCGGGCCATTTTGGTGGGCGCCGTCCTGCCTGCCCGCAATGATTCCGACGATTTGGCTGAGCTTACGGCCTTGGCCGAAAGTGCCGGTGCAATTGTTGTCGATAAATTTCAACAGAAAATCCACAAAATAAATACCGTCACCTACATCGGTAAAGGCAAAGCACACCTGCTCGACCAGCGGGTCAAGCGCTTCAAAGCTGATGTTGTGATATTTGATAACGACCTCTCCCCTCGTCAGATTCGTGAGCTTGAAGAGATTATTCACATAAAGGTGCTGGACCGCAGCGAGCTTATTCTGGACATATTCGCCACGAGGGCAAAGACAAAGCAGGCCAAGCTTCAGGTCGAGCTTGCGCAGTTGGAATATACCTATCCGCGATTGACCAGGATGTGGTCGCACCTGGACGCCGTCGCCGGCGCGGGCGGCGCAACGGCGGCGGGCACCGTAGGCGGTATCGGCACACGCGGGCCGGGCGAACAGCAGTTAGAAATCGACCGCCGGCTGGTCAATAAGCGAATTACACAGCTTAAGCGAGAGCTTGTGAATATCGATAAGCGCAGAATTCGCGAGATTGACGGCCGAAAGGGAATGTTCAAAATCTGTCTCATCGGCTACACGAACGCAGGAAAAAGCACCCTCCTGAACGCTCTCACCGATGCCGGTGTCCTTGTCGAGGACAGACTTTTTGCGACGCTCGATACGCGGACGAGGAAATGGACGGCGGGCAGGGGGGCTGAGGTGCTTTTGAGTGACACCGTCGGCTTTCTAAAAAGCCTGCCTCATCAACTAATCGCCTCGTTTAAGGCAACATTGGAGGAGGCCGTAAATGCCGATTTGCTCCTGCACGTCGTGGATGTCTCCAGTCAGGATGCATTGAATCAAATTGAATCAGTAAACAGCGTTCTGGCGGAAATCGGCTGCGGCGAAAGCCCGGTATTGCTTGTGCTTAACAAGGTCGATATCGTAAGAAGAGTTAGTGACCTTGAGATGGTGCAAACGCTGTTTCCCGATGCGGTCTGCATATCAGCCAAGACAGGTTATGGCCTTGAGCAGTTGAGCGAAGTAGTTTCGGCAAGGTACAGAGGGGCTATTGTTGTTTTGCGGGTAAGCTCCAGCCAATCGGACGGCAGAATCCAGAGCTTTCTGCGTGCCTACGGCCGAATTATAGAAGAGCAATATCAGGATGGCTGTGTCCGGATTGACGCCGCCCTCGGCCGAAACCAGTTACCCGTTCTCAAACGTCTGCACCCTGAAAACATCGAAATCCTGCAGAGCTAAATGAGTTCTTAGTTCATCGTTCATATTTCGTAGAAAATTAGCCGCAGAAAGCCCATAGAGGCTTAAAAAGTCGGTTGATAGAATCAATTGGCGATATCGATAAGAGGGAGAAGCTGATGAAGATAGTTGTATTGGATGGCTATACACTAAATCCCGGAGATTTGAGCTGGAAGGGCTTGGAGGCCCTGGGTCGTTGCACGGTTTATGACCGTACCGGCCCTGAAGAAGTTCTGCAGCGGGCCGAAGGCGCTGAAATCGTCCTGACGAACAAGACGATATTGTCGTCCGATGTAATCGAACAGCTTCCGGCTTTGAAATACATTGGCGTGCTGGCAACGGGTTACAACGTCGTGGATATCGAGGCCGCTGATGACCGGGGTATCGTGGTCACCAACGTCCCGGCCTACAGTACTCCGTCCGTTGCGCAAATGGTCTTTGCTCATCTTCTGAACCTTACTCATCATGTTGGTCATCACGCCCGGACCGTAAGAAGCGGACGGTGGGCTTCTAATCCGGATTTCTGTTATTGGGATACGCCTTTGATTGAGCTGGCGGAACTGACTATGGGGATAATCGGTTTTGGAAGAATCGGCCGGACCACCGCAAAGCTGGCTCTGGCCTTCGGAATGAAAGTCATCGCCTATGATATTGTCAAGCCGGCGAATATGCCGGAAGGATGTCAATTAGTGGGGCTGGACGATGTATTCCGGAACAGTGACGTTGTCAGTCTGCACTGCCCCCTTACACCTCAGACGGAAAAAATTGTGAACAAACAGCGGTTGGCACTGATGAAGAAAACTGCTTTTCTCATCAATGCAGGCCGCGGCCCCTTGGTGGATGAGAAGGCTTTAGCCGATGCTCTGAATAATGGGACGATTGCCGGGGCCGGACTGGATGTGTTGTCTTCGGAGCCGCCCGACAAAGACAACCCTCTTCTTAAGGCCGAGAACTGTTTCATCACGCCTCACATCGCATGGGCAACGCGTTCGGCTCGCCAGAGACTGCTGAAAGTGGTTGTCGATAACGTGGCTGCATTTCTTGCAGGGAAACCGCAGAATGTTGTAAACGAAGCCGAACAAACAAGATGATGGGTGAAAGGGGGTCTCGTGAATATATATAAAGGCGCATTACGTACTTTGCAGACCTACACCGGAGGATGGGGACGGTGATGTTACGGATAGGAGGCGTTAAAAAATAATCAAAAATTGTTTTGTGCTTTTGCCAGTTTTTCTTATGTGATTTGTTGTAACCAGTATATAATACTGGTTTTTTGTATGAAAAAATCCGCTTAATGGCTACCGAGTCCGGCGGCGTAGCTGGGCAGGAGTTATTAAGGGAAAGAGCGTTTTATTTTATGAAAGGAAAGGAACACATGACGAAGCTGAGATTTACTCTTACATTTCTGGCTGTGGTGAGTTGTTCGCTGTTTCTGGGTGGTTGCGACCGTGGTAAGGGTCAACAAGACCTCGAAGCAGCAGATAAAGCCGAACTTGCTGCTGTTATTCGGGACCGCAGCAGGCTGCAAAAGCAGGTAGGTGAACTTACTAAAGAACGGGATGAGGCGGTTAAAAAGGGAAAAACAGCCCGAACCAAGATAGAAAATCTGATGAATCAGTTGGCGGAACAGACGGAAAAGGTCGGTGAGCTTCAAGCTCAAAACGAAAAGCTGCAGGTTACCATTGACGAGTTACTGAAGAAGTTGGGTGGCGAGGCTGAGAATGTAGAGGAGGGAGTTGAGGAAACACGCGAACCGGACGTCGTCTTTGTTCCTACGCCCCCGGAGGTGGTGGAAAAAATGCTGGAGATGGCGGAGGTCAAAAAGGATGATTTGGTCTATGACCTCGGCTGTGGGGACGGCAGGATTGTAGTGACAGCGGCAAAGAAATACGGCTGCAAGGCGGTAGGTTACGACATAGACCCAAGGCGCGTGAAAGAGTCGCGGGAAAACGTGGCAAAGAACAATGTTGGACACCTCGTTAGAATTGAACAGAAGGACATCTTCACACTCGACCTCAGCAAGGCAAACGTAATCACTCTTTACCTGCTGCCGGAACTCAATGTCAAGCTTATACCGCAGTTGGAGAAGCTAAAGCCCGGCTCAAGAATTGTCTCGCACGATTTCGCAATGAGGGGAGTTGAGCCGGACAAGGTCGTTGAGCTTACTACAGATGATGAAAACGAACACACGGTTTATCTGTGGACCTTGCCCCTCAAGAAGATACCGGAAAAGGAGCTGGTTCCTGTTCTGGACGATTTGTTTGAAGAATAAAGACCCTCTCTTCAAAACCCGGCGCCGATTTGGAAAATGAAGTTGAACTTTCCGCCTCGGCTTGCCCTGTTAGAAGGAAGTCAGATTCGGCCCCCTCCTCCTGCTTCGCAAGTCGAAGCAGGAGGGCCGGACTTCTAACGGGACTTTGTCGTGGCCTTAATAATCGGGGCTGGTTGAGGCTTTGCTCTTGTGGCTTTACCGTGCAAAACGCCGTTGGGGTCGAACCATAACGGGTCGATACAAATGAATCGGTCCCATCCGATAGCTGGCCCCTGTTTCTGATGGTACACGTGCCACGGATTGCCGGCGGAGTCCTTCGTCACAGAACCATGTCCGGGCCCGTATATGCCAGCGCTTCCTTTTATAATGGGATTGCCCGGATATTTAGTAAAAGGCCCCATCGGGTTCTTTGCAGTTGCATAACCGACGGCATAGTGTTTGGTATTGGCCCCGTATCCTGAATAGAGAAGGTAATAAATATTGCGGTGTTTAACCATCCAGGGTCCTTCCGTAACTTTTCCTTCCCATGGTTCGGTCGGTTTAATAACCAAGGTCGAATTTGGAGTCAATTGCAGCGGATTGGTCATCTTTTGGACGCGTATTTCGGAGCCCCTTTTCACAAAGTACAGGTAGTAGCGGTTATCGCTGTCTTGAAACATATGTGCATCTATTGCACCGTTAATTAAAATACCCTTGTCCTTGAAAGTCTGGTCCGGCTCGTCCGCAACGGCAATGCCGATTTTCCAGTTAGCTGTGTAGTATAGATAGAATTTCTTGTCCGAGGAATTATAGAAAACGTCGGGGGCCCAGACATTGATTCCGCCGGGGCTGAAAACCTTCCGCCCCTTTGTCCAGTTTACCAAATCATCGGATGTGTAAACATGGTAGCTTTTGTTATCTCCGGTCGGGTACAGATAGTACTTGCCTTCATAAAAAATAGCGGTCGGGTCGGCTGGTCCTATTTCTGATATGACCGGATTGGAATACGTCTGGGCCGCCTCCAGTAGTCCTGTTGAAAAAACAATAATTAGCAGTGTGTCGGCAATCAAAGCTTTTGTTTTCACCAATGTCTTTTTCATACTGGCCACCTTCTCCTTCGTGGAATCAAACCTGTAGTTTCAGTTTTCAGACTATAAATATACTGAGATTTCACAAACATATCGATTGGTAACATCCGATAACATTCCGGCAAACTATTCTACCGGCTTTATCACAGTACTTCTACTGTTTTTGACGCCTTTTGCTGTCGGGTTTTGGGTCGATGATGTTGGGGAGAAGAAGCTGAGATTGGCACAATTTTGTTGACTAGCCTTGTGATTTTTGGTATAGTATATGCGCTGCGGTTGGCGGTTTCGCCTTAATGGTATATGGCCCGAATAAGGCCGGTAAATGTAAATCGCAGCAGGGAGACAGGGTGACAAGAAGTGCTTTACAAAAGGCCTGAGTCTCCCTTTTTTTATGCGCTTCACGTCCTCTTTGGTCTCAGCTTTCTCGTTGGTGAGGAATACGTGCTTTAAGTCTCGAAGTTTACATTTGCAAATTGGCCGTGGTATTTGTTCGCTGCCCTGTCGTAGGCCCTGGCTGCTTCCATCTGGTCTTTGAATCTGCCGATGTATATTCGCCTTCCGTTAACACTTATACGCACCTCCCAGCGTTTATCTTTGCTGTCCCACGCAAGCCCCTTATATTGTGAGCGGCTTTTGACATTGCTTTTGCCTTGGTTCCAGCCGTTCTGGGCACGGGTGGCCGGCCGAAGGTTCGCCTTCCTGTTGTCGAGCCCGTTACCGTTTATATGGTCGCACACTTTGTTATCTTCAATCTTCATAATTTCGCGGTGCATCTGGTAATACTTTCGTGCCCCGTTTCTATCTCGCCTGCTGCATCGAATGGCATAAAAAGTGTTCCTGCTTTTGACAGCTTGCCATCGGTATTTTGCCAGTCGCTCATAGTCTTCCGGGTCAACTATTGCGTATTTACCGCGGGTCAAAGCTATTCGCCTGAACGCATACCCGTAGCGCAGCCTGCGATACAAAAGCAGCAGCCACACCGCCGGTTTCTCAATCCAAAGCGGAATTGTAAAAGACAAAACGACCTTGATAGCTCTTCCTCCGGAATTTACGCCCAAGGCTCAACACGTTGACTCCATCTTGTGTGGCTTCTTATCATTACAAGGACTCCCGCATCAATTAGTCGTGAGCATAAGCTCAATTGGTGCGGATCGACGTGGCAATCTCACCCCGAATAATTACGATTTACAATTCACTATTCACGACTCACTAATCACCAAAGCCGTAATACGTCTCTCTATAATTGGCCCGATGTGCGTTTTTGGTACGAAAATCGCCGGTTTTTTTAGCAGGTAAATTCGCATAAGTGCTTATAAGGAAAGGATTAAAAAATTTTTTAAAATTTTCGGTTTTTGCTCTCAGCTATGTTCGTTTTTGATTGAAATTGACGGTTTATTTATCATTTTCAGCGAAGCACAGAACCCCGAACCTCTATATTGAATGGGAAATTGAGAATCCCTGTTCTCCGCCCGTTTATTATGACGATTTGTCCAATTTTTCCCTTGTTATATAACTTCGATGGTATACGATTGTTTCAGTTTTATCGATGAGGTAAAGCTATGAACGGGGAAGATAAGTTGAAATCTCTCGAAGCAATAAGTTCGTGTCTTTTTGGTTTTGATAAAGGGGCACCGCTCGACAATCCTTCCTGCAACTTGTGGGCCGGAAAACGCACAGTATAGCGGTGCCCTTTTTATCATGGATAGAAAAATATAAACAACTTTTTTTGGGGGAAACGATATGCAATTCTATAAGCACGATTTTTTGAAGTAATATTTAGATGGATTTGGTGCGCATTGCGCTCGCCTCACAATTTTAACAATTCTTGAAAGGATAAGAAAAATGAAGCCTGCAAAAAAACAAGCGGTATTGTTTATGGTTTTCGTGGCCGTTATTATGGCGGTGGTGTATTCTGCTATCGCCGAACCGGTAGTCGAAACCTGGCCCGTTTCAGGAGGCGATGATGTCGTTACAGTGGCTTGTGCTCCGCTTGCAGGATGGTACGCAATCGGTGATTCATACGATGACAACATAGAAATCAGAAATATCGAAAAAGAGTTGGTCCGAACAATCACCCGTTCCGAGATAAAGACACTTTTACCGTGGATGATTTTAGAGGGCGGCACAGATGGACCCTGTGGCTTGGCATGGTCCGACTCGGGGAGAGTGCTTTTCATCCTTGTTTACGATGATACTTCGCCAGGTGATGGGCGAGGAAGTGACGCTGTCCTACGGTACGATACATTTACCGACCAGCTTTCTGTCTTTACTCGTCTGGATCTCTGGTGGCATGGTAATATATGGCCTTTGTTGTCCGCAGTCCATTTTAGCGGAAGATTGTATGTCGGCACCTGGAGCAGTGGTATTAAAGTTTATAAGGCACAATGTGATGACGCTAACGGCGTGCTGATGGAAACGGTGACGCTGCCGGCTGGTTACTTTGTCCACGGCTTATGTATAGATCGCGAGGCCAACATCCTCTATGCTGCAAGCGAATCCGGCCTCTTTCACGCCGATTTAAATTCACCACCGCTAATACTTGAGACTATTGATGATACGTACAATTACAGGGCAATAACATATAGCAGCCACTATGGTTTTGGTCTTGGACTATACTATTTGAACGATGCAAATCAAGTATATCATGTTCCGCCGGCGCAGGCCCGTGGCGAAAAACCTTTTGATCCCTCTCTCTACTGGACCACTACTGTATCTTCTTTTGACATCGAAGCTTCGGCTGATGGTCATCTCCTGGTTGGTTTGGATGAAAACGCAGCATGGATCTCTGATGACAATGACGAGAGACTTGGCTATGAAGAGTGGAAGGCCGACGAATTCGCTCAACTGGTCATGTTCTGCAAAGGCTTGATCTCGCCGGATGGCGAGCCCCCGGGATGGGTCATCGACGCAGATGTTGATTCAGAACCTGTATCGGTGCGTTTTCATCCCGCCTCTCCGGACGGCGCAATGTGGGTGATACTCGTCCTAATGATGAACGATCACATCAATGAAGATGTGGAAGCAATGGGGCTTGTGCGCCAGATTCTGAAACGATATGCCGGTCTGGCGGACGATGGGATTGTTCCGGTACGGAGTGCCGACGGCTTTTACCACCACTGGTATGAACCGGCCACCGGCGAGACCAAGTGTGCTCCAACTTGTGAGCCTAATGATTGGACTCCCGAGATCGCTGTTCTTAGCACGATGAAAATCGTGTTAGCTGCAGACCGTGCCTCTCAATTCTACCCGGATGACTTGGAAATTCAGGAAGCGGCAAATTCAATCATATCGAAAGTTTCAAACTGGGAGGACTATATTGAGGAAGGCACTGATTGCTTGTTCCTTCGGGGAATGGTGGAAGGTGGTCCTGAACCCAATTCGCAAGTATGCCCTTTTTTTGAGGGTATCCTTTATCTCGAGCAGGCGGCAACCTATGGAGAGCAATCTGCTGTCGACTCGTATACGCGTTGGCTGGATCGGGTCCGTTGGCCCACAGCGATGCACTGCAGCTCCTGCGGACCGGTAACAGTCAACACAGCCGGACAATTTCAATCTGCGTTTGTCTCACTTTACCCGTTTCTTTTACAGCCGGACTTTCGAAACGACCCAAACTGGCAGTCGCATATCTGGAATCTGCTCTGCTCTTCAGCGGCATGGACGGACGATAACGACCCGTGCTATTACACCGTTTTTTCCGCCGGTACCGCCGATCCGAATTGCGACCCATGCGGCTACCATGCAGATAGCTTGTCCGACCATCCTTGTGATGTCGCAACCTTCCCGTCGCTTATAGGGTTCGCAGGGTGGAGCACGGAGCATCCCCACAAACCGAAGGCGGAGGCTGCAACGGTCGCAGCGTACAACGCTTATCGGCGGGGGGGTCGTCAGGCATTCAAGGGGATTGACGGGATACATCCGGAAATATTATACCGCCGTCCGAAAGACCTTTCCTGGCAGCCCAACAGTGCAGGTTTACCCGATGTGGCTTTGAGCGCATTGGCGCTGGGAGAGTTACTCCTGCCAGGTACGATCGACACGATCATATCTATACCTTATTCCGCAGTCTGTGTGGACCGTCCCGTATCTGACCTTGACGAAGATTGCAGAGTAAACTTCAAGGACTTTGAAGTGTTTGCTGAAGAATGGAGGACTTCCGCTTTTATTGCTAATGACGTGATTATAACGTGTATCATGGATGGTACTATGTTCGGCGGTACACCGAAGGTCATCGAACTTTACATTTCGGGTACAGTTGACTTATCGAGCTACACGATTCAGCGTTCGTCCGATGGTGGTCCATGGAGTGGATTGTCGGTACTCAGCGGAACCTTTAGCGACACGTTTGCGTACCTGATTGGTTCTCACGATAATGGTGAAGTCGTGTTCGATTCGATGTTTGGTACTACCGGCATCTTTGCCAACCGTGCTCTTGTCAGTGGAGCCATAAATGGTAACGGTAATGATTGTTTCCGTATTATGAATGGTTCTACTGTCGTCGACCAGGTCTGGGAACAAAACGATGAATATGTCTACAGGGACAGCTATATGTATCGTATGGATGGAACCGGCCCCGATGGAGGCTGGGTCGCCGATAACTGGTATATTCCCGGCAATGGTGTGTTAGATGGTCTCAGCGAGGAAGAACAGGCGGCAGCCGTGCCTATGGGAAGTTACGTTTTTTGGAAAAAAAGAGCAGATTTTAATAAAGATCGCAAAATTGATTTCTTAGACCTTGCGATGATGGTCTTCGAATGGCTTGACTGCAACCTTGACCCGCCGGATGCGTGTTGGGAGTAAATAATCAGTCGTGCTATTTCTCGGCCTGCCCCGCGCCAATTACGCGGACCCGTTTTGTGGCTTATTGCAAAATGGCAAAACATGCGTGGGCCTAAGCTCAATTGGTGCGGCGTGTCGGCCGGTAACCGGTCCTGAGTGACATCGAAAAAAAATCCAATTTATCTGCTTGACATTACTGGCAAAAAATGTTATTATTAATGTATCAAATTTTGCATTTGGGCCCCTGTTCGTTATCTCGCTTTCTCCTCTCCCTCCGCCGGACAGGGGCTCTTTTACTATATTTACAGCCCTGACGGTCTACAAAGGTGCACAATCTACCTGATTTTGTTCCCAAGAGCAGTTTTTACACTCTTTTTACTTGACATAAAAATTCGAAGGGGTATAGTTGTATTGCATTCATTGATGGAGAAAAGTTATGAAGGTAGTAGATAAGTTATAAACTTTTAAGCTAATGAGGCCGTGTTTCATTAGTCCTGAACAGGGGCGCCGCTCGCACCTGGCTCCGGCAAAGTGTGGGCCTTAAAAAACACAGAAAGCATTGCCCTTTTAAAAGAGCGTGGGAACCACGAACAATTTTTGAAAGGGATGAACAATGGAAACAAAAAAAATGAGAAGCAAATCAATTATTGTATCGACAATCATGGTGCTGGTGTTTTTGGGGCTGTGCGGGTCTGTATGGGCGTTTAGTGGAGATGGCTCGGGGACGGAAGCTGATCCATACATAATTACAACTGTTCAGCAACTTCAGGAAATGCAAAATGAGTTGGATGCATGCTATGTGTTAGGCAATGATATAGATGCTTCAGATACACAAAATTGGAATGGTGGTGCAGGATTTGAACCTGTTGGAACTGATACTAATCCTTTCACTGGTACATTTGACGGACAAGGAAATATTATAACTTCGCTATTCATAAACAGGCCAATTACTAATGAGGTCGGTTTGTTTGGTTACATCCTCGATGGAGCAGTGGTTTGTAATGTAGGTTTAGCTGAAGTAGATATAACCGCTCGGAGGAACTCAGGGTCTTTGGTTGGCTTTTCCATCGGTTCGACGATTTGCAATTCATGGTCAAGCGGCAGCGTCAAGGGTTCTTACGATTATCAGATGAGACTTGGCGGCCTTATAGGGATAAGTGCTGGTGTGGATTCATATGTGTACCTATGTTTTTCATGTGTCAATGTAACTGCCGCAGGTGGTGCACATCAAGTGGGGGGGCTGGCGGGATATAACGGACATGGAAGTATTATGATTGACTGTTATGCAACCGGTAATGTATCGGGTAAGAGTAAAATAGGAGGTTTAGTTGGTGATAATACAGATAGTGCTGATGGTGGATATATTAAAAGATGTTATTCAATCGGGAAAGTGACTGGAAGTGGAGGTGGTTTAGTTGGTTATAATTGGCAAGGTGGGATTACATACGATAGTTACTGGGATATTCAAACATCAGGTAAATCTTCAAGCTATGGTGGGACCGGCAAGACGACGGCAGAGATGCAGACAATGAGCACATTTACGGATGCCGGCTGGGATTTCGTGGGTGAATCACTCAATGGAATAGAAGACATCTGGTTTATTCCCCAACAAGACTATCCCCATCTGTGGTGGGAGGGGATGCAAGTTCCTATGAAACTGACCCCCCAAACACTGAACTGCCGCAGTTATGGCGACTGGGTCAAAGCCCATCTTACTTTGCCTGAAGGATTTACTTTTGCAGACGTAGATCCTGACAGACCGGCCGTATTGCATTCTTTTGGTTTTGAATCCGCCCCTCTGTATGTCTTTGTCAATGAGAATGGACTGGTGGAGATTGAGGCGGCCTTTGAGCGTGAGGCGGTCTGCTCTCTGGCAGGCGATTGGCCGGAGGCGTTGACTGTTGCAGGTTTCCTGGCTGATGGTAATATTTTTCTTGGGACC
>Ga0209636_10001233_pt1 | contig 25569 bp, 37 predicted proteins | sample DeeMarSWOR152_54_FD_187464 | JGI IMG/M metagenome (GOLD analysis project Ga0209636, IMG submission 187464) | Marine sediment microbial communities from White Oak River estuary, North Carolina - WOR-1-52-54 (SPAdes) (version 2) | ecosystem: Environmental > Aquatic > Marine > Intertidal zone >...
CTCTATAGATCAATCCAATATTTCCAAGTGCATTCGCTTCTCCCTGTTTATACCCTATTTCCCTGTCAATCTTCAGAGCATCTTTGTGGCATTTTAAAGCTTCATCTAACTCTCCCTTGGTACTGTAGATCACTCCAATATTTCCAAGTGCAATCGCTTCTCCCTGTTTGTACCCTATTTCTCTATAGATGTTCAAAGCATCTATGTGATATTTTAGAGCATCATCCAACATCCCCCTAGCATTGTAGATCAGAGCAATACCTTCAAGATTATCTGCTTCTCCCTGTTTGTACCCAATTTCCCTGTCAATCTCCAGAGCATCTTTGTGGCATTTTAAAGCTTCATCTAACTCTCCCCTAGCTCTATAGATCAATCCAATATTTCCAAGTGCATTCGCTTCTCCCTGTTTATACCCTATTTCCCTGTGAATCTCCAGAGCATCTTTGTGGCATTTCAGAGCTTCATCTAGCTCTCCTTTATCACTGTAGATCAATCCAATATTTCCAAGTGCATTCGCTTCTCCCTGTTTATACCCTATTTCCCTGTGAATCTCCAGAGCATCTTTGTGGCATTTTAAAGCTTCATCTAACTCTCCCCTAGCTCTATAGATCAATCCAATATTTCCAAAAGCTGCTGATTTCCCTTCCAGTGCGCTTTCTTCATCAACTCTTGGAGCTAGTTCCAAAATAGCTTCATAGTTTTTGAGAGCACTATCATACTGTGATAATGAGTAGTATGCATTCCCCAAATTTAAAAGAATAGACATCCTTTCTGTAGGAGAGGGAGTACATACCCTCAATGTATTCTCAAGCTCATCTATGGCAGCAGGATAGTCATTTTTCAGCGAATATGAGAGAGCTTTCAATGTACGTTCTTTCAATTCTTCATTATCTGACTGTGGAATTCCATCAAGCCAGTAAATAGCTGATGTTTCGGGGCCAATGCTTAACTTCTTTCGAAGAACATAGAAATAGCCTTCTGTTGCAGCAAACTTTAGATCTTCAGCAATTTCAAGTTTTGAATTGAATGCTAGTGCCGTTGTTCTTTGTCTTCTCCACTGAGGATTTTGCTTAGAAAGGATTTCATCAATGTATTTTTGAGCAAATACATAATAGAATGTGTTTTCAGACTTTATCCAATACAAAATGAATACAGGGAGGGGGCACCCTTCGTAATACTTCAAATGATCAGTCCTCATTTGATACGAAACTTTTCCTCTTTTCATGTCTTCTGTACCCTTTAATTGGACCCACAGAACTTTATTGGTAACTTCTTCACCTTCAACTATCTCAATTTCAATATCTATTCCATAATCGAGAGGTTTTACTCTGAATATCCATTCTGGTGGCAGAAAACTCTCCAAAGCCCGTCTTGATTCTGTTTCCAAAACATGTTCTTTTGCCCTTTTCATGGTCAACCTCTAATTGTAGATTCAATGGCATTGAGCCTTAAAAGGTTTTGGCAGATTCACACGATTCATTCTACTTTCTCATCTGAAGCAAATTATACAAATACTCTTTTTATTTTTTGAAGTTAAGTTTGTACTATTTTGTGAAGACCCAAGACTTAAAAGAGACTAATTGAAGAATGAATGGGGCTGGAGACTTCAAAGGCTATCACCCGCTTCTTTTTCCAGTCCCCTTTATGAAATTTTTGCGCACACAAAAGCTTTTATTGATTGATAGCTATTGTAGGTTTGGTATAGTTTAGAGAGAAAGTGTTCGAACACGTAGATTGGTGCGAATTCTATCTGAGGGGTTTCCCCCTTTTTCTTTTTTTCCTTTTGTTTGATGAAGCACCTGCTTCACTTCTTTAACCGAAAGCTTTATAAATGACACTTTCTATTTTATCATGTCATGAAGACAGGGAGCTGTTAACTCCTTTTTTTTATATCCTTGACTGTGTTACTAATTTCTGTAATTCCTTGACTGTGTTACTATTTTCCGTAACATTTATAAGGTGTCACTCCCAAGAGGGATCATGCTAAGTGAAAGAGAAAGAGAGTTCATAAGAGATTATCTACAAATCGCAAAGGATTATGAAGACAATTTCAGGAAAAAATGGAGTTATGATTATGAAAGAGTAATATGGCACAGGATCAGGAAGAAATATTGTCCAATGCTGAGAGATTTAATGCTATTAGAAGAAGTTTTATCACTTTATGAGAGAGATGAGCTTTTTTATAGTTACATGATTGATCAAAAGACCCGTGGTGATGAAGAGGAAGCTCAAAGGTTAATTGCGTTCTGGAAAAAAATCAAAGAAATAAATGAGTACAAAAAGGAGGGAGAGGATGATTGATTTAGATATAGCTTTTCAAAAGCTCATGAAAGAGAAAAAAGAAGTAAGGATTGAGAGGAAAACACAAAAAGAAACAACAATCAGTAAGTCTACGTATTGTATCAGTTTTGCTATATTGTTATTCTTTATTGGAATTGGATTATCCAAAATATCGGGGTGGCTTACTATTGTTACTTGGAATTTATCTCTTTTCTTTTGGATTTTGAGCTTGAAATTATCTAATAACCGAAGTAATTCAAAAAAAAATAATCAAATTGCAGTTATTCCACGGTCAATACATTCTTGGAGCCATTGCAAAGCTTCTTCCTTGGATTTTGCGGGTTTGCCGTTCATGGTGATGTCACTAGGTGGCATGTGATTGTTCTTTATCCATCTTATTAGGGTTCGAATAGAGGTTTTGATTTCAACCTCATGCCAATTATCATCTTCTTCAACTATGCAAGTGCACGGGTTTTCATAGCAGCCTTGGCAGACTCCGCATTGCGGACATTCACCTTTTTCGTTCTCTTCTCCCACAAAACCGCATTCTGGGCAACGAATCCCTGGGGGAATGAATTTTTGTGAGAATTCTTTCTTTTCATTCATGCGGTGTCTTGATTTGAATACTTATAAACTTTTCGGTCTTTATTTATTAAAAGAAGCTTATATATTGCTTTTTGAATTATCCACCGCAAAGCGGAGAGAATGGGTCTATGAACTACCGAAACATTTATATAGGTATACGTATACGTATACTTATAGGTGATTAAAATATGATACAGAAAAATGCAACACTGGAAAAAGAACAAATCCTGCATAAGTGTGAATCATGCAGGATAACGTTCTTTAGCGAAATCCGAGAAAGTGAGTGCTTCAATTGTGGAAGCGGAAACGTGAGGGAAATCTCAAAAGCTCCCCAAATTCCAGTTCTAAGAGGAAAATACCTTTTTGAAAAGGAAGGGTATGAATCCTTAGAGCTTATAGGAATCATTGAACATTTCAATGGATCAAAGTGGTGGCTTTTTGAGAATACAGGGAACAACGTTTACTTTTGCTATGCTCGTTTGAGTGGAATGGAAGAGTGTGCAGAGTTTGGCTATACATGCATTGATGAAATCTTTGATGCAAGTGGACAGTTTGCCTGGTATGTGAAAGAACGAGACTTGCCATTCTGTGACTTTGTGAGGAGGGTTTGAAAATGATTAGACGGTCTGACTTATCAGAAATATCTCTACGGATTGCCAGGGAGATACCAGAATCTAAGATTAGAAATAGAGAACTTCGGAGGCTTGATTGCCTTGTTGTTGATCCCTCCATTTCTTTTTCCTCTGAGGAACTTGAGAAAAAGAAGGACAATGAACCCATTGATACAGTTAAGACGCTCCACGGAGAAATGAAGATTTTCGTAAGTCCTAAGTATCCAAAGAAATTCGTTGCTTGTTACAAAGGAATCATAATTTACGGCATTGACTGCTATGAGATTGATCCACCTACTGGAATACTCTGGAAGAAAGGGAACATAATTGCTCAGATAACTACTCTGGATAGTGAGGAAAAAAGGAAGAAAGGAACAAGAGACGGCTGGAGAGTGATTTAGTGATAAATCAGAAGATTCTAAAAGAAGGGGAGACTGGTACGGTCTATACCCTTTCACAATTTGCCGAGAAAGCTCTTAGAATCTTGGAAGAAGAAGGGAACATTGATGAAGTGGTCATATTAGCAAATTCAATAAAGGAAATGCAAAATGACCACATTACTCCACCTAGTTGCATATATCCACTACCAGAAGGATATGAATACCACTTTTCAGGATTCTTTGGTCAAGTGCTAGGTATAATGAGGAAGAGGTGAGAAAGATGGAGAATAAATTTGTGGAGTACAAAGAAGCAAAAGAAGCTCTCGAAAGAGGCGTAAGATGCAGAAAATGTCAGAACACGGGTGATAAGGCTTCTTTCAGAGTCACAAGAGATCATAAGGAAGGTGCACCCTGGGAAATACAGTGCTGTATGTGTCGATCTTGCGATATTGAATTCAATGAAGAACTGGAGGAACCTGAATGCTGCGGGCAACCTATGGAGCTTTACGTGAATGCTAAGACTGGAGAAGAACTCTGGTACTGCCGTAAGTGCTATACGGCTTATGAATTTTGAGAGGTGATAAAATGGATATATTTAAGGGTACAATTGAGTGTGTCGGTGATCTTGTTTTCGTAAATGACGAAACAGTAGGACCAAGGAGGCTAGAGGACTGGATAGGTGATATCCTCTGTGGAGTAGAGGAATCACACAGAGCTATAGAAGTACGTTTGAAACAAAGGTGATTTACAATGAATAACGTTATCATGGTCAGGATCAACAATACAAGGGTTATGGGATGCGATCTAAATACAGTGTTAGCTCATTTAGAAGAGAACGGAGCAATAAGGAGAACTGAAAATGGTTTTGAAGTGCGTGCCAAGTAATTGGCACCACAACCTTTTTAAAGGTATACCTATACATATACGTAAAGGTGTTTTTCATGACAAAAAAAGAGATCGAAGAACTGATTGAAAAGTCTCAGATAGGAACGATAAATGTATCTATCCCTGGAGATAGTTTCAAAAAGTTCAAAAATATCCAGAATAGTTTAGGACTGAAAAATCCCGAAACGGTTACTTTCCTTATTGAATACTACTGGAGTAAGGAAGTAGAAAAGGATGTGTAAGAATGGAAATCGAAATTAATCTGGAGCCTAGATTGCACAAAAAGTTCGGAGAATGGTTTGTCAATGTGTGGCAGCCATTTTTTGTTTGTCCAGAGTGTGGAAGAGGTAGGCTAGATCTAGCAGTTCCGCGATTGGGACATCCAATTGTATGTACTCATTGTCATACTTTGTTTGATCTAGTGAAAGTAAAAAAGGAAGATAAAGAGGTAATAGAGTGAAAAAACATTGGCGAGTTGCAAAATTATATACTTGTGACATAACAGGTGAACAGTGCGGGGATACGGCAGATTGGAAATTTAGCGGGCCTGATTGTACAGACTGTCCTGAAGTGAAGGAGGAACATCTGAATGAATAGAAAAAAGAAAAAATGGATATTCGTTATCCTTGGAGTGCTTGCATGTTTTATGCTTAGCTTAAAGGGGAAAATCAATGACGGTATACTATTTTTATCGTATTTATGTTTTGTACTTTGTGGAGAGATTGCTATTATACCAATTTTCACGTACAAGAGGAAGATAGAGTGGATATTAGCTATTTTTGGCATTATATTTTTTCCAATTGTATGTATTTTAATGGCTTTCATCATCATTGTATCTGGAGGTAAGATAGAACAGGCTTTTGGTGAGTTAAAAAAAGAATATACCAAACCCATAGTACTCAGAGAGGAGATATAATGGGAAAATATGATGGATACGTAGCTTATTACTGTGTGGATTGTCCTGAAGGTCTTGGTTATTGTGAAAGAAATCAATGTGAATACCGTAGTAAGAAAAGGATAGTACCAGTTAGTACAATGTAATGAGTAATTAAGATTAATTAGAGTAATTAGGAGTAATTAAAGTAACTAAAAATAATTAATTCGCTCTCAGAAGCTTTTTAAGGACTTCAAAATGGCATGTAGTATAAAAGTATTCATGTCAAAAGAAAATGTTACCATGAGGCTATTTTCAGTCTCACTGATTGAATTTATGAAGGGTGGGTGATACCTTGTTACATGTGTAACAAACCCGAGTATTGGGAAGTTTCGTAGGCAAGGGGTATCACTCTCTTGTATGAAGAATGAAGCAGGTGCTTCACTAAGAACTTTAGGACCACAATAATTACTGAGTAATTTTATTCTTCTGGGTTATAATTTACCGTCTTAAGAAAACTACAGCTAGAGGAATAAGAAGGAGTGGCAGTAGAATTTTGAAATTTGGAAACGATTTCTCTGATGAGCGCGCTTTGACTATTCTCGTTTCTAAGGGGAAATTTATCTTCTTAATTTCAATATTAGGATGTTCTGCTGTCTCTACTTCACTATTTTTCTCTGTGTCTAATTGATCAGAAAGTTCATCTTGTGATTCTACATTTTGATTAAGGGAATTTCCTGTATCTTCTGGTATTTTCTGTTCAGATTGTGGATATGTTAGATTTGTTTCATACGTATATCCTTCTATAAGAATAGAAATATATCCTTCACCCTTCAAATAGATTTTGGTTTCTCTTGTTTGGTTCGGATCTACATATAGAGACTCTTGGTATCCTATGATTTCTATATCTGTCTCTATGAGAATTTTTACTGTTCTCCCAGTATCTCCAGTATTTGCTATTTTTATTTTGATTTCATGAATGTCTTTTAATAATTTTGTTGAAACATCTATGATTTCTATCTTTGCACCTTCTTTTGGGGGTTCATAATAGTGATAATCAATTCGTACATAATCTACACCTTCTTGGTAAATTTCCTGCCCATATTCGTATTCAAAGCTGTGATAGTAAGTAGTATCAAATCTATGCCATCTATCAGTTTTGATTTCTACCCACATGTGGTTCGATCCTTCGCTCACTTTGACATTCTTGGATTCCCATTCTACAGCTAGGAATAAAGATGCTGCTAAATAAGCTTGATCTGCACAATTTCCTTCTCCCTTTTCAATAGTTTCATAAACTCTATTATTAGTATGCTCCCGATAGAGAATATTCTGATTCATCCAATCCCATATATTTCTTGCAGTTTCAATTTTATCTTCAGTTTTAAGTTGATTTGCAATTTCAACAACAAGAGGATTATTAGGTTCCCATAAACTCATGGAAAATGCATTAATCTGAGCTACGCTAATAAGAAGCACTGTAAAGACTCCGATTCCATACACTTTCCTCATGAGTTATATTACTATACCCCCTTTATAAAGGTTTCGGTAAGTATTATAATATCAAGAAAGGTGATAAGAGAACATGTCTGATGATTCTAACAGAAATCTGTTAGAGACGTTTTTATACAAAATTATGTCTATCCTATTGTTTCTTTGTAGGTTATAACTTGTTTTTCATAGCAAAGGCTAAGACAATCACAACTATTATAATGAGAATTAACCCTAGATTATTATCTAATAGGAATTCTACTGATTCTTTTGTCTTTTTTCCAATTATTTCAAACGGGACTTCTGAAGGTTTCCTCTCTGAACTATTTGGAGCTGAATACGGTCTTAAATCTCCTCCTGCCACGTTTATGCTGACAGTCTTTTGAATTTGATCTTGATCTTTGCCGTCTGACACTGTGAGCGTTACTGTCCATTCTCCACCAGTTTCGTAATTATGAGTTACCAAAACTCCTTCATCGGTCGAACCATTTCCAAAATCCCATGAAAAGGTTAGTTCATCATTATCTGGATCTGTTGAAGCAGATGCGTCAAATGAGACTTTATAATCTCCAGATCCCCAAAAAGTAAAATCGGCCGAAGGAGGTTGGTTTGATGTGAGGGTATTCGACTCTACCCAGGATGAGTACCTGGGGCCTACAGTGCATTTAGCTCTTAAACGGTATTTTACTGAATTCCACGCTTCCTGCCATGTGTCCTCATAAGTACCATCAGAGTCTTCATCTAAATATTCCCAGTCTCCACCGTCAATTGAACGTTCAATTTGGTGTAAATCTGTAATACTACTGTTATCTGTCCATGTAATTGTGATAGTAGTTCCCTGAAGGTTTGCCGAAACATTTGAGGGAGCACTTGGTGTTGTTGCAACTTGTGAGGTTTCACAGTAATCTGAATTCCCAACGTCATTGTAACTTCGGACTTTATACTGATACGTGTGATCTGCTGAAACGTCTGTATCATTTGACCCTGTACTGTTTTCAGGTTCTGTTTTGAGGAGTGAATATCCTCCCGAATCTACAGATCTGTAAATTTGAAACCCTGTTTCGTTAGAGGAGTTATCTGTCCAGCTTAGATCAATCTGTGAATCGCTTACATAGGTAGCTGAACAACCCGTAGGAGCTGCGGGAACTGAACCTGTTGTGAATTGGGTAGATCCACTATAGATTGACCACCTCCCTGTATCATCCTGAACTCTTACTTCCCAATAGTAGAGGGTGTTTTCATCCAGCTTTGTTTGTCCATCACAATTATTGTAGAAAGTTCCGTTACTCACGTTTACAACAATAGATGTGACCGCTCCACCTCCCATTAGACCAGTCCACCACTCCTTACTTGAGAAATCTGAATTATCGTCAAGCAATATGTCAGAATTTTGCTGTGGATCTGAGTTTGGATCACTGTATGTGAATTGAAGTGTAGGATTTAGGGATGCTCCTGTACTTTGATCTGAGGGAGATTGATTCGTAGGTTGATAAGGTGAGAATTCTCCTGTTGTGAAATTGGTAGCTGTTGATCTATCTGACCAATTGTCTTTATCATCTTGCACTCTTACATCCCAGTAGTATGTTTCATCTTCATCGAGTTCGACCTGTCCTGTGCAGTCATTACTAAAATTTCCGTTTGTAGTATTGACAGTAATAGAATTTCCTGTAACTCCTGAGCCTTCCCATTCTGGTGAACTCATATCAGAATTGTTATCAACATGGACTTCCCATGCTTGTTGGGGGTCACTATCTGGATCTGAGTATTCACTCCATGTTAGAACTGGGTTGAGACTCTGGTTTGTTGCACCATTCGTTGGAGATTGATTTGTAGGAGTGTTAGGGGGGGAATTGGTTGTCTGTTCAGATCCAAATGTAAAACTAGGGGCAGGAGAAGCATATTTTCTTATTTTGATGTACTGGACAGTCATCCAGATGTCATTGTAAGTACTATATTGCCAGAACATGAATCTGACTCTATCTACTGTATCAGTTATGCATGTTCCGCTGTATTTTTGCACCCCATCGTATTTTACGACCATATTTAATCCTGATCTCTGAAGACACCAATCGTGTTCGCCGTCAGATCCTGAACCTGGCGTCCCTGTGTCCCAGTATGTATACGTCTGATCGTCTGCCAATTTTCTGTACTGAGTTTCTTCTGCATGGCTATCCGATATTATGAACCGTATTTTCCAGTCTGAGCTGTTTTCAAGATACATTCTATTGAATCCCAGGTCAGATGATTGATAGTGGTCAAAAACCATTCTCGTTTCAACGATGAAATCTGTTGTAGTATTGAAAGTAGCAACTGCCTCTGGACCGTGCCATCCGCTTCCTGTTCCAAAGCTCGAAGCATATACATAACCATCAGTAACTGCTAAGGTTCCTTGCCCCCCTGTAGTCCACTTATTCGTGTCAAGTGAACTTCCTGGAAAATCATCATAAAAGATGAAGACGTCATTAACATTGCCTTGATCTGTTGCCTCCGAATTGCCGTAGTAAATGTAAATTGTCTGTGAGCTTGAAGGCAATTTCACCCACACCGTAGCTTCATCACCAGTTGTATATTCTTCGATCCAGTATGATAGATTTGTGGTTTGATTGGATTCACGGAAACGGATATCTGAAAAATCTGTCCTACAATGACTGTTTAGATAAACAACATCCGTAGAATCTGTCCCTGATCCGTAATGTACTGTTATTTTTACTTGATAATCTGCAGAAAAATTGCTGATGGTGATCTCTTTGTAATAGCCCCAGTCTTCAGCTTTTACTCTGTAACTGAATAGAGAAAAAATCAGAATGGAGAAGAGAAGCAGGTGCTTCAGTCTTTTCATAGTATCACCAACAGTAGAACGTACGTTATAACTCCTCCCAGGATTGCGTAGATATATTTCCCTGTGAAAGCATAGATAACGAGAAAGATACCGAGAGCTGCTGTGATTTCTATGTGTTTCGTCAGCAATTGCGTAGTGAAACCGAAAGCAACGCCTAGTCCAAAGGCCATAAGAACTACAATTACCAATGCCATTACTCTTGAACTCATAATATCCCTCCTATGGCATACAGTACGATTATTACTACAACAGCAACTATAATGCCAATGTAGAAGTTCTTTGTAAAGCCAAAGGCTACGAACCCTATAAAAACGCCAAGGAAGAATTCTTTGTACTGCATTATGATTTCTTTTGCCATTGTCATGAGGTCTCTATCTCCAGTTAATCCGAGTAGATCACTGATTACACCGACAACCATCATGAAAAGTCCACTGATTCCGATTTTCTTCACAAGTGTTGCGCCTACGCTCAAATTCCCACCCCTTTGAAGATTTTTGTGACTAACCCTGGAATTAATAAGAGTAAGAGGAGTACTACAAAGCATATACCGCATATTATAGAGTTTTGGATGCCAAACGTAACCTCTTCTCTGAGAAGATAGAATCTGATGGAAAGCCACACAGTAAGGAATATGTATATCAAATTTCCCTTTGCAGATAGTATAATGTAAGTCTTAGGACCTGCCCAAAGCACCATCACAGCAATAATTCCTGCAAAGATTCCTATGAAGTCTGGATCAATCATGGTATCACCCTAGTCTAAAGAATTTCCCAAGTTTCTTAAAGAGACCAGACCACCACCCTATTAAGATAAAGGCTGCAAAAGCTGCTAATGTAAGAGTCTGATTTACTTTTGGCTTTTCAATGATAAAGGTTATTTCTTCGTAGGATATTACATTAAAGCTTGTCCACTGCCACGCCGAATTCGGATCTGCAGAGCATACAAGTGCAACGAGTTTATGTTTATCTCCAATTCTCGCATCTCGCCCTATTACTACGTAAGGCAGAGCATCACAGTGTGCGTCTTTTGGATTGAATGGAGGAAGTATATTGATTCTCTCATACCACTTTAAATCAAATCCTTCTTCTACACACCAAGAATGTCGCCCTGAGCGTGATGTTGGCTCTAGGGGTGGTATTCTCATGGTTATACCAAATATCTTATTATCTAAGAATTTAGAGAAGAAATTTGGGTCTTCAGGTTCTTTGTCAGTAATAGCTAGGCAAACATCTAAGTCTATCGTATCTACGTTATTCGATGTAAGTCCATTGTAAATGACACGAGCATAGTTTCCCATGAGACTGAGAATGTATGAGTTTGCAACCATGTACTTCAGTGTATCCCCAAAGTCCCACCTGTACCCTGTTGGGCCATTAGCCTCTTCTTTGATAGTCTCCCAGTCCATCCCTCCCAATGTGAGTTCAGGGTCTAGAATGAAAACAATGAAATATCCTTTTACTGCAAAATCTTCGTCTTCATTAGTCACGCACCAATGGATTGGTGCATATCCACCTGGGCCAACTCTTGATACTTCTCCGATACTCCAATATACATCACCTTCTTCGTTTACAATGTTCCATCTGTCTATTTTGACTGTCTGAGTAACCTTGATCCGTGGTTCTGCTGTTGCTATTTGCACAATAGAGACTATTAACACAAGAGCAAAGATTGCTCCTGTAATTCCTTTCTTTTTCCTTTCATTCATGGTATCACCTCTATACATCCAAAAATTGGGCTGATCATCTCAAACCAGCTCTGAATTTCCTTTCCGAATAGAATTGCGAGTGCCAAGAACAGTAAGAATGCAATAATTCCTGTTCTTTTTGGATCTCCAAAGAAAAAATTGGCTATTAGAACTAGGAAAATCATCAATACTGCTGCTGTAGCTGGACTTAGCCATACAAGAAATCCAAAGGCGATAACAATTCCAATTCCTAGAGGAACAAGAACTATCATAACCATGAGAGCTGTTGAGAATCCAATTGCTAAACTTACTTTTGATGACATGACTTGTACCTCCTTTTTTTGCTTTTATTCATCACAGCACCCCCAAAACTCCCAGTTTGGCAACATTAATTCCTGCATGTAGTCCCATTGAAGATGGGAGTCCAAATCTATTTCGGACTGACTGAAATATCAGCCCTGCGAGGACTGCTGTGATCATTAAAACAGATAAATTCTGCCCTGTTTCTTTTGCTAAGAAATAATAGCTTGTAAAATGAAAAATTCCAAATACGAGGCTTGAAAGAATTTCACTCCTAATTACAACATACTCTTCCTTTGGAAAAGATGATGTTTTCCATAAAGGAATATCAGGTAATAAAATAGGGAGCATTCCCCTGAATACGCATTCTTCAATGGCCGCAACGTAAAAGATTTGATATAATAATACTCCTCTTGAATATAACACAGTGTTTGTGGGTTCAAGCGTAACTGAAAGAAAAGTAAGTAAGAAATCAACTTGCAATATAGCAAAGAAACCTGCTCCTATGATACCAATCAGGAAAAAGATTGCATAACGTGGAAGTGCGAATTTTAATGACATATTCATAGTAGGATTTTCAACAAGTGTGTCAAAAAAAGCTAAATAGAAAATTAGGTAACCAATCATGGCATTTGTATACTCTTCAGCAAACTGTTCTCCAAATAAAGCTGTTGCATTAACGAGCATTAAAAGTTGACCAAATGCAAGCACCAAGCCAAAGGTGACTTTATTGTTCTTAATTGGAATTTTCATCTTAATACTTTCCCCCCTGAGCTGTACATTACCAGAATTATTCCACAAACTATGAAAATTATAGGCCAAATTGGGAGACTCTGTTCAATTACTGGCTCATCTGTGTAATAATCTAAGTTTGTATAGTCTCCTGGAGTTTGTGTAGGTGGCTGAGTTGTTGGAGGGTTTGTGGGTGGGTTGCTTCCACCACTTCCTCCTCCCGATCCACTACTTCCTGGTACATAGTCAATTTGAAGAGTAGGAGCTGGATCTGCACCTCTCCCAAAACAAGCTTCACCTCCTGTTGCACCCTCTCCTGGAGGACAGATAAAAGCGAAAGTTACTATGCCATCATTGGTAAACTCATCAATTGTCACTTGTGTAACATTAAGATTGAATGACTGCCAATCTGGGCTTATTTCAGAAACGTTCACGTACCCCTGCAAAGCATTTAACTGTGGAATGTTGTTCCATGAAAGATTTGAGGGAATATTTGAACACGCATAGATATTGACTCTTGTTGTTGTATTCTGTTTGTTCAATTGTCCTCCAAAGAATAACGTAGCGCTATTGATTGACTGTATGGAATATTGAGATAGATTGTACTCTGTGAAGCCTTTGTACTTCGTCTCTCCATCCCCCGCATAGATTTCATTTGGATAGTTCTGAGTTGGATATATGTTCATCACTGTATACCTGTTGTCTGCCGTTGGACTCATCATATCAAATAACCAGAAGTACTCTAATTTCTTTGAAGAGATCACTAGTCTTTCTGTTCCATTTCCCAAAGGCATTTTGTAAGCGTAGTCACTGACTTTTTCAGCATTTTCCGGTATTTGAATACTCCATGCTGCTCCCACTCCTAAGAGTGCTAACATTCCAACTGCTAACATTATCCATCCTGCAGGGTAAAGTACTTCTTTGATGTCCACATTATCCACTCCCAAGACTTTTTATCCATTGCCAACCCTTAGAAAGGAGACTCTGCCACCCTCTCAGAACGAGAGCTGGTAAGTTTGCCGGATCTGTGTTGTATCCTTTTACAATACCTGAAACAGAAGGATTATTCCAAGAAGTCTGAGCTTCTTTTGGTGGGGGATTGTAGTCTGCACCATCTGAAGGAGCTTTTGTAGTTTGATGTGGGTAAGAACTACCTAGATTTGGGTACGAGCTTCCAGTATCAGTTCCAGTACTCGGGGGTAAAGTAGGTGAAGGATAGTCACTTGAGGGAAACGTTGGAGGAACTGGTGGACCATAGACTGGACCTTGAGTCGGATAGTTTGTAGGTGCAGTTTCACGTACTGTGGGTGTCCAAGGAGTTGGGGGGAACTGATCAGGTGTCGGTGGGCCTTGTGATGGGTAGTAAATTAAGCCTTCTCTAGTCAATGTACAGTCATATCTGTTAGTTCCTGGTAGAATTTCAATATCTGCATTGTGTGGGTTGTAATCAGCTTTTAGCACTGTCAAAGACCGCCACTCTGGATAAATGTCAGTAATTTTATAGTGCCCTTCGGTATCTGTCCATGCTATATTTTCATTACCAAGCTGATGATATGCTTGAAGAATGACTTGAACACCTTCAATTGAATTTCCATCTGGATCGTAGATGTAACCTTCTAAGGTGCCATTTCCAGTAATTAGACTTCCTGATGGTTCTAAGTATACATCATATTGATTGCAGCCACTGTTACTAGGACATGGTACTATGACTAAATTAGAGGTTTTCATATCGTAACCAGATTTAGTCACTGTAATTGTGTATTCAGCGGGTGCAATTCCATCAATTTCATAGTATCCATTGGATTCGGTAGTATCTGAGTATTGTCCTCCCCCTATGTTTCCTAGTGCTACTAATGCATCTTCTATGGGATTACTTGTTTGTGAATCAAAGACATAGCCAACAAGACTGCCCGTTTCTTCTGTAGGAATTGATTCTTTCTTGACTCTTGCTGAGAATTCCATCATTTTCAGGGTTAGATCTTTAGGGCCTGTCAAACTAGATGAATAGAAGAGGAGTTTTACCTCTACTCTTTGAGGATCTGAAATAATAGTCCATTGTCGGGGATCATCTGAAGAGGGTAAATGAGAAGACGTACAGAAAAGCATTTCTTTAGATCCATTGAAGCTACCTGCTAAATTGTTATCAATGTATACATCAATGCAACATGTCTCTGAAGGACTTTCAGCAATGACTCCAAGTCTTCCCTTTTCTATTATCCAGTCAGTGACAAAAACATATCTGATCATGCCGTAAACATAACCGTCTCCTATCCCCTTCAATCCTTGAGAAGTTGAATAAACGTCTCTATGTTCTTCAGCGTCTTTTGTGTACTGGTCTGTTTGGAAATTGTCACTGTAAAAGATCATGTTGTAGGATGTAAACCAGTCTACCGGTTCTAAGTACATCTCAAGAGGACATGCTAGATACCCTATGAGAGCAAAGCCAATTAATGCAACGAATATTTTGCTTGGATCTGAGAATAGACTTTTTGGATTAAATTTCATATAACCACCCCTGTTAACATTTTTATGAGGTGCAGCCAACCATGTACACAACGGTAAGCTGCTTTCTGGAGTGAGGGATTTGAATCGTCTCTGATGTAGGTAGACAGCTGGTAGTAGTATTTTTCTTCTTTTTCTGAATCAGAAAATTCTTCAGGTGGAGGAGTCCATGAAGGTTCGGGTTCAGGAGGTATTTCTGATGTTCCAATGAGTTTGAAGTAACGAATGTAGAGGTCTTGAGGGTAAACGCAGTTTAGCAGCCAGAATTCTAATTTAATAGAGAATGATTGAGTTCCTTTGACGTACTCAGAAATGTCAATAGTTTTTTCCCCTAAAAAGGCTTCTAAGAGAGTGTCATTGACATAGATTCTCACTGCTGACTGTTGAGACTCACTGTAAACTGAAATGTCAAGTGTTGCTTTGGTAATGGGAGTTTCTGAGGTGAACGTGTAAGAAATGTGAGCGTATGTTCCCGATTCAGTGTTAAAATCAGTTGGGTCTTTTTCACAGATACCTGTTCCTTTTAATCCATTTGGTGAGTAGTGAACGTTCAAGAACGAGTTTGCTTCATAGATGTATCTGTCTGTTTCGTAGTATTCTTCGAACTCCCAGAAACCATCGTAATCAATGTACAACTGAATAGAGAGGGGGGCTGTGAGAAAGCCAATCGAAAGTAAAATAAGAAAAAGACCCAGGAGGATCTTCGGCTTGAGTTTTGCCTTCATGATATAACCTCCTGGATCAGGTGTCGTTAGCACACGTTATGGTAACAGTTACTCCAGTGTCTTGCAGAATAATGTATCCTGACGTATCGTAGCTTACTAGGGACAGCTTGAAGGTGATCGCAAATGTGTCTGCAGTCGTTGTCACCTCACCCAAATCAGGGACCCACAGGCTCGTTGTCCAGACTTCATTTATCCTGTTCTCTGTGTTTCTCCACACGGGTGATGTTACGTCAATGTAGTAATTTCCTGTAAGATCCTTCAAAATGATGTCTCCATTTGAAGATTCTCCGGTTCTGCAGTCTGCTAGGGTGGTGGCTGTGTTTTCAGTACCTGTGTACGTCCCACTCAAGTAGACTCTGGTAATGTATGCTTCGTCTGTTAACCAGGCTTCGTCTGTTTCGCATCTGAGCGTTAGGGTGATTACTGTTCCTGTTGCTGCTCCTGCTTCTGTTACTGAACCGTCTTGATCGTTTCCATTGGTCATTGAGGCAGTGGTACAACCTAGGGCATAGTATGGATCTGATAGCTTCTTGAGGTAGAGAGTATTCGGCTTGAACCAGCAGTCTAACGTTGATTTAATCTCTGAAACGCCTGAGAGGCAAACTTTTATTAGTCCTCCAAAGTAATCCGTGCCATCAAAAGCTTGTAAAGTTCCTTTGCACACAATAAGGTATTCACCTACATTTAGAGGTGAAAAGATTGTTTTTCCTGAAGAGTCTGTATTGGCATCAGAAGGTCTTGAAGGACTTACACGATTGCACTGGACTTGGGCGAGAGTTGTTCCCAAGGGATACATGTACAATGTTAACCCATTGATAGCTTCAAGGGATTCTTTGTCTTTCGCTAGAATCATACCGTTCAAGTCTTCAGTGATTGTACCAAAAATTCCACCATCGTCTCCATTGTCAGCATCAGTAGTCTCTCCAGAAAGGTCAATGTAACCACCGATTAGAGCACCACCTCCAATAAGAATGGCAATACAAAATATGGCAACTCCTGGGGATAGCTTCTTTGGACTGAAAACTTCGAAAAGTATTACCAGAACTCCTGCTATGATCATGCCTTCTGCAAGGCCAATTTGGTATCCTAGCACTAGCATTTTTCTCACTCCTGTTTTTTGGTTGGGAGCAGAAGGAAGAGGTATAAAAAGCTGTGTAGAACACGGAAAATCAAGCAATGTATATATAACAAGCTGTCCGTTTTGAAAAACCCGCGTAGAACACGTGTTCTACATGAGGTTGAGAATATCGCAAATTACCAAATTGAGGTAAGGAAGAATGTTATAGTCTCCAATGACGCACCTGCTTCAGTGATAGTGAGTGAGACATGTTATAGAAGATTCTCCTACCTGAACTTGATATTTTGTAATAGACCTTTTTCCCTTCCTTTCTCTTTAAAACGTATCTTCTCTTTATATATCTTTTTTCTTCTTTTAATTTGCCATTTTTTCTTACCAGTCTTGTCTTGTAGTAACCGTAAGAATGGTAGCGGCGCATTTCACGTTTGAAGGATTCTCTTTTTGGCTTTGGACTCCTTTTCAGTCTATTGTAAATGTCTTCAGGTGTGTGCCACTTTCCATCACTTAATATAAGTAAAACGTTATACTTTAGTGAATTATAGCTTGAGTATGCTGTTTTCATGTTTCAATCCCCAGGGTTTCTCTCCAATAGTCTAAAGGCTTGTTAACCCTCATTGCCTTCAATTCTCTTTGTATCAATCTTAAAGGATTATCGCGGTCTCCATAGAGTGCGAGGAGCTGTCTTGCGTATGATATGGCAGCATCTTCTTCGAGTTTCCTGTATGGTTTCGAATATCTCTTATCCCACCATGAAGGTAAAGAAATTTCAATAGTGAACTGAATATGGGGGTCTATTTCAAATCTCACATAGGTTAGACCCTTAGGTGCAGTTGGATTTGGAATCCATTCTGAAAGTTCTTTGATTATTGATCTTTCACCTTTTATTTGTGCAGAAGTCATTCTTTTACAGAAAAGAACTTGGTATAGGTGCTTTGCATAGGTATCTGTCAGTTTCAGTGATTGTGTACAGTAAAATAATAATGTATCATCTTGATGTGAAATTGTAGGTAATTTCTTGAAAAACTCCCTGTTATCCTTCGTCATAGCTTCTCTGTGACCAAATTTGACTGCACCTTCATCACAAAGTATTACATATCCTGGTTCTATTTCATCTATGTCAACTGTTACCTTACTAATGAAATCTGGAAGAACAGCAGGAGGTCCTAACCATGCAACTGGCCTCCCTCCTCTGTAAAGCCACTCTGCTAGAGTAAACATTAGAGCAGTTTTTCCTGACTGTGGCTGTCCAAGAAATAGAATCTGCATGCCAAAATCAAGACTTAAGAGCTGCTGTTTCAAAAATTCTATTTTTATAAAGTTTGGAGTGCAATGATCAATCGTTTTCTCAATTCCCAAGAAAGGATCTTCTATATAGAACTTTCTAACTGCATCTTGGATTCCCTCTTCAGTATATACTTCTTGCAGGAATTTGTCGAATTCCATTCCATGAGTATCTAACCAATGTTGTGCAGAAGATACTGTGGGTCTTCCTGTAAATTGAGGTTTCATTATCTCAATTAATTCATTCATTCTGGTCTTTCTCCTGAAGCGATTTCCACCACGATGTTTTTCCAGTTGTTCTCCTGTAGTGACTCAAGAGATTTTCTATTTCACCAGAGAGCTGCCTTACGCGGGTCGTAAGCCAATTTATAGTTCTGTTATGAGCTTCAAATCTAATTTGGAATTCTTCTGTTGTCCGTGGTATTTGATTCCACTCTTCCACTGTGAAATATCCTGTGTAGTAAGGAGGTTTAAATTTTGACGTACGCTCCCTTATAAAATCATGTGCATCGGGATCGAGGCCATTTAAATCAACTTCTTTTAACACTACATGGGAAATTATGACATCTTTTCCTATAAAAGTCAATTCTCGTGGAAGGACAACAGTACCTTCTTTTCCTTCCATTACAAAATCAGTTTTTACACCTCCCAAAGTGAAAATGACATGATTTCCAGCAGTATCTATGTTCATAGAAACACTGTTATGGAGGTTTGGACACGCAAATCGTGGGCTGTGATGCTTCCACGTTCCATATAAGTGTTCTGAAAATAAAGTGAGGAATCCAACCCATATGGCTATGAAAAATGCTTTATCCATTTGTACAAAACCCATTTTTCCGTTTTTCCACCACCAAAATACTGCTAAGCCTATATAAATAAGATATTTTGGCTTAAATTTCATGGCGGTTCCCCCCTTCCTGTTACTTTTTTCCACAATTTCCTATCCAAATACTCAGGTTCTTCTGTTATTATTCTCTTGAGAAATTCTTCAGCTTTTTCCTTTTGCTGTCCATTCTTTAGAATTTCTAAGACTGCCATCTGTCCAGGACGCGGGAGATTAACAAATCTTTCTATGACGAACCGAGCAAATGTAGAAGGTTGATGTCCTTCAGTTTCAGCTAGTTTCTCAAGTTTCTTTTTCGCTTCATCTGTTAATCGTATGTGTATAGATTCAGTAAGTTCCATAGTACTAACCCTCTGAAGCTCTCACTCCTTCGTTTCTGTATGTATTAATTACTTCATGTAAAGCTTCTTGGATTGTTAGAGATGAATCCTCTTCCATTCTTTGATTTACAGCTTGATTAAGTCTTTCTGGATCGATATTATAACGTGTTGCCATTTCTGCAACGGGTACTGGGATAGTGGCAACCCTTGGATCTCCAGGAGTTGTCATTGATTCGTATGGTCTTCCTGTTAGAAATTGGGTATACTTTTGTGGAGATCTTGGAGGATTTTGCTTTCTCAAAATGTATACAGCACTACCTATTGAAGCTACAATGATTCCTCCCAGAATGAATATTAAATTTTGTTTCTCTTCTTCCCATTCTCTCTTTTCTTCTATTGCTTGTTGCTCTATTTCATCACGTAAATTCATAATTTCTTGATCTTTCTGTTGTATTTCAGTACGTAAGTTAGAAATTTCAGTATTTGTTTCTTCTGATTGCTCTTTTATATCTCTTAATTCTTTAAGAATTTCCTCCATGTCTTCATCTTCATCTTTTACAGGTTCTTCTACTGGTTCCTGAGAAGGAGTTTCGGTAGATTGAGGTTGATCTCTTCCTGGTCTATAGCTTGAAAATCCTGGAAAGATTACTCGTACCTCAAGAACATCATCATTTATCTGATAGAACAGAGTTCCGAATTTTGCTCCATTACTATATAATTCCTTGTAAATGAGTTTTAAGACTTCATCAGGGATTGGTAAAACTTCAATCCTGAACGTAGAAGGTGACTGCTTCGTAAATTTGAAATATTGAGCATAGAAAGTGAGTGTTCCGCATAGATCCTCAATACAGATAGGTGTGGATAGTACAGTTCCTTCTATGGTACCAATGTATTTTACATCGACCCAACCTGCCCCATACTCATCAAATTGGTATACTAGGTTCACTGGTGAAACTTCCCAGTGAGATTTGTTTACGATCACATTCTTCTCGAGCTGATCACCTACAGAGCTCTTGACCATAATTGAGTAGTTGCCGTCATTAATTGCAGAAACGTTCCAGAATGCTTTGTAGAGATTTCCTTCATTGGGTTGTGATAGCGTGGAAAATAACTGATATGCTCCCTGTTGGGCCTCCTGGGGTTTCCATAAGAACTGGATTTCTGCTAACTCTGAACTGTAGATTACTATCACATATTGTGTTCCCTCTTGATAGTACTGCCTCCATTCTAAGGATGAAGCACCTGCTTCACAACAAAAGAACGAAGATACTACAAAAAGCACACACAAGAGAATAGCTTTAAATTTCATGGACACTCCTCCTTTTTTTGTAACGATATGGTAAAGGTAACTCCTACAATGTCTCTTTCCCCATTTTTTTCACTCCACCGGTGGAATTCTATCTTTTCAATTCCTGGATCTGGATTTGAATCAATGAAGAAGTCACCGAAACCCTTACACCATGCCATTATGCCAATAGAGAACCTCAGTTGTTCAAAGGGTCTCCTCACCTTCACTTCTTTCATTTCCAGTGGTATACCATGAATAATCCAAAATAGAATCCAAATAAATGACATTATCATCTGGAAAAGCCTTATTGGACTTAATGATGAAATTCCGCTTCCCTGAAATATTGATTCGTACATTGCTGTTATAAACATTGCTGCTGTCCAATATAGACTTAGAATTATACCGGCTTGGATGTTTATATGACGTTCAAAAATCAGGAAAAATGAAACAGTTAGTAAAATAGTTAGTAAAGCACTGCTCAGTGGTAGTATTTCATGACGAATGAAGAGGATGTAGAATGATATGACTGCAACTATTATTACCTTTTTTATGGTTTCCTTCATGATTCTGCCCCCTTGAACGCTCTATAATCTAAGAAGATGAGAAGACTCCCAAATAAGATTAACCCAAGAGTTGTAGAAGCGGGAGGCCATCCATTTTTAAAGAAGCTGTATGCTATTACACAAAAGACTATAATAGTTTCTACAATCAAGACTTTTTTTCGCTCCTCTCTTGTTGCTTTTTGGTCATCAAATATTAATTCCTTTACTATTCTCTTCAAATCCATATTACCATCACCTCTGCTTGGGTTCTTACATTGTGAGCTGCTACTTGTGCTTTTAACTCTCTATCTGCATTTCTGTGTTTCTTTTCCCTCCTTCTCTTGAGTACTTGAGATAATCCCTCAAAGCCTAAAAAGGAGAAAACTCTCTCTATTAAAGAAGGGTTTTCAGTTAAGACCCATGTTGCTCTCACTGCATCAATATCAAGGACAATAGGAGGGTTTGGAAGGGAATCGTATTCTTCTATACCTGTTTTTGGCACTCTTTCACCTCCTTTGAGGGTATACTAAAGACAATGATATGACAGCAAGCAAATCCTCCTGCTAGGTAGAGTATCGTTTGTTGAAATTCTCGGAGAAGGTTTTCTACAGAAGGATTAATCATATTTTCTCCTGCTAGTGAGAAAAAGAAGAGTGCCCCGATTGCACCCACACACACTCCAATCTTCCTTGAGATAGTCCATTTCATTTTATGCACCTTTTGACTTTGCAGAAGATACAGACTCCGCTCTGATCTGGGAAGTCTATGTCTGCTCTCTCTTCTCCGCATTCAGTACAGGTTTTCATGGGATCACTCCTTCTCTACCCTGGGGGCTAGGATGTAGAGGAACTTTGCATTGCGAAGTGTGAATGAAATATGGATAGGGACATCATTTCCAAGTTTGATTGTTACTTCATCAATGGAGATTTTTGAGATGTCAAAAAGATAGCTCAGATTGTAGGTACATTTACATGGCTCTTTGACTTCATAAGCAATCCATTCTCTGATCTCGGAGAATGCAGATCCTGAATCTCCTTCTCCCTGTATGATGAAGATGTTAGGTTCAGAAACGAATGTTATTACGTCAGCAAATAAGTGAATGTCTTTGAGTGCATCTTCAAATACGTATGCAGGAAGCTTAACTTCACCTAATGTATCTATATGTGGAACTTTGTACTTTTCTGTGAATGCAACATCAATCTGTTGGAGTTTGAGCCTACGTAGAGATTCAGAGTCTTTTTGTGTGAACTTAAGTGTAATTGATGCTTGATCTGCAATTATTTCAAGGGTGTCACCTGGTTTGGATCTGTTGATAGCTTTTCTCATTTCATCGACATCAATTCCCAGGGTTACATTTTCTCCAGTTACACTATACTCTTCAAAGTGCTCACTTTTCATAGAAAAATCTACCATGCAGATGTGGGAGGGATCCATTGTAGTGAATTGAATTCCTTCTTGTGTTACCTCAATAGAAACCTCATCTATGACTGTGGATAGAGCATTGATGATTTCTTTCCAGGTTTTGGCTTCCAATTTTGCAGTAAACACTTAATCACCTCCGCTCCAGTACTGATAGAATAAGAGCCTCGCACATGCTAAAATAATGTAGGCTCCAACTCCGAACCTTCCCGCAAAGTAAATCCCGTTCTGAATTCCCAAACTCAGTGAGACATTCCAGTAAGGTGGGTAGAAAAGCTGCCGTAGCGTGAACAAACACCAGATTGATGCTGAAATTATCCCTGTCCAACACTGGATCTTCATCCAATTCGGGTTGAATTTGTCCCAGAAGAAATTTTGGAGCTTCTTAAGAAGCCAAATATCTAGTTTCATCAGAATGCCTCCTTTGATTTTCCAATCCTCCACGCAAGTACTAAGATAGGCACACCTAAGCTGAGAAATAAGGTAGCACCTAGCTGAACAAACCAGGGATTAACCATTAGGCTCACCTCCTTTTGATTCTTTCAAAAGCTGAATTTGGTTTCGTAAGTTCTGATTCTCTTCTCTAAGCTCTTCCAATTCATCCAATAAGCTGATAAACATCTGTTCTTGGTTTTTTGGATGGTCAGAACATAGAGAGAGAAAGCGTTCTTTTGTTCTCTGGTGTACATTTATTGTTGTTTGGTGATCTGACATGATTCTGTTAATTTTATTGAATTTATAAAGCTTTCTGTTGGAGAATTCTTCAAATACTTCATTCTGTTCAATTGAAGAATTATCGAAAGTGTTTGATGAAGCAGGTGCTTCATTGAAAACATGCAAAAGCTTATAAATTGAAATGGGTTCGTATTATATATGAAATGCGAAGTTACGGTTTTAGAGTTTAGAAAAAACATGGTAGTAAAGGGCTATTCAAAGAGAACTGTTGGCAATTACATTTCAATAATTGAAAGATTTATAGATTTCTTACAAAAAGACTTAAAAGATGTTACTATTGAAGATATAAAGAGATTTTTTTTATATTTAAGAGATGATAACTGTAGTGAGAGTACAATTCGTACATATCTAAGTATTTTAAAAACTTTCTTATTATTCATAGAAGGTGAAGATGTTGCGAATGAAATAATTTTGCCAAAAGTAGAAAAGAAGTTACCAATAGTCTTAACTGTTGAAGAAATTAGAAAATTATTAGAAAATATTGAAAATATCAGGGATTTGGTTGTAGTAAGGCTGTTATATGCTTCTGGGTTAAGAGTTTCTGAATTGGTAAATCTAGACAGAGAGAGTATTGAAGGAAACAAAATCATTGTTAGGTCTGGTAAGGGGAAAAAGGATAGGATTGTTCTTATAGATGATGGAACTTCGAAATTGTTGAAAAGGTACTTGGAAAAGCGGAAAGATAAAGATAAAGCTCTATTTGTTAGTAACAGAGGAGAAAGACTGGGTACTAGATCAATTCAGAATTTAGTAAAAAAATATGCAGAAAAAACAGGAATAAAAAAGAATGTAACTCCACATACGTTAAGACATACTTTTGCTACGCATTTACTACAGAATAAAGCGAATATTATGGTAATTAAGGATTTACTTGGCCATGAGAATATTTCAACTACACAGATTTATACTCATGTCACAGATGCACACCGTGAAGAAACTTATGAAGATGCTCATCCTCTTTCTATAAGTGGTTAATTTGGTCTTCATCCCTTCCTCACCTGCTATCTTGAAAGAAATCTTTAAATAATCCATCCACCAAAGAAAGTAGCAGACAAAAAGATCATGATGATTCAGGAGAAGATTTAAATGAGGAAAATATTGTACTGCCCAATAGTAGGGGGACAGTGCCACAGAAGTGAACTTGAAATTAAAGTTCAAAAAGATACATTCTTCCTTGCAGAACCATTTCAGCCTGAACAAGAGAAAAAAAGAAGAGAACAGGCAGTAAAAAGTGCTCTCAAAGATGCTCTTGGGCTGGATTCTTCGGAAAAGAGGCTAAGAATAGCAGATAGGGAACCAACAGAAACAGCTATTTTTTGTGATATTTGCCATAAGATTCAATCCAGCACTTATGGAATCGTTGATTTGAGTGGACTGAATCCAAATGTTCTATTAGAATTGGGCATGATGTTTTCTTTGAGTAAGCCTGTTTTTGTGCTTATAAAAGAGAGCGAGAAAGAGAGCTTGAAAGAAAAACTTCCTTCTGATATAGCTTGGAAGAGGGTTATCCCTTATGAGGAGTTTGTTGATATTGAGAAAGAGCTCTCCAAACAGATTCAAAACCGTCCCCAGATCGAACCTGAGCCTTCTTTGGCTGAACAAGCTAAAGAGGCATTCTCTGAGGTATATCCTGAATTCGCTCAGAAGATTGATTCTATGCTTCAGGAAATAAAAAGAGATCAGAAAGGAAGGTTAGATAATCTCGAAGGACTGTTAGAAAGAGCAGGTCTTGGTGAATCGATGCCACAGGAACATGAGATAAAGATTTCCCCATCTCTCGAAAAACAGATTGGAGATCTCTATAATAAAATAGAACAAATGGAAAAGCTCATTGGTCTTCCTGAGAACTTTAGAACTGCTATTCTGAGAGGAAATTGGCATTATCATAGAGAAGAATATGAGAAAGCTTTGGAATTTTATGAATGGGCTTTGGCTTTTAAACCTGGTTCACAGGAAGCGTGGAATAACAAAGGAAATGCCCTTAACAACCTTGGAAGATATGAAGAAGCCATTACTTGTTACAATAAAGCTATAGAAATAAAGGAGGACTATGAAGAAGCATGGTATAACAAAGGAAATGCCCTTAACAACCTTGGAAGATATGAAGAAGCCATTACTTGTTACAATAAAGCTATAGAAATAAAGGAGGACTTTGAAGAAGCGTGGAATAACAA
>Ga0209636_10001234_pt1 | contig 25569 bp, 19 predicted proteins | sample DeeMarSWOR152_54_FD_187464 | JGI IMG/M metagenome (GOLD analysis project Ga0209636, IMG submission 187464) | Marine sediment microbial communities from White Oak River estuary, North Carolina - WOR-1-52-54 (SPAdes) (version 2) | ecosystem: Environmental > Aquatic > Marine > Intertidal zone >...
CGTTTTACTGATAATGTAATTTCCTATAGAGGTAGAGCAGAAATTTTTAAAGCAAAAGGGGACTTGGATAAAGCATTAGAAGCATATGAAGAAATCATTGAAAATTTTCCAGAAGATTCTATTTCTCTTAGTGGTAAGGCAGAAGTACTTAAGGAGAAAGGATTATTAGACGAAGCGCTGACATTATATAATGAGACGATAGAGCGATTTCCTTATAATGTTTTTGCTCGTAGTGGTAAGGCAGAGGTACTTAAAGAGAAGGGCTTGCTTAATCAGGCATTGGCATTATATGATGAGACGATAGAGCGATTTCCCGATGATGTGGTTACTCGTAATGGTAAGGCAGAGGTAATTAAGGAGAAAGGATTATTAGATGAAGCATTGGCTTTCTATAATGAGACGATAGACCGATTTCCTTATGATGTTTTTGCTCGTAATGGTAAAGCGAGTATTTTAGTATTAATGGATAGGTTAGATGATGCAAGAAATTTATTATTACCAATTCACCTCGATTCAAAATCTGATTGGATAAGTTATCACATTGTTGCTATGTCCTACTTTAAGGAAGGAGATTTTAACGAAGCCATCAAACGTTTTCAACATGGAATAAAAAATAATCCCTGGATAAAGGATAGAAACTATTTCAGAAATGCATTAGGAGTTGTGAGAATAAAAAAGAAAGAGTTTGAAGAAGCAAGAAAAGTTTTAATGAAAAAAGTACACGGTATAAATTCTTATTCAGAGCAAAAGCGTTTGCTGCTATTAAGCCATGCTCAGGCAGGATTAGACAGGAAAACAGAAGCCACAGATATTCTTTCGAAACTTTATATTACAGAAAATCCTCATATTATAAAGCTAAAGGATTATTTATTCAAACGGTTTGAACTTGGTGGCGAAGTTCTTAAAGAATATTCAAAAAGGGCCATTGAAGAACTTGATCGAAAGATTGAAGAAGAAGAATTTTTCTTTGCGCTTGCAGCTTGATCTAATTATTTGTGAAATAAATTATAATGATTATAATAAATTTTGTAAATATGTCTACTCCATCATCCCTAATACTTAACTTCTGCTATCATAACTTTTCGTTTATAAATATAATGATTACAAAAGAAATTGTATAAAAAAAAGTGATTTATTAAACTGCGCAATAATACTGATATTCAATATCCCAGAATATTGAACCAATTTGAAAAAATTGGTAAAAAAATTGTGGAATAGCTCATCCTTGCAAGCTGGATTTCGATTTATGATTTGGTCCATTTCAATCATAGGTTTAGAAACTCCAATATTGAAGAAATCCGCTTTTGTAGAGACTCATGTTAATAATAAAATATGCCAATAAAAAAACAATAAAAATCCTCTTCCTAGCCTATATCCACCTTGGTTTTGACCTACCATTGAGGCCAGGAATTCAACGACGCCGTAGGGGTGATGATTTCTTTAAAAAGTCAGAGAGTTATGAGGAAGATATTCCTTACTCTCAGGTCACTTATCATAAAGCCCCTTATGGTTTTAGTGATGTTGATGTTGTTTTTTGGCTGAGAATTACCGGAAAGATGAAAATATTACTGGCGGGAATCATCAATTCTTATGATGGAAGAACTGAATCTAATCTTTTCTGCATACATAGAAAGTAAATAATATAGCTATACTAATTTAAATTATCAAATGTCTCATACATACAAAAAAATCATCTCTGCCAGCCGAAGAATAGATATGGTGGGTAATAATCCAGATCAGTTTGTTGAGGTTTTAAACCAAAAATGCCCACCAGAGACTGTCCATACATTGGTTATCTGGACGAAGAATGCCGAAAATTTATTTGAATACAAACCGCTATTAGAAACAGTAAAGCAATATGATCAACTTTTCTTTCACTATACGGTTACAGGCATGGGTGGGACAATGTTAGAACCCAGAGTTCCTTTACTAGAGAAGGGAATGAGTTTCCTGCCAAAACTGGTTGATTTAACTGGTGATCCTCGTCGAATTCGCTTCCGATTCGATCCCATCGTCAATCTCCGATTACCAGGTGGTTCCTCGTTTTGTAATTTGCATTGGTTCGAAAAATTAGCCCCAAAAGTTAAGGAATTAGGCATAACTGACATATCGATAAGTTGGATGTCAGAATATCGAAAGGTATTATTAAGATTAAGGCGGGCTGGAATTACAACCCTTCAGATGACTCCTGAACTCTGGCAGAACCAATATGAGGCAATAATGGAGACAGCAAATCAGTATCACTTTACCATGCATGGTTGCTGCGTTCCAGGGATGCTTCGTTCACGGTGTATCGATGGTGAATTATTAACCGCACTTCACCCATATAACGAACCATGTTCGATACAAAAGGCAAAAGGTCAACGAACTGAGTGCGGTTGTACCGAAAGTTGGGATATCGGCTGGTATCATCACTGCTACCACGGATGTCGATATTGTTATGCGAATCCGGAACCAATACCTTAAAATGACCATAATTTATCCATGAGTCTGCTCTAAAAACCGATTCCATCGCTAAATCATTGTAATTTGATCAAATAAAAACAATAAACATTCACTTTTATTTTTAATTGAAAAAGTTTTACTTGATTCTAATATTAAATTTTATTATCTTTAACGAAATTCTTTCCTTTGAAAAGGCATCATACTATTGATGCCTTTTTATCACTTTAATAGCAGATTTGCTTCCATTGAAGTTCATTAGACGAGGCTTAGAAAAAGATGGATATGAAGTCCTTCACAGCAAGAATGGAGAACTATCGCGAGGTTGTTAACGACAGATTAAATCGGGTTGTGGTTAAAGAATCTCCTGTTTCGTTTTATGATCCTGTACGATATGTTTTAGAAGGTGGAGGAAAACGAATTCGACCGATTCTTGTCATTCTCGCCTGTAAAGCTGTTGGGGGGGATCAGGAAAATTGTTTAGATGCTGCGGTCGCAGTTGAGATTTTACATAATTTCACCCTGGTTCATGATGACATCATGGATAAAGATGATATGCGGAGAAGCAGAGAAACCGTTCATAAAAAGTGGGATGAAGCAACCGCCATACTTGCCGGTGACGGTTTGGTCGCTTTAGCCTATCATCATCTTTTAAAAAGCAAGACGGATCGAATTAAAGCAATTGCGGAAATATTTACAACAGGAATAATAGAGCTATGTGAGGGTCAGGCGCTGGACAAAGAATTTGAACGTCGGTTTGATATCGATCTCGCTCAATATTTGTTAATGATCGAAAAAAAAACCGCGCGACTACTGATGATTTCATCAGAAATTGGTGCCATTATTGGTGATGGCAATGAAGGACAACGAGAAATATTACAAGAATACTCCCGACAGTTAGGAAACGCGTTTCAAATCCAGGATGATCTTTTAGATATGGAAACCACTTCTGGTAAAACGTTTGGAAGCGATATTAAACAAAAGAAAAGGACGATCCTGTTTGTTCATGCCTTTAATCATGCTAATCAAACAGTCAAAAATCAACTGTTGGATATTATTCATCAGCCAGAAATTACGGCTGACGATATTTTAAGTGTTCGAGATATCTTTGATGCAAGCGGGACTTTAAAATTTGCTCGTCAGGAGGTGGATTCACGAATCAATCAGGCTCAACAGATCTTAAATCAGTTAGCGCCATCAGAATCCCGGGATGATTTAAATATGCTATTAAAATGGATTCTGGAAAGGAAATCATAAAATGGATTTTTTCCCTGAAGTCCTAATAATTGCCATAATCGCAGGATTAGTTTCGATTGACACGGCTTCTGGTTGGCAGGTGATGATTTCCCAACCGGTCGTTTCGTGTCCCATTCTTGGCTTGATTTTTGGATATCCTGAACTTGGTCTGTTAATGGGAATTTTGTTAGAACTCCCTTGGCTGATCAACATTCCAATGGGTGGAGTCCACGGTTCTGAAGGAAATCTTGGTGCTATTGTTGCAGCCAGTTTGGGTATTTACCTGAAATCACACCAGGCGAATACCGATAACATAATCGTGATTATTTCCATTATGTATAGTTTGGTTGTAAGTCGTGTTGGGATTTATCTGGTTGATTATGTGCGTAAGGCAAATTTAATGTTGATTCACTCAGCAGATAAAGCTGCCTTACTGGGGGACACCAAAAGAATCTCATGGCTGAATAGTATTGGCTTATTCTATTCATTTTTAATGGGATTTTTTTTAGTGGGGATTGGTTTTACATTGGGAGTAATCGTTCTCAAACCTTTAGCAGCCTTTGTTCATCAGGAGTTTAATTTTGCCTTTGGATTGGCAAAGTACGGTTTGCTTGGATTAGGGATTGGTGCAGTGGCAACGCTTTTCATCACCCGGGAAACTAAATGGTATGCGGTGGTGCCCTTTGTCACTGGTGTGTTGATTTTTGTTTTTATTTCGATTTTTAGATAACTTGTTATAGCGGATTAGCAAAATAATTTCATCAATTTTTATGCAATGGGTCAGATAAGAAAAATAGATTTATTAAAAGTCCTGTTACGCTCGTTTTACATTCAGAGCAGTTGGAATTTTGAACGCCTGTTGGGGCTGGGATTTTGTTTTTGTTTAATTCCGATTGCCCGCAGACTGTTTAATAACCAGGAGGATCTTATCGATTTCTTACAGCGACATTTAGATTTTTTCAATTCTCATCCATACATGGCAACTTATGCATTGGGTGCTGTTGCTGATATCGAGGAGCAAGCATTTGTAAAAAAGTGGGAAGATAAACGACCAATAACCATTTTTAAAAATCGTGTTATTGGTCCATTGGGTGCACTGGGCGATGCACTTTTTTGGCACCTTATTCGACCAGCTCTGGGAATTCTGGGTATTATATTATTATATTTTTTTGATATTTGGGGTTCAGTTATCTATCTTATTGCATATAACTTAGTTCATTTTAGTGTAAGAATAAAAGGATTATTTGATAGTTATTCAAAGGGTTTTGATATTGTTCGGGATCTCTCGTTACGAAAGACGCAAAAATATTTTCGCATCTTAAAATATATTTTCACCTCTTTGCTGGCAGTTGAGCTTGTTGTTATTATGAACAAATTTGTTTATGAGTCCTCCTCCTGGAAAGGTTTGTTTGTGTTTATCATTTCGATGATAGTTTCATTTCTTCTGGTACGCCGACAGAAGATTACTATCGATTTGTTGATTGTTATTATTGTTTGTAGTTCAATTATATTAGGATTGGTAATTTAAGGTGATCATCGCAAAAGTAAGAATATTAAACTTAATGGGACTTCATGCCAGACCAGCAGCACAATTTGTGAAAATAGCTTCCAAATACAAGTCTGATGTTTATATTTCGAAAAACGACCGTGAAGTTAATGGAAAAAGTATCATGGGTGTTATGACACTGGCTGCAGAAATGGGTAGCGAATTGACGATTAAAATCGATGGACAGGATCAAGAAAAGGCTATGGAAGCATTGGTAAATTTAGTACAAAATAAATTTAATGAAGAATAGATCGAATATGTATGCTGATAGAAAACGTTCCAAACGAATGGTAAGATTAAAGGGGATAGCAGCATCTCCCGGGATTGTTATTGGAAAGGCATTTACCCTCAGCGGAGATGTCGTAAAAGTCGAAGAGAGAAATATTTCACCAGAAGAAGTTTCCGCTGAGATTAAAAAATTCAATCAAGCCATCAAATTAACGCGCAAAGAACTATGTGATATTCAAGTTCAAGCAAAACAAAAGATGGGGAAAGAAGGGGAAAAGATTTTTGACGTTCATCAATTATTACTTGATGATAAGGTCATCAATGAAGAAACAATCGCTAAAATTCAAGTTGATTGCAAAAATGCTGACTTTGCTTATTACCAGGTCATGCAAAAGTTTCAAAATTCTCTGGAGAAAGTGGACAATGAATATTTTATGGGACGTGTGGCTGATATTCGAGACGTGAAACGCCGTTTAATTCGCAACATTCAGGGCAAAGAACCGCAATATTTGAATGGCCTCACCAATCCAGCAATTATTGTTGCGCGTGACCTGACTCCTTCAGATACCGTCCTATTAGATCGTCAAAAAGTTTTAGCATTTGCGACAGATAGAGGAGGAAAAACTTCCCATGCTGCAATTATGGCGCGTTCGCTGGAAATACCCTCCGTTGTAGGTCTTAATGAAATAACAGAAGTTGTAGAAACTGGTGATACTATAATTATTGATGGAAATGAAGGGATTGCGATAGTTAATCCAAATTCTTCCGAAATGAATAAATATGTACAACTGCGGGAGCAATATCACGAGATCACCAAAACACTATCAAAAATTCGAGACCTTCCGTGTCGCACTTTAGATGGGAAGGATGTTGAATTATCTGCAAACCTTGAGTTTCCCGATGAGATCAATTCTATTATAACCTATGGTGCCAGAGGTATTGGTCTATTTCGGACGGAAAATCTCTATTTAACGAAAACTGAATTGCCAACTGAAGAAGAACAGTTTGATGAATATTACAAAGTCGCTGAAAAAGTAAGCCCATACCCTGTAATTATCAGAACATTAGATATAGGCGGCGATAAGAAGTCGCCAATCCTGGAAATTCCAGAAGAGGATAATCCATTTTTAGGTTGGCGGGCAATTCGATTGTGCCTTGAAAAGGTAGATATTTTTAAAACACAACTCCGTGCCATATTACGAGCGAGTGTCATGGGAAATGTAAAAATTATGTTCCCAATGATTTCTTGTTTAGAAGAGATTAATCGGGCTAAAGCAATTCTCGATCAGGTCAAAGAAGATTTAAAATCTGAAAAAATACCATTTGATGAAAATGTTGAGATTGGTGTAATGATTGAAATACCTTCGGCAGCGATTATGGCAGACATCATTGCTGAGGAAGTTGATTTCTTAAGTATTGGGACGAATGATTTGATCCAGTATACATTGGCAGTTGATCGGAGCAATGTTCGCGTTGCCAACCTTTATAAACGGTTACCTCCATCGGTGTTGAGAACCATTCAAAAAGTCGTTGAGGCTGGTCATAGTAAGGGCGTATGGGTTGGAATGTGTGGTGAAATGGCTGCCGATCCTCTGGCAACTCTAATCTTGCTCGGACTTGATCTGGATGAACTAAGTGTAAGTCCCTCAATGCTCCCAGAAGTGAAAAGAATTATTCGGATGGTGACTTTTGACGATGCTGAAAAAATTGCAGAGAAAGCCATACAAATGAAGACTTCAGAACAGGTGGAGACATATATCCGAAACGTTATGGCAACTCGATATAAGCTAAAAATAAATTAGTCATTTAGTTAGTTTTACGCAAAAGACTATGAATGCACATATTAATTTTCAACAAATTGATAAATCAAACATGCTTCAGTTGTTAACGGCTTTTCCACAACAATTTCGAGAGGCACGTCAGATCGGAGAGGTGTTTAATTTAAAAATTAATCGTAATGATGTAAAAAATATTCTCTTCGCTGGAATGGGTGGTTCTGCCATCAGTGGCGATTTGATTATTTCATGTCTGAACCGCCAATTGAATATACCAGTTTTGGTGAATCGAAATTACACTTTACCTAATTTTGTGGATCAGTCATCGCTGGTCATTGCCTCGAGCTATTCTGGAAATACTGAGGAAGCAATAAGCTGTTATGAAGATGCTAAAGCAAAAGGTGCACAGATTATTTGCATTTCCTCTGGTGGGGAGTTAACCCAGATGGCAAAACACGATAGTATTCCGTTAATCACTATCCCAGGCGGCGCGCCACCCCGGACAGCTTTAGGTTATTTATCCATTCCATTACTTATTCTGTTGACAAGAGCAGGCTTTGCTACTATTGGAAGTCGTGATCTTGATGAAACGGAAAAGCTTTTAGAACAGAAATCAGCTCAATATTCTCCTAAGATACCGGGGAATATTGCATTATCATTGACTGAGAGACTCAAAAATAAGATTCCAATTCTGTACAGCACAGCAGATTTTCTTTATGTCGTGGGTACACGGTGGAAAGGCCAATTCTCAGAAAATGCTAAAGTGCTGACATTTTGCAATGTCTTCCCTGAACTCAACCATAATGAGATTGTGGGATGGGAAAGATTATCTCAATTATTATCAAATTTTCAAATTATTTATTTACGTGACCATGAGGATTACAATAGAAATCAACGAAGAATGAATATCACACAGGGGATACTCGAACAAGTCACTTCTCCAATTATTGAACTATTTACTGAAGGGAATTCGAGATTAGCCCGTTTATTCTCATTGATTTATCTGGGAGATTGGGTGAGTTTTTATTTAGCAATAATTAATGCCATTGATCCGACACCGATTGACAAAATTCAAATTTTAAAGGACCAGTTAAGTTCCGAAAATAATTAAACTTAATGCCCAACAGGTGTTGGTTGCTCTAGCGCAAAGAATCAGGAAAAAGGTATATCCTCTATTGAACGCTGAACGGGCTCGTAGCGTTGAGGGTATCGCTCATAGTGGTGATGTTACTTTCCAACTGGATGTCGTAGCTGAGCAGGAGGTTGAAAGTTTTTTTAATGAAACAGATATCAAGCTGGCGTATTATACAGAGGACAAAGGTTTGGTCAAAAAAGATACATCGCCTGACTGGTTATTGATTATCGATCCAATAGATGGTACCAGACCTGCATTCAGTGGTTTTGAATCGGCAGTTGTATCAATTGCTCTTTGTCCTTATTCAGATAATCCGACTTTTAAAGATATCACTCATGCTGTTATCCTGGAACTTAAAACCGGTAACCTTTTTTATGGCGAAGCTGGCAATGGCGTTTTATTACAAAGCAATGATCCATTTTTGTCAATAAATCCTTCCCGCACTTGTAAGCTTAAGCTTATCCGATGGAGTTTTGAAATTGTCGGACGTCCTGTTGGGTGGATCACAGGAAAATTAGGTTCTTTGATTGATTTATCCTCTTTTAAGGGAAGCATATATATTTTTAACAGTTCTGCATTTGCGCTAACGAGATTATTAACTGGACAGTTGGATGCTTATATTGATATTACCGGGGGGATTGTGGACGATGGGAACCGAACCACTCATCACACACTTTCAGCTTGTTACCATAATTAACAATCTTTCCAATTCGATTATAAAAAATGTCAGATAGATGAACATCTAAGGTAAGGAGCAGAAACATGAAATCTTATTTTTTCACATCAGAATCGGTGACAGAAGGTCATCCAGATAAGATGGCTGATCAAATTTCGGATGCGGTATTGGACGCAATATTTCAAGAAGATCCATTTGGACGAGTGGCTTGCGAAACGTTTGTTACGACAGGATTAGCAATAGTTGGTGGTGAAATTACAACGAAATGCTATGTGGATATTCCGAAATTAGTTCGAGAATTGGTCAAAGATATTGGCTATATCGACGCAAGCTTTGGTTTTGATTGGGAAACATGTGGAATCTTGACCACAATTGACCAACAATCTCCTGATATTGCCATGGGAGTTGATCGAGAAGGGGCAGGAGATCAGGGAATGATGTTTGGTTTTGCTACAGATGAAACCAAAGAATTGATGCCAACACCTATTTTATTAGCTCATAAATTAACCAAAAGACTTGCCGAGGTTCGAAAGAAAAATATTCTTCCTTACCTTCGACCGGATGGCAAATCGCAGGTTACTATTGAATATATTGATGGTAAACCCAAATGGGTTGACACCGTTGTTATCGCGGCTCAACATAATCCAAATATTAAATTGGTTGATCTACGGCATGATGTTATTCAACATGTCATTAAACCAGTATTACCCTCAGATATGGTGAATGATCATGAAATTATTTATCATATAAATCCAACTGGACGTTTTGTGGTCGGTGGACCACAAGGAGATGCCGGTCTCACTGGTCGTAAAATAATTGTCGATACCTATGGTGGCTACGCCCCTCATGGAGGCGGTGCCTTCTCAGGTAAAGACCCCACCAAAGTTGATCGTTCAGCAAGTTATGCAGCACGATATGTCGCTAAAAACATTGTTGCTGCAAAATTAGCGCAAAAATGTACCATTCAAATCGCTTATGCCATTGGAATTGCTGAACCTGTTTCGATAATGGTTGATACTCATGGTACTGGTATAATGCCCGATATTGAAATTGAGAAGTTGGTGCGAAAGCATTTTGATTTAACGCCAAAAGGAATTATTGAACAATTACAACTCCGCAGACCAATTTATCGTAAAACTGCTGCTTATGGACATTTTGGAAGGACTGAGTCGAACTTTACCTGGGAAAAAACGGATATGATTGAGGTTTTGGCAGGGTAAATTTTGTTTTTGATAAAAATATAAATCAAGATAAAGAAGAATGTCGAATTCTGAATAATGAATATTGAAGTTTAAAAATCACTATACAAGCACAGGAGGTTGGGTGTGAATTACGATATAAAAAACATTGATCTTGCACAGGAAGGTAAAAGGCGAATCGAGTGGGCTGAAAACGATATGCCGGTTTTAAGACTGGTTCGTGAGCGATTTGAAAAAGAAAAACCATTACAGGGCAGGAAGATGTCGGCTTGCCTTCACATAACAGCCGAAACTGCAAATTTAGCTCGAACCCTAAAAGCTGGTGGCGCAGACATTGTGCTCTGTGCTTCCAATCCGCTTTCGACCCAGGATGATGTGGCGGCTTCAATGGTAAAAGATTATGAAATTCCTGTGTTTGCAATCAAAGGTGAAGATACCGAAACTTATTATAAACATATAAAAGCTGCAATCGATCACTTACCACAGGTTACCATGGATGATGGAGCTGACCTGGTGTCCAGCATTCATTTTGATCATCCTGAGTTGGGGAAGAATGTACTGGGAAGCATGGAAGAAACGACCACCGGTGTCATTCGTCTCCGTGCTATGGAACGTGACGGTGCACTGAAATTCCCGGTGATTGCCGTTAATGATGCCATGACCAAAAATTTGTTCGATAATCGCTATGGCACTGGACAATCTACAGTTGATGGGATTATCCGGGCAACCGATATTTTGCTGGCAGGCAAGAACGTTGTCGTCGCAGGCTATGGCTGGTGTGGTCGTGGATTTGCCATGCGCTGCAAAGGCATGGGTGCTAATGTTATTATTACTGAAGTCGATCCCATTCGTGCGCTCGAAGCAGCCATGGATGGCTACCGAGTGATGAAAATGGAACAAGCTGCGCCGATCGGCGATCTTTTTTGTACCCTGACCGGTGATATTCATATTATTCGTGCAGAGCATTTTGAGCTAATGAAGGATGGTGCCATCGTTGCCAATTCGGGACATTTTAATGTGGAAATTGACATCCCGGCGCTACAAGATATGGCGTCAGAAAATCGTTCCCAGATCAGAAATTTTGTCGATCAATATGTGCTTGAAGATGGCAGGCGAATCAACCTATTAGCTGAAGGTCGATTGATTAATCTGGCTGCTGCAGAAGGACATCCCGCTTCCGTGATGGACATGAGTTTCGCAACTCAGGCGTTGACAACGGAGTGGGTTATCAAGCAGGCTGGAAAGTTAACAGCAAAAGTATACAATGTTCCAGCAGAAATAGAAGATTGGGTTGCTCGATTGAAATTGCAATCCATGTGTATTGAAATTGATGAGTTAACCGAGGAACAGAAAGAATATCTATCCTCATGGGAAATGGGGACATAAAAATTTTAGATGAGGGGGCTCTATCTCATATTCTGGATAGAGCCCTTTTTTGTAATTATGCTATGAACTAACAAAATAAGGAATGGTAGAACGATGGAATAATAGTAATAGAATTCGATGATAGAATAAAACATTATTCCAAATCTCCATCATTCCATTTTTCCTTATCATTGATTTTTTAAATTGAGTAACCATTTTCTGTCGGTTTAAGATGCAGCTTCACTAATATTTATCTCCAAAGTGGGAGGTACAATTCATGGTTAAAAGAAATTCAATATTAACAATTACCATTCTTATTTGGTTTTTGCTTGTAATCGGATGTAGCAAAAAGGAAGAAGAATACCAAACAGGTGAACTTACTCCAGATGAATTAACGAAAGATACCACTGATGTGCTTACCATTAAGCCCAAACCGATCAATTATGACTCCATGTTGGTTGTAGTCAGTGAGTTAGTGGAAGCAGTCAAAAATAATCCAACCGATATTGAATTGCGCCGGCAACTGGTCGCAGTCAGCTATGACACGACCTGGGAGACGATTATTTCTGCTGGATTTGGCAAACCTGTTCAGGATGCAGAGACTGAATCCATTGCTATGAAGTATGCTGAACGAGCAGCGACTGCTGATGCTTTACGGTGGGCTGTATATATCAAGAGATGGTCTATCGATCCAACATTTCCTGATATTGGTACGCTGAATGTCGAAATTCAGGGTGGAAGATTGGTCGCTAAAAAAATGTTGCCAGAACACTCTGTTTCAGTGTTGATTGAAATTCACAGCTCAAAAATTCTTTGATATTCAACAATATTCTCGATTTAATAAAAATATATTTGAAAATCTTCCTCTTAAGTAAAACACGTGCGCTTCCTTCAGGAGCAAAAGGTGTCATCATCAAGACTTTTCATTTTACTTCTTATTTATCAATAGATTACTCAATTTGAAAAATACATAAAATTCGTATCTCATAATTCAATCGCATTCTTATATATGAGGAACGGAAACACGTTGAAATCGTTTAACATAATTCAAACTAAATGAATTTTAATCGATGAAAATGGATCTTTTATGAAACTCAAAATATATGTGATAGGTATTATAGTATTGTTTCTGTTCCTTATTTCATGTATGGCAGTGTTAACAACTTTCCCCAAAAAACGAAATTTGACTCAACGTTTTGAGAGTTTTCCCACTTCAGATTTGCCACTGAAAGATAGTGCATCCATTTACTGGGACTCTCACCTGATTCCATTCATCGAAGCGAAAACTGATGAAGACTGCGCCTTCCTTCTCGGTATGGTTCACGCTCATTTGCGACTGGCTCAAATGACACTTATCCGTCGTGTCATTGAAGGCAGGCTGGCAGAAAGTGCAGGACCATTTGCCACATCGATTGATCATTCTTTGCGAATTGTAAATCTGAGCGCCGCTGTGGATAGTATCGAAAAAATCCTTTATGATGACACCAAAAATTGGCTTCAAAGTTATACCAAAGGTATTAATTTTTATCAGGAAAGAATGGTCGAGAAACCTGTCGAATTCAAGCTTCTTGCCATCAAACCAGAACCCTGGCAGGTGAATGATGTGCTGGCTGTTGGTCGACTGGCATCGGTGGATGTGAATTGGTTTAATTGGTTTCAATGGCTCAAATTGAGGAAAAAACCGTACTGGAAGCACCTCTGGAATCGCTTTTTAGAATTGGGATTTCAATCTACTCCCAGCTTTAATACCAATCTGGACATGCTATCATCAGCAATAAAATCGGGCAGTAATGCGGTAGTGATTTCGGCAGATCGGACGGTTGACAGTCAGTCGATCCTCGCCACTGATCCGCATCTCGGGCTGCAATTGCCCAATACGTGGCTCATTGCGGGCTACAAATGCCCTTCGTTTCATGTGATTGGATTTATGTTCCCAGGTGTGCCAATGGTGCTGGTAGGACGTAATCCAGACATTGCCTGGGGTGGCACCAATATGCGGAGCGCCAGTAGTAATCTGTACGAATTGACTTCTGAGCAGCGTAATAATTTAGAGTCTCGAACCGAAAAAATTAAAGTTCGTTGGTGGAAGGATAGGGAAGTAGAAGTTCGAATGTCCGAAATCGGGCCTGTCTTATCAGATATTCCATTTTTTAAAAATAGTGATAAAATGTTTGCCATCAAGTGGGTTGGGCATCAGCCTACGGATGAATATTCATCGTTTTACAGGCTGAATAAAGCCACAAGTTGGACTGAATTTCGGAATGCGTTTGAAAGCTATGCTGTTTCTGGACAGAATTTCTTATACGCCGATTCAAAGGGGCATATCGGCATGGTTCCAGCCGTGAAAATTCCTAACCGCCAGCAATCAAAACCCGATGATTTTTTGTTAAATCCTGACAATCCGCAACACCACTGGAAAGGATTGATAGGTTCACTGGAACTCCCTTATGTTTTTGATCCAGCCGAAGGCTTCATTGTATCTGCCAATAATCGTCCGTTTGACCACAATCCACCGATGGGATACTTCTTTTCCGCTAACGATCGAGTGGATCGTTTAACAGAATTATTCCAGCAAAATGATAAGGTTGATCTTGATTTTGTGAAACAGACCCAAATGGATGTTAAAGTCATTTCAGCAATCGTCCTTCGAGATTTAATCGTGCAAAAAATCGATTCACTTAATTTAGTCGTTCAAAATGATCATCATACAAGCGAGTTCCTGGATGCGTTTCGTCAGTGGGATGGAAATTATCATGTCGATTCGAAGGGCGCTCTTGCATTTCAGATGCTGGTTTTTCATCTGATTAAAGATTATTATACAAAAATCTACGATGAAGAATTCGCCAAATCACTGCTGTCTTCTGAGCATGCCAATACATATTTAGAGCAAGATTTGAAGAGGGAAAGTGCTGAAGACTTAAAATTTCTGCTGCGACAAACGATTGAAAAAGCCGCAGAGGATGCCCGAAAATATAAAACCTGGGGCGATATGCATCGCCTGAATGTGAGTCATATTTTAGGGAGAATTCCTATCATCGGTGGCAGATTTCGCTTTGGCAATTATCCAGTCGAAGGTTCTTACAATTCAGCGATGAAAACTGCTCACGAGATTAGCAACAAAAAACACGATACATTTTACGGCGCCAATTCAAGATTTATCGCCATGATGCGGGACATGGATGAGAACTACTTCGTTCTGCTCGGCGGTCAGGATGGGTGGCTAGGCAGTGAAAATTTTGTCGATCAGATACCGTTGTGGTTGAAAGGGGAGTATATTCAAATTCCATTGCGGATCGAAAACATTCAAAAATCGTTTCCACATCGAATGATTTTACAGCCCACGAAACACACGAAATGACACGAAAATGAGATGTCAAACGTGAAACGTAACACGTAACATGTGAAACGAATTACACCTAAGTGCTTAATCATTTACGTTTTACTTTTCACGTTTACTTTAAATATTCGTTTTGGTGGGATTTAATTTCTGTGTCCGCAAAATGTTGGAAAAAATATGACTAAAATTAAAATTCAAGACAACGGGACTTGTTTGCTTTCTGATGGAAGAGAACTTGGTTATGTCATTTATGGCGATCCCAATGGCAAGCCTGTGCTATTTTTTCATGGCATTCCTGGATCAAGATTGCAGCGAAATCCTGATATGACCGCTTTGAAAGAACTATCAATTTGCGTTTATGCATTGGATCGACCAGGTACTGGGCTTTCAACGTATCAAAAAGATCGAAAATTGTTAGACTGGCCTGAAGATATTCGAGAATTTTGCGATAGCTTGGGCATTGATCGATTTGCAGTCATCGGAATTTCCAGCGGGGGACCTTACACATTGGCATGTGCCTACCGAATGCCCGAAAGAATTAGCCACATTTCTATCGTCAGTGCCCTGGCACCTTTACATCAGGGTGAGTTATTCGAAATCATCGATCCAAAAATGAAAAGGTTATTTAAATTCGCCAAGCGAATGCCTGTTTTAATGAATGGAGTATTGGGATTTGCCTTTTTGTTTTTAAAAAATCAATTTGATCTTGCGTTTGAGAAATTGGTAGCTGACTTACCTGAAAGCGATAAAACGTTACTTCGTCAACCTGAAATTGCTAAGATGTTTAAAAATGATGTGGCGCAAGCGTTTCGACAGGGCAGTAAAGGCGTGGTGAGTGATATGAAAATTCTATCCGAGCCCTGGGGTTTTTCATTAGTTGAGATTAAAATGCCTGTTCAAATCTGGCACGGGACAGCGGATACAATTGTCCCGATCAGCCTTGCTCGTTTTATGGCTGAAAACTTACCTCGTGCAGAAACCAATTTTATTGAAGGAGCAGGACATTTTATGGCGCTACAATATACGAAAGAGATTTTTTCAAACATAATGTAAGACAAGATGGCATCTTGTCCTACGGTCTAAAATGAGGAGAAATTATGGAACGATGTCCCTGGCCTGGAATTGATGAAATGTACATCAAATATCATGATGAAGAATGGGGAGTCCCCGTTCATGATGATCGGAAGCATTTTGAATTTCTCGTTCTTGAAGGAGCGCAGGCTGGTTTAAGCTGGTCAACAATATTGAAAAGGAGAGAGAACTATCGCAAAGCTTATGATAACTTTGATCCAGCTAAAGTCGCCAAATATAATGAAGCCAAAGTCGACGAGTTATTGGCAAATGCTGGCATCATTCGAAATCGAAAAAAGATTGAATCTTCGATCAACAATGCCAAACTATTTTTAGAAGTGCAAAAAGAATTTGGCAGCTTTGATAATTATATCTGGAGCTTTGTGAATCATAAACCGGTAATCAATTCCTGGAAAAAGCTCTCTGAAATTCCCGCCACAACGGAACTTTCTGATCGCATCAGTAAAGATTTGAAAAAAAGAGGATTTTCTTTCGTGGGATCAACAATTATTTACGCCCATATTCAGGCAATTGGATTGGTCAACGATCATTTAGTAAGCTGTTTTCGGTATCATCAATTAATTTCGGAATAACAATTTGCTGACTTCTCGTTCAGGCACTAGAACTGCTTAGTCAGATTAATATATCCGAGGTCATTCCGACCGAAGGGAGGAATCTGTTAGCCCATCAGATTGAATGAATATCAACTTATGTGCGTTGTTTAGATTTCTTTTCACTTTGTTCGTCGAAATGACAGTTTTATTGTAATCAATTAAAAATATTCTGACTTAGTACTACTATTTATGTAAAAAATTTTGTTGAAGAAAGAATTTATTAAATGGAAAAAGAAAAAGTAGGTTCTAAAAAGCCTGCACGATTCAAATCAATTGTACGAGCACTAAGTTATCGAAACTTTCGATTGTTTTTTGCGGGTCAGAGCATTTCGCTCATTGGCACCTGGATGCAACGAATCGCCCTGGGCTGGTTAGTCTATCGAATGACCAATTCAGCTTTTCTATTGGGATTTGTTGGATTTGCAGGACAATTGCCGACGTTTCTTTTTTCGCCCTTTGCTGGCGTATTAGCCGACAGAATGAATCGCCATCGCCTGCTGATTCTGACCCAGGCAATGGCAATGATTCAAGCACTTATTCTTGCCCTGCTCGTTTTAATGGGTTCAGTTTTGATCTGGCATATTATTTTATTAAGCATCTTATTAGGTCTTATTAATGCAGTCGATGCTCCCGTACGCCAATCCTTTATGGTGGAGATGGTGGAAAGAAAAGAGGACTATGGCAATGCCATCGCTCTAAATTCTTCCATGGTCAATGGCGCTCGATTGATTGGTCCTTCTATCGCTGGGATATTAATTGCTGCGGTGGGAGAAGGAATCTGTTTTTTAATCAATGGGATTAGCTATCTGGCAGTTATTATCGCTTTGCTGGCAATGCATATTACACGCAAAACTGCAACTCCCAAGAGTTCACACGTGTGGCGTGATTTAAAAGAAGGCTTCGCCTATGCCTTTGGCTTTGCTCCGATACGGGCAATTTTATTATTGTTGAGCCTGGTCAGCCTGATGGGGATGTCTTATGCTGTTCTCATGCCAATCTTTGCCAAAGATATTTTGCATGGAGGACCCCACACGCTGGGCTTTTTAATGGCAGCAGCGGGTGTTGGTGCGTTGATCGGAGCACTTTCTTTGGCATCCCGAGAAAGTGTTCTTGGATTGGGGAAGTGGATCGTTCGGGGGGCTGTCGTTCTCGGTATTGGGCTTATTTTAACTTCCCTATCAAGAGTGGTATGGCTATCGATTATCCTTTTATTATTAATCGGATTTGGAATGATGGTACAAATGGCATCAAGTAATACAGTACTGCAAACGATCGTGGACGATGACAAACGAGGGAGAGTGATGAGTTTTTATGCAATGGCATTCATGGGCATGGTGCCATTTGGGAGTTTGATCGCAGGTTCATTGGCAAGTAAAATCGGCGCACCGAATACTCTTATCATCGGCGGTATTTGCTGTCTAATTGGTTCGGCGGTTTTCGCCAGTAGACTTCCAACGTTGAGAAAAATTGTTCAGCCTATTTATGTGAAAATGGGCATTATTCCTGAAATTGCTACAGGCATCCAGAGTGCATCTGATTTAACACTGACGCAAAAGAGATTTTAATGAGGTCCGAAATCGAAACAGATCAAATCCAAAATCAAAAAAAGGTTTATCGAGACGGCAATCTTCAAATTATCTTTGCTATTACATTGACAGCAATTATGGGCGTTTCCAGCATTACGCCTGCATTTCCCAAAATTGTGCAGGGTTTGAATATATCGCCCAAGGAAATTGGATTACTTATTACGGTTTTTACCTTGCCAGGAGTCTTTTTAACGCTTATTCTGGGTGTGCTTGCGGATCGAATTGGCAGAAAAACAGTTCTGGTGCCTTCGCTACTGTTGTTTGGTGTCGCTGGGGGTGCCTGCACGTTCGCCCGAGATTTTAATTGGTTGCTTTTACTCCGATTCTTCCAGGGAGTAGGAGCCGCATCCCTCGGCTCGTTGAATGTGACAATTATCGGTGATCTTTATTCTGGCAAACGACGTATATCAGCTATGGGCTATAATGCAAGTGTGCTCAGTATTGGAACTGCAAGCTATCCAGTCATCGGGGGAGCACTTGCGACACTGGGATGGTTTTATCCATTTGTGCTACCTTTGATCGCTATTCCAGTCGGACTTATCGTTTTATTTTTCTTGAGAAATCCTGAACCGAAAACCGATCAGAACTTACGGAAATACTTGAAAGATGCTTTTCAAAGCGTCAAAAATCAACAGGTCATTGGATTGTTTATTGCCAGTATTGTTATGTTTATTATTCTTTATGGCTCCTATTTAACCTATTATCCATTTTTAATCGGAAAATCCTTCGGTGCCCCGCCTTTTGTTATTGGAATAATTATGTCGAGTATGTCTATCACCACAGCAATTACCTCCTCACAATTGGGAAAGCTGGCAAAACGTTATTCCGAAAAGACGCTTCTCAAATTAGCTTATTTTCTCTATGCTCTGGCGCTGGTCATCGTGCCATTTGTACCGAACCTCTGGATTTTACTCATTCCCACGCTGATTTTCGGGATCGGTCATGGCATACTTGTTCCAACGATTCAAACGCTTTTAGCAGGTTTTGCACCAATCGACCAACGAGGTGCAATCATGTCCCTGAATGGCATGGTTCTGCGTATAGGACAGACTTTAGGCCCACTGATCATAGGGGTAGCTTATAGTTTATGGGGAATTGGCGGAACTTTTTTTTCAGGAGCCAGTTTAGCCGTTTGTATGTTGATTGTTATAATTTTGATGATCAAATAAAAAGTTGAAGCTAATTTTTTATGCGAAAGTTTTGCTTTGCATAAGTGTTTAAAAGAAAAGTGAATTATTGTCAAAAAAAAATTGAATTTAATTGTTTGCAGAATCATTTATCTTTAAGAGTCTATGACTAAGGAAAATTGATCAAATGAAAAAGAAGCAAGTTCTTATTATTGTTGGTGCCATCTTTCTGATTGTCATGATCTGGCGTATCATTATGTTAGTAACTAAAGAATCGGGAGGCAACGCTGGTCGAGATGGTCGACCGCCTGTTGCTGTGGAAGTGGATAGCGTCAGGTATGCCTCGATTCAACAAGCAGAATCATTTACGGGAACGGTGTCTCCGCTTTACCAATACATTATCGCCCCAAAAGTCTCTGGCAGGGTCATTCAAATCAAAAAAAGAATTGGCGATTGGCTGAAAAAAGGCGAAGTCCTGGCACGAATTGATGATTCGGAATATCAGCAAGCCGTTCGGGAAGCAGAAGCAAATTTAAAAATTGCCCAGGCATCGCTGAAAGAAGTTAGTAGCCAATTTGCTTTATCCAGGCAGGAATTGGAACGAGTGCAATCATTGCAGGAGAAAGGGATTGCTTCGCCAGCAGAATTGGATGCCGCTCAATCCAATTTTACTGCTCAAAAGTCCCGATTGGAATTGGCAAACGCCCAGGTGGAACAACGAGAAGCGGCATTAAAATCAGCCAATATTCGATTAAGCTATACCGTCCTGGTTACCACTGAGCCAGGTTTTATTGGCGAGCGATATGTGGATGAAGGTAGTTTGCTGGCGCCCAACGCTCCAGTCGTATCAGTGATCGGTATCGATACTGTGATCGTTCAAACAACAGTTATCGAAAGAATTTATGGACGAATCCAGATTGGGCAATCAGCAGAGGTTGAAGTCGATGCTTTCCCGACAAAACGTTTCAATGGAATAGTCTCCCGCATCGCGCCCGTGCTTCAGGAAGCTTCACGGGTTGCCAAAATGGAAATTGAAGTTGCCAATGATTCGTTGTTTTTAAAACCCGGTATGTTTACCAAATTGAGCGTTGTCCTGGCTCAAAAAGATAGTGCCCAGGTGGTTCCAACCCAGGCAGTGGTCAGCCGGGCAGGCGAGAAAGGTGTCTTTGTCATCCCCGACAGTGCGGCGGTCGCTAGCTACATTCCGGTCCAGGTTGGAATTACATCACCGGAAAAAACAGAAATCCTCTCCCCTCGACTTCAGGGACTGGTCGTGACACTTGGTCAACATCTTTTGGAAAATGGAAGTCCTGTTATTCTTCCAAAACCAAATCAGGACACATCGGAGTCAAAACGTAAACAAAATCAATAGATTAGAAAGCTCAGATGGACTCCACTTTGGAAGTGGAGTCCATCTATCTCTTGAAATACGAAAGGAATACAATCTATGAATATAGCCCAGGGGCCCGTCAATCGCCCCATTTTGACTACAATCATTTTTTTGATTATTATTACTTTAGGAATTGTTTCATTCTGGCGTCTTTCCATTGATCTCATGCCAGAAGTTACCTTTCCCACAGTTTCCGTGATTACCAGTTATGGTAATGTAGGACCTCAAGAAATGGAAGAACTCATTACCAGACCCATCGAAGAGGCGTTGGCAGCGGTGCAGGGAGTTGAAGAAATTAATTCGACTTCCACCGAAGGTCGAAGCATGGTGCGGGTATCGTTCACCTGGGGTACTGATCTGGACGTGGCTGCTAACGATATTCGAGATCGCATTGATCGAGTGATAGGGCGCTTGCCGGAAGATATCGAACGTCCCATGATTCGCAAATTTGATCTATCCGCTTTTCCGATTATGTTCATTAGTGTCTCCAGCAATATGGACCCGCTGGACTTGCGTCAGCTTGTTGAAGATCAGGTTAAATATCGTTTAGAGCGTGTTCCCGGCGTTGCGGCACTTGATATTAGGGGAGGGCTGAGTCGGGAGGTTCACGTCGATTTAAAATCTGCCCAACTCAAGGCATTAGGGCTTTCAACCGAAGCTATTATTACAGCGTTGCAGAATGAAAATAAAAATGTTCCTGCCGGTCTTTATGAAAAAGGAAATTTTGAAGTGTTGATCCGTACCCAGGGTGAATATCGCTCCCTGGATGAGATTGAAAAAACAGTTATCACGATCCGAGAAGGAACACCAATCTTAATTCGAGATGTGGCGGATGTGAGAGATTCCTGGGAGGAAATCAGGCAAATTGTTCGTATTGATGGGAAATCTGGATTACGGATTTCAATTAATAAACAGTCCGGTGCCAATACGGTTAGAGTGGCAGAAGCGGTGCGAGCAGAGTTAGAAAGAATTAGTCGAGATATTCCCCAGATTAAAATTGTTTCACGCCTTGATACGTCTGTTTATATTAAGCAGTCGATAAACAATGTTGGACGTTCGACATTGATCGGCGGAATTTTAGCAATTATCATTCTGTTTTTATTCCTGCGGAATTTATCCAGTACCGGGATTATTGCCACTGCTATCCCAATCTCGATAATCGCCACATTTGGATTAATGTATTTTGGCGGTTTTACATTGAATATTATCACCTTCGGTGGATTGGCATTAGGAATCGGAATGCTGGTAGATAGCTCGATAGTTGTGCTCGAAAATATTTATCGGCATCGGGAAGAAGGTAAATCTCCGATCCCAAGCGCCCTGATTGGCACCTCAGAAGTCTGGTCAGCAATATTAGCCAGTATACTCACCACCATCGTCGTATTTTTTCCGGTCGTGTTTTTACGGGGAATCTCCGGGATCATGTTTCAACAGATGGCTTATGTTGTCAGCTTTTCACTGTTATGTTCGCTCATTGTTGCCTTAACCTTGATTCCTATGTTAGCCTCACGCTTTCTTCGATTTCAGCCAATTAAGCATTATGAAGGTGAAAGTCGATTGCATCGAATTTATGCCTTTAGTGAAGATACTTTTCGGAGTGTGGAACAACAATACGGCAAAATATTAAAATGGGCATTAGGACATCGTAAGATAGTGGTTATAACAACCATCGTATTATTTATTCTATCAATATTTCTCGTCCGATTTATTGGAGTGGAACTTATGCCTGCTGCGGATGAAGGTGAAGTTCGGGCAGATCTTGAAATGGCTGTTGGTACTCGTCTGGAAATTATCGATCAAGCGACACAAACAGTAGAGCGAATTATTCGCCAGGAAGTCCCGGAGATGACTTCGATGTTTTCCCGAGTTGGAGGTGGGGGTTGGCGATCCAGCGGTGGACATACTGCAGATGTTCGAGTTTCTCTTGTTGCACAAAAAGATCGTAAGCGGAGTAGTGAACAAATCGCAAATGATTTAAGAAGAAAATTAGCCGGGCTCCCCGGACTCATTGTTCGAACTCGGGCAGGACAGGGGTTATTTATTTTGCGAATGGGTGCCTCCCAGGGCGATAATATCAACATTGAAATTCGAGGTTACGACCTGCAAATTGCCCATGAACTGGCGCAACGGGTTGAACAGATTGTCCAAAAAGTGCCAGGTATTACCGATACCAGAATCAGTCGGGAAGAAGGAAGTCCAGAGCAGATCATTCGAATCGATCGGCAAAAAGCAGCCGATCTGGGTTTGTCTGTGAACCGAATTGGAACGACATTAGAGACGGCGATTGGCGGGACTCAAGCTTCTTATTATCGAGAAGGTGGAAAAGAATATCGAATCTTAGTCCGTTTAAGTGAAGAAGATCGGAAAAACCTGATTGATTTGCTTGACCTGACCGTTGTGAACAATCGAGGCGAGCCTGTAATCTTGCGTAATGTGGTTGATGCGGTTCCCAAAGAGGGTCCGGTACGCATCGAACGAAAGGATCAGGAACGAATTATTACGATCGACGCTAATTTTACCGGCAGAGATATGGGATCGGTCATCTCTGACATTAGAAAGGAGCTTCGTTCCGTGCCCGTTCCCAAAGATTTTGCCATTCTATTTGGCGGTGATTATGAAGAACAACAGAAAGCGTTTCGGGAGCTCATGTTTGGATTTATTTTAGCCATCTTTTTGGTTTACATGGTAATGGCAGGACAGTTCGAATCATGGAGAGATCCATTCGTGGTTCTGTTTTCTATTCCGATGGCTTTGATTGGAATTACTATCACCATGATTTTGACCGGTACGATATTCAGTATTCAGGCTTTCATTGGTTGTATCATGTTAGCAGGAATCGTGGTCAATAATGCCATTCTCCTGGTCGATTACACCAATCAATTGCGAAGAAACGAAGGAATGTCTTTGATGGAAGCCATCAGGCTGTCTGGTTCTCGTCGTCTGCGTCCAATTTTGATGACGACTTTAACTACTGCGCTGGCTTTATTACCGCTATCTTTCGGTTTGGGAGAAGGTGGAGAAACCCAGGCACCGCTGGCCAGGGTCGTGATTGGTGGATTATTGAGTTCAACACTCATCACGCTGGTATTGATTCCAGTTGTTTATTCGATTTTTGAACAAAGGTTGTTTGCTAAAAAGAATAGAGATGAGTCTTGATTGATTTAATTTATTGGAAATAGACTACAAAAAGTATTTTTTCCAACTGATAGAAACAAACCAACAGATATAATAAAAAAGATTTCATCAGTTGGATTATTTCAATCTGTTGGTGATTTTTTTAAGGGCTATCAGAAATTTTTTTAATCTAAACATTAAACAGATGAATACTTAGGATGTAAAATGTTTATTAGAATATTAAAAATTCAACTTATTTTCATATTGTTATCTGGTTTAATCGGATCAGAACTGGCTTCAGGTGAGGAAGGCAACGAACAAAATCTTTTCCATCAGCTTCATCAAGCCGATACACTCAAAATCGATCTCCAGGAAGCGATTTTAACCGCTTTGGAACACAATCCCAGTGTCTCCATTCAACGGCTGCAACCCAAAATTGCGAAAACGTGGGTGAAAGAGCAGGGAGCCATATATGATCCAACAATTTCAGCTTCAGCTAACAAAACGAAAACCAAACAGCAGCGATTTTTAGGCTCCAGACCCGATCCATTTGAATTGACTTCGGATCGTTCACAATATGATGTCGGAATTAGCCAGAATCTGCCGACGGGCACAACCATTTCAGCCAACGCTTCGATGAGCGCATCGCTGTCCAGTATTTATACTGACCAGTTTTCGGGAAATGTTGGAATTACGGTAACGCAAGCGTTATTGCAGGGTTTCGGATTAGGAACGAATTTAGCCAATCTTCGTAAAGCAAGAATCGATTATGAAATTTCAAAAGCTGAGCTAAAGGGCGTAGCCGAAGAGATCATAGCCAGCGTGGAGAAAGCCTATTGGGTTCTATATCTAACAAGAGAAGAAATCAATATTCAGCAACGGTCGCTTGAATTAGCCCAAAAGCAGCTTAAAGAATCTGAAGAACGTGTAGCTGTTGGAAAGCTGCCAGAATTGGAATTGGCAGCCGTTCATGCAGAAGTAGCCACCCGCAGCGAAGCCCTGATCGATGCCCAGAGTCGCTATGAGCAGGCAAGACTGAGTTTTCTGTATCTGTTGAATCCCTCTGACCAGACGTCATGGGCAACCATCCCGTTTCCTGTTGATAAACCTTTTGTTCCAGTAGATACTCTGGACACGATTGATGTGCATGAACAACTGGGATTGAAATACCGTGTAGATTTGCAGCAGGCTCGTCTATCACTGCAAAAAGGTGAAATTGAAATCACTCGAACAAAAAACGGGTTGCTTCCTAAACTGGATTTCTTCATCACCTTCGGAAGAACGACTTACTCCAAAACGTTCCGTGACGCCATCCCTGATATTCACAGCCCATTTTATGATATCAATGGCGGACTCACATTCTACTTTCCCGTCACTGATCGCCAGGCAATTGCGCAATATTCTCGTGCTAAGCATTCCCGTGAACAAATGGAATTATCATTAAAAAACATGGAAAGGCTGGTGCAGTGGGACGTGCGCTCCGCTTATATTGAAGTCCTGCGATCAAAAGAGCAAATCACAGCCACACGGGTCGCCAGGGAATTACAAGCCCAAAAATTAGAAGCTGAACTGGAAAAATTCCGTGTGGGTAAATCTACTAATTTCTTAGTCCTGCAAGCTCAACGAGATTTTACTGCCAGCCAGCTCAACGAAGCCCGCTCCATGGTTGCTTATCTCAATGCGCTGGTGGATTTGTATTTGATGGAGGGGACGCTGCTGGAACGGCGG
>Ga0209636_10001236_pt1 | contig 25548 bp, 19 predicted proteins | sample DeeMarSWOR152_54_FD_187464 | JGI IMG/M metagenome (GOLD analysis project Ga0209636, IMG submission 187464) | Marine sediment microbial communities from White Oak River estuary, North Carolina - WOR-1-52-54 (SPAdes) (version 2) | ecosystem: Environmental > Aquatic > Marine > Intertidal zone >...
CTTCACTAAAATGACCATATTGCATGCAATTTTCCTTTCTGAAAAAAACTAAAGATTATTAATATCACTGAGAGATTGATGTTGGTAAATCTTTGCGACAGGCAACTGCACCGTAGTATGCGATTACAATAAAGCAAACCAGCGGCACAAAGTAAGCTAAATTGATACTTCCTATTAAATCGGAGACCTGTCCCTGGATTGCTGTTAGAACGGCTCCACCAAGAATCGCCATGATTAAACCAGAACCACCAATTTTAGTATCTTCACCTAAACCGCGCACTGCCAGTCCAAAAATCGTAGGGAACATCAGTGACATACAACCCGAGATACCCACCAGTGCATAAACACCCACATAGCCACCGGAGAAGATGACCGTTAGAGTACAGCCAATCGCTACAAATGCCAGTAATGTTAACAGATTATCAGGTGACATGAACCGCATCAGACCGGTGCAAATAAACCGTGAAGCAGCAAATAAAATAAGTGACGCTAAATAATAACTTGATGCATCGGGTTCGTTAAGATTGAGTTCTTTCATGACGTAACGAATAGTGAAAGACCAAACACCAATCTGAGCCCCTACATAGAAGAACTGTGCGATTACTCCCCAAACATAATGCCGGTTGTGGGAGAGACGCTTAAAAGTCGAGCCCAGGTTGAATTTCCTCCCCACATCAGATGCTCTTGGCATCTTCTTATTTGTGGCAATCAAAATCCACAGTACCACCAGGAAAAGAGCAACAACTACGTATGGTCCCATCACAGCAGCCAATTCCTGAGATTGAATTTGTTTTAATAACTCAGGACTCATTGCTTCACGTTCCTCAGCACTGGCTGAATTGAGATGAGAAAGGATAAAATGTTTGCTCAAAAAGATACCAAGGATTGAGCCGATGGGATTGAACGACTGGGCAAAATTCAACCGCTGGGTTCCGGTCTCATTTGAGCCCATTGCAATTATATAAGGATTAGCGCTGGTTTCCAATATGGAAAGTCCTCCGGCTAAAATGTAAAGGGCGGCTAAAAAGTGGAAATAATTCATGGTTTTACTGGCTGGATAAAATAACAAAGCACCTGATATAAACAAACCAAGCCCTAATAGTACACCTGCTTTATATGTAAATCTCTTTATAAAAATAGCCGCAGGAAGCGCCAGACAAAAATAAGAGCCGTAAAAAGCAATCTGAATCCAGGATGTCTGGAAATCAGACATACTCATAATCTTCTTAAAAGCTGCCAATAAAGTATCAGTCATATTATTTGCCAAACCCCACCAGGCAAAACAACTGGTCAAAAGAATGAAAGGCCATAAGATGTGACGTGGAATTACACGCACTGATCGCTTTTTTTGATCAATAGCATAAAACGTATCTTCTGTCATAGGTAAAACCTCTACTTAATAAACATTAATAGATTAGTATTAAGATTGTGGTGTCTGAAATTATCGCTCTGGTTGGAAGATGCTCTTGCATTTGATCAGTTATTTCCAACATTCTTTTATCGTGGAATTGACATTAACTTTCATATAATTCATCCTTCCAGTTGGGATTATTAATCTGAAAACAACGATTTTGATTTTTGATATAAATCATTCCAAATCTCTTGATTTTCAGGTTCATATCGTTTCAATGAAAAAGAACTCGCAACAAGATTACGACCTTGCTGTAACGAATCCAATTCTTTTTTGGCAATTGCCTGAATGATAATGTTCCCTAATGCAGTAGCTTCCACAGGTCCGGCAACGACTTCCAATCCTGTCGAATTGGCTGTAAATTGATTTAATAATTCATTCTGTGAACCACCACCAACAATATGCAATACTTCTATTGTTTCACCACGCATTGAATTAATTCTTTCTAAAATATAACGATATTTTAACGCCAGGCTCTCAAATATACAACGGGCAAATTCCCCATTGCTTTGAGGATATGGTTGATTTGTTTTTTTACAGAATTCTATAATAGCTGAAGGCATATCCGGTGGATTTAAAAATGTTAGATCATCAACATTCAAAACACACTTAAAAGGGGTGGCTTTTTCAGCCATTTTTGTTACTTCAGCATAAGTAAGCTCAGTTCCTTCTTGTTTCCAACTGGATAAGCATCTTTGCAATAACCATAATCCCATTGTATTGCGCAGGAAACGTATCGTTTGATTAACACCACCTTCATTTGTAAAATTATGCTTTAAAGAATCTTCATTAATAATAGGAGCATTAACTTCTACTCCGATTAATGACCAGGTTCCCGAACTCAAATAAGCCCAATGTGATGATTGCGCCGGTACCGCAGCCACAGCACTAGCAGTATCATGACACGCCGGAGCAATTACATCAACAGGACGAATTCCTGTATCCTCTATAATCTCAGGCAATATTTTCCCTATCACTGTACCTGGCTGAATGATTGGAGCCATAATATGGAGTGGCAAATTCAACTTCTCGAATATGGCGGGCTCCCATGTATTGCTTTTTGCATTTAACAGTTGTGATGTGGATGCAATAGAGTATTCCGATAGCTTCTCACCTGTCATTAATAAATTAAACAAATCTGGTATGAATAACAGTTTTTCGCTGACATCTAATAAAACACTTTTCGTTTCTATCATACTTAAAAGCTGGAAAATTGAATTCAATTGCATAAATTGAATACCTGTATAGTCATACAGTTCTTCTCTTGGTATCAATTTGAATGCTCTCTCGATCATCCCATTCGTTCTCAAGTCTCGATAACAAAATGGATTGCCCAAAAGTTGATTCCCCTTACCCACAAGTCCGAAATCAACTCCCCATGTATCAACACCAATGCCTGAAAGTTCATTATGCCCTAAACTGCTGGCTTTCATTAGTCCTTGTTTTAATTCATCAAAAAGGTAGAGAAGATCCCAATAAATATGACCGAACACTTTGATTTGACGATTCGGAAATCGATGCATTTCCTCTAAACGGATTTTGGATCCATCTAACATACCTAATATTGCCCTGCCACTTTCTGCTCCAAAATCAAAGGCTAAATATTTTGCAGCTAACATGGATTCTCCTTTTCAGACATTTGGTTTGAGGTAATAGTTCACCGCAGAGGCGCTAAGACGCTAAGAATTTTTATTAATCACATTTTAAGTTATAAAAATCCATAAAATCGAATGGATTTTAACGAAATATTCAGATAAGATATTATATTTTTTAATCCTTTGCGCCTCTGCGTCTTAGCGGTGAACTTTTGCGGTTTGAGTAGTTAATTTACAAAATATTTTTTAAACAGACTATTTTTTCCCATATAAGGGCCCAAAATTAGCACACGCCCTGTAATCCGCACCTTCAAGATCTTTTGTGCCGAACATACTCCAGGCAGCCGGTCTAAAAATTCGCTCAGCAGATACATTGTGCATGTTTACAGGAATTCTTAGTATGGCGGCTAAGGTGATTAATTTATCTCCAATATGTCCATAGCTAATAGCGCCATGATTTGCACCCCAATTTGCCATAACAGAATATACATCTTTAAAAGGACCTTCTCCGGTAATAATCGGAGCGAACCAGGTACTGGGCCAGGTGGGACTGGTGCGGCGATTCAATATTTCATGGACATCTGGTGGGATATCAACTGTGTAACCTTCCGCAATCTGCAACACAGGTCCAAGGCCTTTAACTAAATTAACACGAGACATAGTAACAGGCATATCACTTCTGGTTAGAAATTGTGTTGAAAAGCCGCCACCACGGAAATATTCCAATTCAGCCGGACACCATTTCGTTGTATCCAAACATTTGGTAACTTCTTCCTGTGTAATGTCCCAAAATGGTTTTATGGCGGGTTGACCATTGATACTTTGTTGTCCGGTACCATCCAGGGCTGTAGGGCCAGAATTAATTAGATGGATAATACCATTAGCAGCTTTACCGGTGAGCTTTTTGCCTGTCACACGCTCGACCGCTTCGGGACTCCAATAGGTTCGGACATCAGAAAAAATTTGCGCCGTATCTGTAAGCAGATGTCCAAATAGCATGGCAACGCCGTTTAAACTATCATTTTCTGTGGCAACAATGAATGGTTCACGTATGCCATTCCAATCAAAAGAGGAATTTAGAATTGCTTCCAGGAAATCACCGTTGGGATAGTAATCGGTCCACTGACGCTGACCCTGGAAACCAGCAGCAATAGCGTTATGTCCTAACGCTTCTTCCTCCCAGCCAATTTCAGCTAACCTGGGATTACCAATCATCAAATCTTGAGCGATCATCGCCATTTTAACCACGATTGACCACTCTTCATCCTTCCGTTTCCGGGAGCTTTGCTTTGCTTGAGGGTTAATATCTTCCCCCTCGGGACAATTTTTTTTCACCCATGCGAGTGCACGTTCAAACTCTTCGTTATCATAAATTTTCTGGTCCATACGACGCAAAAATTCAGACATGTCTACATATTCATTTCGCATACCGAGATAATCACTGAAAAAGTGATCATCGACGATAGAGCCAGCAATTCCCATCGAGACTGACCCCATAGACAGATAGGATTTCCCCCGCATTTCAGCCACTGCAAGTCCTGCTTTTGTAAACTTTAACAATTTTTCCTGTACATCTTCTGGAATGGAGGAGTCATCTTTATCTTGCACATCGCGACCATAGATACCAAAAGTTGGTAATCCTTTCTGCGCGTAACCTGCCAATGCAGCAGCCAAATATACAGCCCCGGGGCGTTCCGTTCCATTAAATCCCCACACAGCTTTTGGGATGTGAGGATCTACATCCATCACTTCGGTTCCATAACACCAACACGGTGTTACTGTCAATGATACGCCGACACCTTCACGGCTGAATTTCTCTGCACATTCGGCGTCTTCCGCGACACCACCAATGCATGAATCGGCAATCACGCACTCAACAGGCATTCCGTTCGGATGTCGTAAATTTTCGCTTAAGAATCGAGCCGCATTTTTCGCCATGTTCATGGTTTGTTCTTCGAGCGATTCACGAACACCTTTGCGTCGACCATCAATAACAGGTCGAATCCCTATTTTTGGTAAGTTTCCTCTTAATCTTTTCTGAGGACTATTTATCTGAATGTTTTTTGATTCTACCATTATTCTAATCCTTTATATTTTTAATTCGGTTCAAAATATTTAACACCAGGGCCATTTAATATTTTTTCATTTATAAAGACTTCTGATCGAAATTGGGCGATCCTTTCAGCCGAAGCAGCGTTGTGTGCGGCTTGTTCCAGAGTGGTCTCTCCCGTGGAGATTACGCCATATCCAGCAACAATACAACAACCTTTATACCATCTCAGCATATTTAAAATTGGATTCTCGGGCGTATAATTTACCAATTGAAATATATCAACGAGACCGAGCCTGGGATTGAGATAGATTGCTTCTGCATCTATTGGTAAAACAACAGGATGATTTTTCGCACTATAGGGAATATCGACTTTGTCACCCAATAACACTTCTTTGCCAAATTTCTCAGCCAGAATTGCCATACCTTCGGCTGTCGCAAGTGGGCTTGTGGTAATCATACATGTATTTTGATGTGTATGTTGATAAATTAATTTATGCAGCTTCATGTCCAGACTATCATCATCCTGGATTTTTAATATTACGCGATATAAGGGAAACTCAAATTCCTCTGGAACTGAAGACATGGGGCAATAAATCATTTCTTCCGCAGATATTTTTTGACTCATTGAACCAGTACCATAAGCACCGATAGAATTATTATAATTGTAATTCAGTCTAATGCGAAAATCTTCCAAAACAGTTTCATCATCTACTTCATGAATAAAATTTTCTATATCACTTAATAAATGAGGTTTAGCAGGAAAAAAATTATCCTTACCCTTATTAATAATTTCTTTATGAATTTCGACAACATCAACTCCCCTTCGTCGTAAGAATATACTCAGTTTTGTGCTCATGTCCAGAACACTCAAATTATAGAGTGCATCTTCCGGAGAAGAACCTCTAACAAATGGCCCATGCCCCCTAACAATTGTTAACTTATTATCTTTTAAATATTGAGGAATTCGTACCTCCATCTCAGCCGAACCAACGGGTTGGAAATAGCTACCTACCTTCACGCCACCAATAGCATAGGCGCCATATAAATCAATGGGATGGAAAAGAAACTCTTCTCTACCCTTGTTATCGGTTCCTATGAATTGAAGAAACAACTGTTTTTCTGTTGTATCATAAGATATAAATGTACTATTTAGGTAATGAGCATGTATGACTGCCTTAACACCAGGCAAGATTAATATTTTCCTGTGAATTGTTGATTCTGTAGAACCACGCGCATCTCCCCAGCTCACACCTGAGAATTTAATTGGTACCATGTCTTGTGGAATTAAATGTCCACATTGAGTACCGCTTGATGTAATATAGAACGTGTCATCATCGTTTGGATCTCTTACGGAAAGATTTCCGCTATGGGTATTGTTGGCATTTATCCGTCCAATTGCGGCTCCTACTTTTCTGAGCTTATCATAAATGATTTCAATATTACTTCTTATATTTTCAGATTCATCCATCTTGTTATTTCTCTAAAATTTTAGTTTCTGATATTTCCAAATCTGTTGGACTAAATACTTAAAGCAAAACTTTCAGGAATAAAATCCAATAACTCTAATTGTTTTAACGTTGTGTATGTCGGTTTACCGTTATCATCCCAGCCGACCGAATTGTAATATTCTTTGTGCATTCTATTGAATGCTTCGCGATTACATATAGCAGGTCCACTATGGATTTGAATTATGTCAGTATAAAACCGATCAGGTAGCCAATCATCCTCCTGTGTAAGCCCACATAAGTAATTAAAAACTCTTTCTAATGTAATTGTCCTTAAGGCAAGTGCTTGTAGCGTACTAGATGTATGATTTTCACCAGTTACGCCATTAACAAGTGAAGCATATTCATCTAAACCCAGTGAAAAAGATCCATAGGCGCAAGCGCCAATAATATCGAGTGCCGTATTTTTCAAAGTTGCATTCTTTGAAATTAGTGGTGTCCCTTCGACTCGATGGGCAGGCCATTCGCCATAACCGGCACAATATGCATGGGGAGCCGTATATCCACCTTGTAGGTGACCACCGCCACGATTGTTCATTTCGTAACAAAGAGCCTGACTATAAGAGGTTCGCGGATCATACGCTGGCATTTCAAATTTCTTAATACTCATAGAGAATTCTGGATGTCCATATCGTTCACATAATCTATATGAACCATTAGCCAGATATTTACCAATTCCACTTCTTTTACCGATCAAATGTATGAGAAGGATTAATAAATCTTCTCTCCCAAAATTTGGCTCACCATATTCCACGACGAAATCTTTCATATCTTCTATAAAAAGCTTTTCTTGAGGAGAAAGATCATTCTTTTTAGTACTTAATACGCTATAAAGCTCAAAAAATGAAGCAATAGTCGCTCCCAATGATATGGTGTCGAGTCCATAACGGTTTGCTAAATAGTTTGCCTGGGTAATTATTGTCAGATTATAAATGGAGAGATTTGCACCCATGAGTGTGGTTGATTCAAACTCTGGACCTTCTCCTTTTTCAATGACATTATCATTCTCATCAATAAGTGTTGTCTCTCTTTTGCAGATAATTGGACAGTTGAAACAGGCACTTTTCCTGACTTTAATTTTCTTCTCCCCCGGTTTAGCACGTTGGGCATGATATCTCAATGCCTCTCCATTGATTTTATTGATATTTTCTATTGAATGAATGGTATCTTTCATATTATTATGAATCAATTGATTATAATTATTCACCATTCCTAGAATACCCAGTGAACCCATAGAGGCTAATATCCCAAACATATCTTCCTTTTTTGTAAATTTACCCATATCAAGTTTCAGCTTGACATGGTACATGGCACCACTTTCATTCTTCGGATCAAAGGATTTCATATCAGCAACTTCAATCTTTATATTTTCATCGGGAATAACGGCGATGGCATAAAGATTCTTTGAACCCCATACTGCGCCACCACCTCCTCTACCTAACGCCTTCCCGGTATCACTCATCACTGCTGCAAAATAAACCATATTTTTACCACCATCTCCAATAGTCAGCACCTGTGCTTTCCTGGAAAATTTCTGTTTTAACAATGCTCGAGTTTCGATTGCATCAAGATGTGCCGTTGCTTCAGCATTGATAAACTCAACACCGCTACTGGAAACAATTAAATAAACAGGCTTGTCAGCCTTACCCTTAATTAATAAAACATCATGCCCAGTCTTTTTGAGGTCGACACTCCATCTTCCGCCGGCATTTGTGCTTCCATAAGCGTCAGTGAGCGGTGATTTATAGTTCATGTGAATTCTACCTGAAGTGGGCATTCTGGTGCCAGTTGTCGGGGATGTAGAAATAATAATTACATTATCCTCTGAAAGCGGATGAACTTCTAAAAAGGCATTTTTATATTTTCTATTTTCTTGTAATTGTAAAAAGTGTTGACAAAGAAGCGCAATGCCTAATCCTCTGCCACCAAAAAAGAGTTTTGCAAGTTTAGGGTCTAACGGTTTGGTTTCATATTTTTCATTTGTCAGATCGACATCGAGGATTTTTCTCATATATCCAGGGGGTAGTCTATTGTTATTCAAAGCCATGTAATAGTGCTCCTTTTTAAATGAGAATGTTTTTATTGAACCCAAATATAAAATAATTTTTGTAACTGTTCCGCATATTGATCTCCCTGCTCATCTGATAGACCAGACCTCTGTCAGGAAATCCGATAATGAACTACAATAATATAGCTATGAATTAAAAGCTGCATGAATAAGTTCATCAATAGTAGCAAATGCTAATCCAATACAGGTATCTGCTGCACCATAGTAAATATTCACCCGACTCGTTTTTTTTGCGAAACCATGCTCATCTACCTCTTCAACAATTGCACCGCTGGGGAAGACTACATTAGGCACCTGTCCTACTAATTCATAAAGCTCTCTCGGTTCTAAGATATTGTATTTTCCCCTGCCAATCACTTTCAACGGATTATTGAGATCCAACAACATCACTCCAGCCTGGTAAATACTGCAACTCCCAAAATGCTCAGCGATCCCATGATAAATTTGTAACCAACCGGATTCTGTTTTTATTGGCGGTGGACCTGCTCCAACCCGTTCATCCCAATAATGGAACCGTCCGCTTATTACAGTTCCTGCATACTTCCACTGCAATAAATCTTCCGATTCCGACAAACAAATTGCATTGCCAGATACTGGACCTCCTTCAAGCTGAATTTGATTTGGTCGATCAAGGCGCATATATTTACCATTAATTTTTTCAGGGAATAGCACACCATTTCGATTGTCGTCTGTGGAAATTATTCCTAAAAATTCAAATGATTGAAAATTTTCCGTCTGCGCCAGCCCTAAATGACATCCAGAATCCATATCCATCGCAAACATGATATAATACATTCCTTCTAAAAAGGTGATCCTTGGATCATAGCAATGATAAATGGCTTCTTTAATATTTTCCAGCCCATTGAAATTCACAACCTTATCCTCTATTTTAAAACCAATGCCATCATTACTAAAGGCCATCACCATAAATGTTTCTCTACCACGATTTTGTACCCGCAGCATCAACACATATTGGTCGTTAAACTTAATAGCGCCAGGATTAAAAACAGATGTTGCATCAACCAGGTATGGTGAAACATCAGGGATATCTTGCCTTGTGATGATTGGATTTTTTGAATACCGTTGCATATCCATTCCTTTCAGTTATTCATTTTTCTACCATAATCTAGCTTATTATCCGTTGTGACAAGTGGAAAAGAAGGAACAATTTTGGGGAATGGTACATTTTGTTGTATAACGCTCATATCAATTCTGGTCAATTTAATCTTATCATACGCTTCCACATCCACCTCTATTACATCCGAATATTTTTTCTGCAATGAATCCACGTATGCATTCAGATAATTGTCAATCAGCTGTAAATACGTCATCTCTGAAACGCTGTCTGGAAGCACTTTCTTCAGCAGTTCGGATTTATAATATTGATAGTTCAAATTGTCCTGCCACATATTTATATTATGTTGTATGACATTAATTTTATCGTAACCTCTTTTATAAGCTTCACCTGCTAAATATTTATCTCTGATCATGTCCATAATAGCGAATTGTAATTGCTGTCCAAATTCATTTTTCTTCATATTGTTATTGCGAAAAACAAGGGGATGGGCGACCAGATCATCAACAAAATCTTTCACAGTCCAGACCTCCTTATCGACTTTGAATAGCGGTTCTTGATATAATATTTCTATTTGTGTTTGCAAGTCCTGATATTTCTCAATCTCTTCATTTTGTTCCCAAAAAGACTTTTTTAACATTTGCTGTTTTTCTGCGTCTGTTTTGATATAGACAGGACCTAACAAATTCACCACCTTGTAAAAAGCATCCGGGATAAACTCGATCTTTTTGCCCTTCATTACTTTACGAATGTAATTATCATATAATTTAACAGCTTCTCTTTGTGTAAATTCATCACTAATGTTTCGCCATCTCTCCTGAACCTGATATTCTGTTATTGCCGGACGATCGATCCAGCCATTGACTTTCATCATCAAATACTCATTCTCATCTACCTTTATAGGTCCGACAATTTGATTCTTGACAAGTGGTGCGGAAAAAAGCGAATCCAGTACCAGATCATGTTCATGCATTGACCATTCCACTTCCCTTTGCGGAAGGGTGTCCAGACCCGTTATCTCAAAGTAAACATCTTCAAACGTTCTATTCTTGCCCTGGATCTCATGACGAATCTGGTGGCTCAGGCTGCTGTCTGGCAGGTTGAAATAAGCAATTTTATATTTTCTGCCCGCTACTTTGACAGTTTTTAAAATTTTTGCAGTATCCAGTACAACTTTTTCGAGCCCTTCTTTTTCATACAGCCACTGACGCATGACTTGCTCTTTCCTGCCCCGCAAATACGCCTGAATTTTGTCATTCATAATGAACTCATTAGTATCGCCAGCTTCGATAGCCATCAGCTTTTCGGCTATCAGGGAATTGATGATTATTTTTTTATCCAAATTATGGTTGCCGCGGCAATACGGCGGACGCACCGTATACTCTGCCCGACGAATAAATTCATTGACAGAAATTGTTTTATCACCAATTTTAGCCAGTATTTTTTCTTTTGGCTGTTCCTGTTCTTTTTTGCTGCACGATACCAGAAATAGAATGAGTATAATGCCAAGCGTGGCATAATTTTTAGAATGGTTCATAAGATCTTTCAATAATTTCATTTTACGATTACTGTACATGCCAGAATTGAAAAGTGAATGGAACGGAGTGTTGGAGTAATGGAGTATTGAAATACAAACTACATCACTCCAAAAGTCCATTACTCCTCCTATCAAATTTTAATATCACATTAACCGCAAAGTTCGCTAAGAAGGCGCTAAGATCGCTAAGAAATTAATGATTTAATCACTCTGCGCCTGCTTTTCGATCTCGCGTAACAAAAGTGAGATAGATTTTTATATTGTATTTTATTCTTTTATGTAATAGTTTAGCCGCTGTTGAAAAAGGTGTCATTCCGACCGAAGGGAGGAATCTGTTTGTGTAGAATCGTGGGAATTCTGCAAATTATGCGATAACCGGATTTCCTGCTTCGCTCTAAATGACTAAGAGTTGAACTGTTACCTTTTTTTATTAAAAACCTTATTCTTGTCTCTAACACCTTAGTAGCCCTTGAGAACCAACGAAATCCTTAAACCTTATTACCTTACTTGGTATGACAATCAAATAAGGTAATAAGGTTAAGAAGGGGGCGCTGTTCATTATCTACTAAGGTTTTTTAATTTCAAGGCTATCCGCTTTAAACAGGTGGATACACTTTTATACCACGTTTCGTACTCCTTTTCAAAACAAATTTTTTGCGCAATCATCCGCCAACTGGCGGATTCCATTTCTTAGCCTTGTCGTTTACAGGCTGTCCGAAAAGTCGCCATCAGGGACGGCTTCTATCCATATATTGGGTAGTTGCGATCGTTGACCGCAATATATTGTGTTTCTTGAATACGATGAGCCAGTTTTCACACATCCTGTTTACGGCAAGGCGGATGGAACAAATCACATCACTCCATCGTTCCAAAACTCCATCACTCCAATACTCCCTTACTCCTACACTCCATAACTCCATAACTCCATTACTTCGGTGCCTTATCTAGATGCTCAAACGCATACGTAAATGAAAACGACTCACCACTTTTAAGCTCTACAGCTTTTGTCAATAATTCGAGATTAAATAGCTCAAAACCTGGCACCCACCAGGTTCTCAGTCGATCTATTTTTGCAGGGTCGTACGTTTCGAGTATGCCAAAATTTCCTTCATGATTAAAGAACGCATATTGGCCGCTGTCTTTTGTATCGACTAACAAATGCGTTTTTGGACCCTGATCGTTCACCAATCCTTCATTAAAAATAATCCACTCGTTATTATATTTTACATATCCGGATAAAATATTATGATCGTTTGATTTAGTTCCAACATCGAATTCTGGATGAACGATCAATTGATATGTTTTCGAAGTTTTCCCCCGGTGTGTTAATTTTGTCTCACAATATATTTTTTCGGCTGATCTTTAAGCAGACTTAACTTGCATTCATAAATTGTAGTATCAGATAAAATCTGAGTCAGTATTAAAGGGTGTTTAAACAAAATTTTTATCAGACGAAAAATCAAAGTTAAATCTTGATAATCCAAGTCTGAATTGATAAAATCGAAACGAATTTATATAGAATCAAAGTAATTTTATGTGAAATACAAATGAAATAGCATACCATCCAAAATGATAGATTGAGCAATTTATACTAATTAAAATCATTTAGTTAGGATAGTTTGTTTAAACAGCCTTTATTAAACATTTGTTTCCAAGTATGAATTGATCTAATTAATATGAAAAGTACAATTATTAACAAAGAAAAACAAGAAAAATAATAAAAAATATCTTGTTTGTTAGCGTGAAATATAAAAGATGTACACATCAATATAACCATTACGAGAATAGAAGAAATGAATTCAACAGAATTTCTAATGTAACGCTGCAAAACAGAAAAACCAAAAAAATGATAAGCCATAAATCCAATAATACACACAATACAAACTAGTATTGCCAAGATTTTATCTGATGAATAAGTGAGAATAGCCATTGGAGTTGCAAATACTAAAAAATAGACACCTAAATATTCTGAAAGTATATTGCCTACGAATATGTGGCGAGTAAATTCTTTGGTTTGTAATCTTGCGTCTCGGTCAGAAGCATTTGTATAAATAAGTGTAGAATAAACAAATCCAAAAAAACTAATGAACAAATAAAGTATTGGAATTCGAAGATGAGATTTAGAGGGACTGGCTAACAAAAGACCTAAAAAAAAGATTACTACTACGACCATGAAAAAATTCAAAGATAGAGCAGCGGACATCTCTCCTGCTCGTGCACCGAATAGCTTATTATCCATAGAATTGAGCCTGTCGGAATGCCGCCCCATTTCTTGTTCTGCTCGTTTATTAAGTTGTTTATCTTTAAATAAAAAAATCGATATAGAATGGAATCAATTATGCAATATCTTTTAAAAAGTATCTTGTTTGTTTTCATATTTTTTTGAATTTTCAGACATTATAAATCGAATTTCATCCTGAATTTGTTTTACAAGTTGAACAAATTCAGTTTCATATTTTAAATTTCGATTACGGGTTTCATAATTAAATTCAATCCTATGTTTTTTATAAACTTTCATTGGTTTGGTTGTCATAACATAAACTTCATCACCTAAAAAAACTGCTTCATTAATATCATGTGTAACAAATACAATATTATTTTGTAACTTACGCCAAGTTTTAATCAAATTATCTTGCATATCTTCTCGAGTGAAATGATCCAATGCACCAAATGGTTCGTCCATTAATAGTACATCTGGTTCATTTACAAGAGAACGAGCAATCGCCACCCGTTGTCGCATCCCTCCTGAGAGATGTTTGGGATAATAAGAAGTATAATCGGTCAATCCTACCATTTCCAAGTATTTTAAGGCGATACGATTTGCAGTTTTAATATCGGAATTCTTCAACTCCAACGAAAAGCGAACATTCTCCAATACTGTCAGCCAATCGAAAGAAGTATAATTTTGGAACACCATTCCTCGTTTTCCAGATGGAGCAAGTACAGGTTGACCCAAGACTTTTATTTCACCAGAGTTAGGTACTAAAAGCCCTCCCATTAATCTTAATATTGTTGATTTACCACATCCAGAAGGACCAACAATAACGATAAAACGTCCATGTTGGCCTCCGTTTCCAGCAACCATGTTAAGATTTTCAATTACAGGTATTGGACGTACCTGGTATTGTAATGTCACTGAGTTAAATTTAAAAAGAGGGGGTAAAGAATTTCCTGTCAACTTAAATCTACTTAAATCATTATTTTTCTTTCTCTCAGTCATATTTCCAACTAAATTTTCGTTTAATACCCCATTTTATTCCGAAATCCATTAAGACTGCAAAAACGTAGATTACCACGAGAGCTACTAATACCGCATCCATTTGCCCACGTTGACGAGCCATATTCATAATATGTCCTAATCCTTGTTTTGCATTAATAATTTCTGCAATCATGAGTGCATTCCACCCTATTCCGTTGATTATAACAAAGCTCTGAAAAATATCTGGCATTGCGGCAGGAATCAATACTCGCCGAACAACTTGTTTTTCAGATGCACCCAATGTACGGGCTGTATCAATAAGTTCATCAGTTACAGAATCCACAGCAACAATAACACTTGGTAGAAAATAAAGAGTTATTGAAAGTACTAAGAATACGATCTTATTCGTTTCGTCAACGCCAACTAAAAAAATTAATAAAGGCATTAAAGCAAATGCGGGAAGATACCGTAACTTTACTAACGGATCAAATAATCCACGCCAAAACTCATTAGATGCCATTTTTATCCCCAAAGGAATGGAAATAATGGAACTTATGAGTGAAGATACCAATATTCGGACCAATGACGCTAAAATTCCTGGTATAAGATGATGACCTCGTAATAAATTTATTGCTGCATTCAATATGCGTGTTGGTGGCGGATAGAAATAAGGATTTAAAATCTCAAAAATACTTATAATTGTCCATGCAAAAAAGATTAAGACAGGAATTAATAGCGCAAGAATGGTCATGTTAAAGTGAGACCGCTTGACTCGCACTCGTAACTTCTCTTGGGAGCTCACTTTACTTGATCCATCTTGAATAAAAAGAAAATTACGTATATATCTACCTATTTGCATTAAGATAATCCATTAATAATTCAAATACTTATATACCTGGTATTTCTTTAAGCATAATATCAGTGCGTCGGTTTTTTGCACGACCTTCTGATGTGGCGTTAGATGCTATTGGTTTCCGTATTCCATTGCCTATAATGACAAATCGAGTAGGATCAATTCCTTGATATTGTAGATACATAGCAACGGCACGTGCACGTTTTTCTGATAATCTTTGGTTAAAATCGGCGTTGCCAATGTTATCCGTATTGCCCTCAACCTGGATAACGGCTCGTTCAGCCATTTTAGCTGTATAAGCAAAATCAGATAAGGCAGGGTAACTATCTTCTAAAATTGTTGATTCACCAGTTTTGAAATTAATTGTAAGCCGCTTTGTAAATATTGCAGGTTGAGTTTCTGCTTGTCTACGTTGTTCGTTTGTGACCTGGACACCTAGTCTTTCTTCTCGCTGAAAGTAACGTCCTAAATTCTCAACTATGGATTTGTCAAAAGCCGAGGCAGAATAAGTAGGATCGGCCGATTCGCCAAGCATTTTCCAGATTCGGCTTGATTGACTGAAAACCTGGGATGCTACACCTGTTTCAATATCTAAGTAGTTCAGGTTATCAGTAAAATCAGAAAGGCGTGCGTCTGGAAACATTTCTTCGATCTCTTCTTTTTTCAAATTGGCGCACATAGGAAAAGAGTCTACTAAATAAGAATATTCAGTATCTCGGTCACGAGGCGGGACAGAAGTAAGAGCTTCTGTTGCTTCCAGCACACCACGAACAAATTTTTCGACGGCATTAGGATGATTTTTTGTGAAATCATCACGAAAAATGATACCATCCAATATAAAATTATTAATTGTTTTAGTGGAAACTAAAATATGACTATCAGTAGACATCTCTGACTGCGATAGAAATGGTTGCCAGGTCGCAGCAGCATCAGCCTTGCCTGCAAAAAATGCTTCTCCTGCTTTTCCTGCATCATCAGTAAAAATAATGTCTTGTCTAATAGAAGAAATTTGAGATTGTGTAAGCGATGAATTCATTAGACACCATTCCAATAAACATTGAGCTTCGGTAAAACGTGCCAAGGCAACTCGTTTATCAACGAGATCCTCAATCCTATTAATATTTCTTCTTGCTATGATTCCGTCTCCACCATCTGACGTATTGGTGATGACTATCATTTTTACTGGAATTCTAGCGCGTTGTAGTTTATCAAACTCAAAGGCATATCTATTTATGGTGCTTCCCATAGCGTCTAAGCTTCCAGCCATTAGAGCACTTAACTTGGCGTCATTATCATCAATATTTTTAATATTTAATTTTAGACCAAGTCGGTCATAAATACTTCCTTTTTGAGTTTGTAAACCGCCATTAGCCATCAGAATGGAACGCCACCCAATCCATTGGTCAAGAGACAGGTTAATTTCGTCCCTTTCTCTCGAAGTTGTCTTCGGCCAAAAACTCCAAATTAATATGGCAATGACTACAACAAAAAGAATCCCCAAAAGACCTTTCCCTGCTGGTTTTAACTTTGGCATAATCTTCCTCCATTTGTTTTTTAATGTTTATTAATTTAAAATAGTACAGTAATTAATCAGGCTAACGCTTCCTTTTGGATCCAGGCTTCTTAATAACTGTTTTTTCATCAATCCAAAATGTTTTTTCTACAATTACTCTCTCCTCATACGATACTCCTTGTAACTCAAGAATATCGGTTAATAGTGCATCTGCTTTCTCAATCGAATAGCAAACATTTCGAAAGCGAGGTTCCATGAGATATTTCTTTGCTAGTTCACGATGCCCTATTCTAAAAATATTTTCTTTATCCATTGCAACCAATACCCTCACTAATGGAGTAACTTCTTCTCGAAGAGCTTTTTCACTCGTAACACCATTTCGGTCAATTTCTCCTCTGACGAGAGCAAAAGCAAGATGAGCAGGCAAACCTTTATCAATCAAATCATCAATCATTTTTTGTTCATTGGGCTCGCTAATGAATTTAGCCGCTTTTAGCTGATCTTGAACCATTTTTTCAACAATTTTTGCTTGCATCTCAATCTCTCCTTCTGTATCGATAGAGGATAATAGTGGTTTTTCTGCTACTGTTTTGCTAATGAGAACCGATTTGGAAATTTCATTTGGCGATAATTCTAATTTTTTATCATCTGGAAGTTTTTTCTGAACATGGATTTTAAGAAATTCTTTAGGGGGTTGCCATAATAATAATTCCTTTATATCTGGTTGAGAAGTGCTTTTTGGCGATTTCTCCAATACCTGACCAGTGATATTAATTTTACGAGTCAAACATGTTGTTATAATATCCAGATCTCCGATTATAATCGCACCTGGTTGAATCTTTGTCAAAGTGATTTTTACATCATTCAATCCCACATTAAGGTTACTTGGTTCACATGTCATTCCATAGATTTGTGTTTGCAATTCGCAAGGTACTGGTACGTAAATGTGAATCGAATAATTGTTCTCCCTTTTTGGTATGATCGATCCCAAATTAAGTGATTTTGGATAGGCCCACACTCCCTCTTCACCCTGCACACCATCCACTGCACCTTTTATGATAACATTATAAAATTCTACTTTGCTTCCAGGTTTAACCTGAATCGCTAAATTGTCTGGTATTTTACTGAAAAGCAATTGTTCTGTTACTTCCACACGTATTCCACGTAAGATAACATCATCAGATTGAATGGACAACACAGGTCCCTTTCTCGACCATAGGGTACAACCTTTTCCTTCTAATGTGATAGGACTTGATATAACAATTGGTCCCTCATACTCATCTGTTGCAAGTTGCAAAATTCCATTTTTAGCAACATTATTAATTTGAGCTTGTAGACCTGCAACTTTTACATCCGCTTTCGTGTTCTCACTTTCAATAAATACGGAACTGATCTTTTTAAAAATAGCCACTGCTTGAGATTCCTTATAAATCTTTAATTGAGATTATGTTTATACTATAAATTATTTGAAATTGATTTCTTTTTAAATGTTCTTAAGTCAATTATTAGACCTTTTAGAATACTATTCTTTAATATCAAGCAAATTACATACAAGTTGAAAAATCGAATTCAACATCGATTCAGACATTTTGCCTGTAAAAATATTCTGCTGGCTTGGATGATAAGAAGCAACAATTGTTATTCTATCATTTATGGAATACTTACCTCCATGTTTAAAAATTGGTCTTTTGTAAAATGAACCATTTCCAGCTTCTATAAAAGTCGAAACGGTTGCCTCAAAAGCGATCTTTCCAAAAGTAACAATAACGTTCAGATTGTTAAGTAGTTCAAATTCTCTTAAAAGATAGGGACGACAATTAATTATTTCTTCACGAGTTGGCTTGTTCCCAGGTGGAACACAACGGCAGATAGCCGTAATGATACAATTGTATAATTGTAATCCATCATCAATATGTTTTGAAATAGGTTGATTGGCAAAGCCAAATCTATGTAAGGTTCGATAAACCAAATCGCCAGTACGATCACCAGTAAACGCCCTACCAGTACGATTCTCACCATGTGCGGCAGGAGCAATTCCAGCAATTAATAATTCTGCATTCGGATCACCGAATGACGGTACTGGTTTGCCCCAATATTCTTGGTTCGAAAAACGTCGAGTCTTTTTATCTGAAACATATTTTCGCCATTCGACTAAACCTGGACAACGCTTACAATTGATTATCTGCTGACGTAGTTTTAAAAATTCATTTTTTCTTTCTTCGACACTTCGTTTATTCTTATCCATAAATGAACAAGCCAACGGATTACTCAGTAATTAATAAATTTCAACGAACAGCTCGAACATAGAAAGTTTTTTCAACAAACTGATCAGAACAACACCCTCTAAGAAAATCAACCATCCAGGCTGAATTCGCATTCATTGTATTAACAGTCCAGATACAATCCTGTTTTTTATTAAACAATGGATCAATATGCAAATGAAATAGATTATGTTCTATCAAAGATATGGCTTCTATAAAGGTTGGTAGCCTCCAGTCGTTGTAGCCACCGAATCGAAGCTTTCTAAGATTTTGGATATAGTTTTTGGCTTCACTATAAGTTAAAGGGGTAGAGGAACCAGATTGCTGCCATGTCAAACCTGATTCATGATCAATAATCAAATTTTTACCATTACGTTGGAACGTTTCGTATTTATGACTAGCAGATCTTCCTGATTTATTTATATATTTATCATAAATATTTTTTTTGATGACAAATTCTGATACTTGATCTATAGAAAGTTCTGTAGGATGAAATTTTGAAGATAATAATTCATCAATATTAGGCTTAAATAGGGATGATAAAAAAACTAACAAAGCAACAATTATCGTTGCTAATTTAACTGAAATAGGCATCTTTTTAATGTATTTATTATAAAATTCTTTAATTTTAATTATTATACCTGGTTCCCCTTTTTCTCCTTTGATTTTTTCTAATAACTCCTTTGCTTTTTCATGATTAGAATTTAGCTGTAAAACTTCTTCGCACAATTTTTTAGCTTCTTTAAGTTTTTGCTCATAAGAATCGTATGCTTGTAGTGCCAGAGAAAATGTGATTTTAATCAACAACTCCTTTGCACGTTCATGATTGGGATTGAGCTCTAATACTCTTTGGCATAATTCTTTTGCTTCTTCACGTTTATTGTTATGATAAACTTGTTCTGCTTCTAAATATATCTCATCTTCTGTGGGTAATAATCGAATTAAAGGAATTCTTCCTGTCCCTGACCACCTTGTTATGAATGGACGTATCGTTTCATTCAAATCTGAAGCATGGTTAGATACCTTCTCAAACACATAATCATATAGCTCATGAACTGATACGATTCCATCTTTATCCCTATCAGCTTTGCCCTTCAAACCCTCATTGAGATAATAAGTGAATAATCCATGTCTGATGTCTTTCAATTCAAGGGCAACTTCATTCGCATCACATGCAGTTATTATAATCCTTCCCTTAACATCGGTAGTTAATACCTCGAGAAATCTATTGTTCAATTCTGGTTGCCCAAGAGATTTGGAAACTTGAAAGGTTCGCCCGCCTGGCTTTGTATTGAAACAACAATCCATAAAGAAAATCATATACTTGCATTTGATTGAATTTAGTAAGCGGTGCAATTCTGAGATAGAAATTGCTGAAGTACGGAGCAATTCAGGTTTAGCATCATAAGGAACTATAAATTTTTCCATATAATTTTGGGAAGACTCCAATGAACCATGACCTGCATAGTAAATGATTACCATGTCTTCCTCGCTTGAAAGGATGGGTAAGAGTTCTCCAATGAAATAACGAATATTTTTGAAATTGGCCTTGCTATTTTTCAGAAGAAAGGCATGATTATTTGAAATTTTGCCATACAATGGATCCGTTAGATTTTTATATATGGATTCGGCATCTGGGTAAGCGAATTTCAAATTTGGAATATTTTTATCTTCGTAATTATTTATACCAATAACAACAGCGTATATATTGGTGGGAAATATTTCATGTTTTTTTATCTTTTCCTGAAATTCTTTAATAATGCCATCAGTAGGTTTTTGAACAGGAATCCCATCACCCTTACGAGTTTCAAATTTGATCTCGCTATATCCCTTTTCATTACACCACTCTTTCACTTTATTGATTACCCAAATTAGTGCATTGGTCGAGCCATATAGGTCGCTTACAAACTGAACAACTAAATAAGTGCCACCTAAAATAGTAATTATATCACGTTTACTTACTTCTTGAACATCTGATACATCGCTGTGTTTTTTGATCTCTCTCGCAAGGATTTCAAGCTGTTTTGTTGTGATAGTAGAAGGAAATATAATTTTAAGCTTGTTTTGCATCAAGATATCCTGATTAGTTTCATTAATGAGTTAAAGTATTTTTATTTAACCAGTAAATTTGTTTTACTAATATTAGGACACAAGTTGCATTAGCAAATAATAGACAGATCTTTTAAAGCATCAGCTGAATCAAAGTTAACGCAGTCCCTGAAAAATGATCTATCTAATAAACATTTATGAAAAAAAACAAAGAAATTTGATTTAATTTTTAACCTGTTTTGAGCATATTCATTTAAGCGTTAAAAATCAGTCTTTTCCATACAGGTATTCGCAAACCAATAACCATAACTATCGTAATGGGGATAATCCACCATATTAATATCGATTTGGAGATAGATAAAAAAATGCCTTCACCTAAAAGGATACAACTTAATACCCAATCTATTTTCAATCGCATAAGTATTCTAGTTTCGAAACGAAATACTAACTCCCATAATCCAGTCATAAAATAAAAAAATGAGAGCAAAAAGATAAAAATAATAAAACCATCGGATTTCAAATTCCCAGCCTGTGACATAGCATACCATGTTGGAAGTACTACAATATCCCAAATCAACATAATGGCAAAATTACGCGAGGTTTGGCGTATTTTAATAGCCTGTGCATGATAAAGTATCCAATCATCCACGAATATTAAAAACGCTACGAGCAGCAAGCCGTCATCAAAGCCAAAGTTAAAGAAATCTAATTGTTGAAATGCTGCTCCTACTACCACTGCATAAAGGAAATCTGTAAAAGTTATATCCAATTCACGATTTAGCTTCATTACCCTTCATCACTATCAACTTTTATACTAAAAGAATTTTAGAAATGTCATGCGAAAACAATTAGTATGTGTCTGATTATCATAACCGTAAAAAAGTCCCATAGTTCCTATACCAATATCTATATTAATACGTCCTCCTAAAAAGTTATCAGGAGAATTATCTAAATAAATATTTCCCTCAATTTGAGGACCAACTGAAATTTTTTTTATAAAATTATAGAGTAAAAAATCCCTGAAATAAAAATAAGTTTCATTTTTTGAATTGGTTTTAACGAAATAGAGATTCCAGCTTTCAAATGACCAATGTTTGTCATAATAAATAAGATAGCCTTGTGGAACAATATGTCCCAATTCCCCTCCCTTATCATCTGTCTCAACTATTTCGAATCCAACTTGAGTAATTATCTGAAGTTGACCAAAATGAAAATTCGGACCCAAATCTATCTCGGCAAAACCTTGAGTAGAAGTTTGGAAAACACAAAGAAAACCAATTGATTTTTTTAATTGTACTTCATAAAATAACCACGGATTTAGATGTCCAGATTGATAATCAATTCGTATTGCATAGTTTGGCTTTAGAGGGCTATCCTGTGCTATAAGTGGATTCATACACAATATTAATGTAGCTAAGATTATTTCTACTTTTCGAAACATAATCATATGTTTCATACGACTACCTCCCTTAATTTAATGGATCTTTGTTAATCCAGCTAATTCTATATCAATGATTTTAATTAATTTGTCTGGAAATCGTTCCATTGGTAAAATTTGTTCAAAGAGACCCGAACAAATTTCATAATATCCCCAATTATCATTTTCTGAAATTAAATTAATAGATAGTCTTTCTTGTTCTGGTACATCTTTTACGACAACAAGATTCTGATATAGAGAACTTTTTAGTTGATTCAAACAGTTTAAAATATCATCCACATTATATTTATTTGCAAAACCAATCCTTTCTATTGACATGTCCAGATAAAACTTAGAATCATCATCTAATAAATCTCTAATGGTCATATAAACGAGTAAGTTTTTTTGATACCTTTCTCTTAAACTAATAATGTATTTTGCAGATGCATCGAGAAAATTCTGCTCGACAGCCAAACAAAGACGTATCTTTATTCCTAGACTTGAGGACACACCCTTGCGTCCAAATCTTGCTATCTTAATTTTAAATGGTCTAAGAAAATAAGGATCTTTTAGAGGATTGAACTCCTGTATTAAATGAACTTTTGTATTTCTAAGCGTATTATATTTATTTGTTTTTAAATACAACTCTTGCTGTAATTCCTGTTTCAGTTCTTCTAATTGCTTTTGGACATTTGAATTTTGATATGAAACCCACAAATTAACAATAGATGTAATTAAAATGCCTATTAAACCCGAAGCAATTAGTTTATTAAAAACATTTTGTTTCATTCAATTGTTATTTCTTTTCTTCATCATCTAATATTTTTTTTATTATTCTCTCAACCTGCTTTAATAGATTTTCGAAGCCACGAGGATTTGAAATATATTTCAAAACCCAATGTGCGCTTATATCAAAAGGTAATTCTACAGATTCTTCACAAAGTAATATAAGTTTTTTTGGTGATAATCCTTTAACGAAACCTACCTCATAATAAACATTTGGGTTGGTCACCTCAGATATATCTGCAATAACAAGACGTGATTCTCTTAAATATTTTTCGATAACTGTAATAATAGGGATAGGGCGTGGACCTATTTCACTTTTAGGATCTATAAAATTTAGAGAAAATTTATCACAAATTTCTTGAAACTTATCACTCATCAGATCATAGTCAATATCATCTTTCGTTTGAACCTCTCTCATCGGACGTATAAAAAAGACATTTCTCTTAATTTCATCCGTTTGCGAGGGAAGTAATTCTTTTACTTTGTGATGCAGTATTTCAATTTCCTTTTTGGCTTCATCATATTTTTGGCTTATTTCGTTTAATTTTGTTTCTGCAATTATTCGGTCGTGTATCGCTCCTATGCCAGGTAGCATCCCTTCTCTTGCCTGTTCCCCCATTGTTTCTGAGAGTTTCTCTTCAAGGAGCAGTTTCATGAAATCTCTCCCAAGCTGTTCGAGAAAGGATTCATATAAGGTTTCTTCTTGTTCAAATTGGATATATTCTTTTGATTTTTGAATGATTAAATCATTGACAGATTGTTTACAGTTTTCAACTATTATACCTTTACTTTTTAGGATGCGTACTGGCACACCTTTTTGATTTTCTAATAATGCAGCCAATAGATGGATGGGGTCAGTTACAATTCCGTTTGCTGCTTCAGCAATTTGTTGAGCTCGTTCAATGGCTTTTTGGGATTCAGATGATCGCTCAATGGGAGTAGTCTGATGATCAAATTTGCCCGTGCCCATGACATTTCGTATTTCTTGACGCAAATCTGTCATGTCAAGTTTATATTTCTCTAGCACTGAAGAGATCAATTTCCATTCAACTCGAAGCTCTGAGGCAACTGTGTCAGACATCTTTAATTCTTTTTTAGTTCCAGGGTCGAGCAACTTATCAATACTACATATACCAATAAACAAATGCCCTGGTTCTACAAATTTGTGTTTTAAGCTAATCGCCTCGATAGTTGCAATATGTATAATTAATTCTAAAGGAAGAGATAGTTCGACCATAGTTATGATACTCCATGACCTATTAATTAAATGTCCTTTGTGTATTTGAAATAACTAACCTTTTTATTTGTATTATTAACAACGCCTCAGTTGTATAACAGCAAGACGACCACGAGGGCTTGCTGATAACTTGATTTGGAGATTGTCATTCAATTCAACATATTTTCCAGAAGGCACTACACTTCCATTTATAACAAACATTGGCTCCGAGCTATTATTTACTAAATACCATTTTTTTTCATGATAAATAAAATAACCTCTTGAAATTCTTTTTTTATTTTCACCTGGCCAGATGTTATTAAAAACATGGTATTCATAAAGGTTTTGTCCATTTCCCCAGATAATCATATTATGTCGGTCAGAGATATATTGTCCAGGTCGACGTTCGCTATAAAAATATAGAATCGGGATAATGCCAGAATACGACCATCCACAATGAGGACAAACTGGTCTATTAGTACTATCCCAGACGAACCATTTCGCTTCGCAAGAATTGCCATGGCATTGAATAAGCAAATCTGTAGTTCTAACCAGTGCCCTTTCCCAATCAAGGGCAGTTGGTCGTTCGTCAGGAAAATGAAGACCATCTACAAAAGTCTTTTTAATCATTTCCGAAATATATGGACCTGTCATTGTATAAGGGATCTTAATATGTTTGGGATGATTAGATCTATCAGTAGGATGTTCAATAAAAAGCGCTTTTTCTCCCATTGATAGTCTTTCATCTTCTTCTGCTGATATTGTAGAGTTAACTTTGGGACCTCTCAAAGGATGCCTGAGAAGAAGATATTCATATATTAGTACTGCAAGAGCATGGAGATCAGTTTTTATAGATGGTAATGCATTTCCTGAAAGAACCTCAGGGGCAATATATCCAGGCGTTCCGATAACTTTTGGGGGATGAATACCTGGTACTACTAAGGAGTCGATATCAATAATAATACAATTTGCAGCAGGAGGATCGACAAGAACGTTTTTACATGAAAGAT